>OCTX011926929.1_pt1 | contig 13347 bp, 29 predicted proteins | sample 1539691 | NCBI WGS metagenome assembly OCTX01 (sample SAMN02144231, study PRJEB22623) | gut metagenome | biome: sheep rumen | host: Ovis aries | place: New Zealand
ATTAAGTGCAGCACAGGGTAAGTTGCTGAATGATAGAATTACAGCAGCAGGTTTGTATCCATATACTGTATTGCCGAAGACAGCACAGACAGCGTACACAGCGCAGATTACAATTGCGAATGTATCAACTACGTTGCAGTTCCTGGATGATGCAGAGAACACCGGTACATATTCATACACCAAGACCGGGGATGCAGATACTGCAGTTGTAAATGTAAGCATTGGAACAACTATCGGATTCCCAAGCAGCGGTGCTGTAATTACATCTATCGGATCCAGTGAGGCAGTTATCTATGGATACAAGCTGTTTAATAACGACAGCCAGGTTGTCTTCCAGGATACACCAAACCTATGGGGTGGAATCAATGCCAACGACGAGAATGTGAAGGCCGGCGGCACTGTATCAGAGACATACAACGGAACCACGGTGAACAGTAGAGACGGTATTATTTCCAGGCTGATTGACGGAGTAAGAACGGCACTCTATCCGATTACACATGCGAAGGCTACATGGTTCAACAAGCAGGCGAACAAGACCATGTATGATGCAGTGACAGATATCTATGGTGCCAATGATGTTTTTGATCCGACGAAGACTTATGCTGCAGGAGACTATACAATCTTCGGAAGTGCACTGTATCAGTTTAAGACTGCACATACCGGAGCATGGGTAGGAACCGATGCAGAGAAGAAGTCATTGAGTGCATTAAATACACATTTACCGACAAGAACCTATGAAAGTGTAGTAATTACGGGCACAGGTGCTTCATATATTGAAAAAAGAGTGAACGTTACTAATGGCACAAAGAAATTAATAGGTATTGGCGGTTTCAATGTTTCACTCTTTGATGATGTCGAAGTATTAGTTGGAGATGTTAATGACAATAATTTCAGAGTACAAGCATACCGCCATAGCGGTGGTGCAATCGCTACTACTTATACCAAAACAGTTGTATGTGTATTGCTTTGGGGTTAATCAATTAAAGGTATGAAGAATGAAAACGTTAGAGTCAAGTTTGGAACATGAAGTAGCAGAGGTGATTTGCTTAAAGTGTCTGAATAGATGGATTGCAGTATATCCACAAGACACATTGTTAAAAGATATAGAGTGTAAGTGCGGATTTATTGGTGCAGTTATCAAAACAGGGCAGACACTTAATATCGATACCGATGATGAAACAATGAAAAACGATGTGAGATATCAGAATATGGTAACAATGTGGGGTGAAAAAATAGCCAAGAGAAAATATCGAGAATTTTGTCTAACACAATAAAGGAGCGGCTATGGACAATGAATCTAGTGTAATTGATGAAATTGTAAAGGACATCAAAGAACGCATTAAATCTTGTGAGTTATCATTTGCTTATAAGCAAGGATTACAACAAGCATTAGACATTATCAACTATCATAGTTCTAGTACATTAAAGTAATCATGGAGTCGCATATGAAAGCGGAACAATTATTTATGAATGCCAACAATCATTATATTCGCAAATTGCGGATTGAAAGCACTATATCATTTGTATATAGACGATGGTTTTATTGGTAAACTAAAGTAATCATTGCGTAGATGCCAACACCTAACGGAGTTGGTTCGGGGTGTATCTTCGGGTACACCCTAACTATAAATTAAAGTAATCTTTATAACATTTGGAACGTACCGCCGTACCTTCGGGGCGGCGGTCTAAATAAGCGTGGAGAAAAAATGAGTTTGACAGAGTTATTAACACGTAATCAACCTAAATGGAAGGTTTGTTGGTGGGTATTAAGTGCCAAGGCAAAAGCTAAATTACATTGGCTTGTCAGCAAATTAAAGTAATCACATTATAGCACATTTGCACAAAGAAAAAGTTTAACTTTTGCAGAGCGGCATTGCACATTGTGTGATGTTAGCTCTGTTTTTCGTTCAATCTTTTAAAGATTGATGAAACATGATATAATGTGTATATCAAAAAGGCGGAAGCGCACCAACCTTCTTATACGGTTGTTGGTGTGCTTTTGCCATGTATAGAAGAAAATGTGAAGGGGCACCTATTATTTAGGCGGTCCTTTTAATATATTGAAATTACGAAGAACTATGTTCGAATCGAAAGGAGAAAACGATGAGTAAGGAATTGAAATTTATGGATAAATCGACATTGAATATTGGAGATGCTTCTACAGCAACCAACATTATTGTGCCGGTAAAGTCATTTGCAGAAATTGACGAGATCAGAGAGAAGTTTACGAAGAAGAATGCTGCAAAGATTGAGATTGACGGAGTTGCATATCACAATCTTGTGCCAGTAGGATGCAGTGCAACAGCGGATATTGACGGAATCCCGACAGCGGTATTTACCATGCATGAAAAGAGCAAGGTCGAAATTCTGCAGGAGCGAGTAGACGAGCAGGAAGAAATCATCAACTCACTTATGATGGGTTAGAAGGGAGTAGACATGGCAAGATATTTAGCACGACAGGTGGTAAAAGGCAACCTGGAATATGACTGGGTTATCAATAAATATCCGGACTTGAAGGAAGACATTGATTACTGGATTGAGGCATTAAGTTAAGGTTCTCCTACATACTACATATAGAAGATGGGCCACCTATTTTTAGGGTGGTCCTTTTTCTATACTCAAATTAACAATACAACCTGGCACGAAAGGACAGAACATGAACGCATTATCTATTATATCGCTTGTAGCAGGGCTTATTCTATCAACCCTTAGTATTGTCAACCTAACTATCATACTGAAAGAAAAAGCAAAGGAACCTGCGGTGAAAAGGGAAGAAGATTACGAGGCATTGAAAGAAAACGTAAAGAACCTTGAGGCAGAGGTTGAGGAACTTAAAAACAGCAGGAAGGTTGAGAGAGAACGGACTACGGAACTCGAAGAAACAATAAGGGCATTATTGCGAGGCATGAGCGAACTGCTAACAAACGGTATCAATGGCAATAACATAGAAGGTATGAAGACAGCCAGGGATATTCTGAATCAATACATTTATTAGAAGGGAGAAACATATGAAGAACTCAGTATTTAAGGTGGATTTGAAGAAGTGGGCAATTGCAGCAGGTATTCGTGCAGTAAAAACATTTGCACAGGCAGCAGTTGCAATGATTCCGGCAGCGGTAACAATTAGCCAGGTAGACTGGAAGGTTGTATTAGGCACTGCAGCACTGGCAGCAGTAGTAAGTATATTAACTTCCGTGGCAGGAATCCCGGAAGTGAAAGTGGAAGGAGAATAACATGGGTATTAGCAAAGGAGTAAACATTCATGCCGGACATAATCCGGCAAACAAGATTGCCTGCGGAGCTGTAGGTATTCTGAATGAGTCTAACGAGGCGCGTAACATTGTAAATGAAGCAATGAGATTATTTGCAATGTTGGCGGTGACAGCTTATAACTGTACCGTTGATAATGGAATCTCGCAGCAGGATGTATTGAGCAAGATCGTGGCAAAGTGTAATCAGCATGATGTTGACTACGATTTGTCGGTACATCTGAATGCAGGGAAAGACGATAAAAAAGGAGATGGTAAGACCGGCGGAGTTGAGGTATGGATCTATGACGAGGCTATGAGGCCGGAAGCGGAGAGAGTGTGTGCGGAAATTGCAGCATTGGGATTTCGTAATCGTGGAGTAAAAATCAGCAAGGATTTGTACGTGCTAAAGCATACTAAGGCAAAGGCCATGTTAATTGAGTGCTGTTTTGTTGATGATGCAGACGATGCAAAACTGTTTGATGCATATGCCATGGCAAGAGCAATTGTTAAGGGAATTACTCAGAGAGAAATCTATGAAATTGACACACCAACAGATCCGGCGGCTGCAGCAAAAGGAGCGGAAACCAAGACAGGAGATGGAACAGAGTTTTACCGGGTGCAGGTAGGCGCGTTTAAGAACAATGCAAATGCAGAAAAACTGAAAGCACAGTTAATCGCTGCAGGATTCCAGGCATTCGTCACAAGATAAGGAGAAGCTATGAGGGAGATATCACGAACTGAATATGAAAATATCATATCAGAATGGGTACACTCAGAGCGTGACCGGAAGATTATCCGGCGAAAAATCCTAGATGGAATTACATTCGAGCAACTGGCAGAGGAATCTGATTTGTCAGTGAGCCAGGTGAAGCGGATTGTTTACCATACAAAAGAGATCATTATGAACCATATATGAACCTAAAGTGGTACAAGATAGGGTCGTTTACGATATCGTAGGCGGCCTTATTTTTGTGTACTTTTATATCAAAGGAGCAAAGATATGTTTCGAAGATATAATGCAAACCCGGATAAAAACAGAGTAGGTGATTGTACGGTAAGGGCAATATCCAAATTATTGGACCAGTCATGGATGAAAACATACTGGGGAATCTGCCTGCAGGGAGCAATATCTTATGATATGCCATCGTCAGATGCGGTATGGGGAACATATCTATGGAAGCATGGATACAGATGCCAGGCTATGCCGAGCCTATGTCCGGAATGCTACACAGTAAAAGAGTTCTGCAGAGAGCATCCGGAAGGAAAGTATCTACTTGCTACCGGCGGTCATGTGGTGGCGGTGGTAGACGGAGACTATTATGATACATGGGATTCCGGGGATGAAGTACCAATTTATTGTTGGAGAAAGGACGAACGATGAATTACTACAATCCTTATCAAAGTAATCAGAGCTTCATGGTGAAAAATGAAGAGGAAGCGTGGAACTTTCCAATTGCACAGGGGCAGAGCCTAATCCTTATAGATGAAAATGAGCCGTTCATATATGCAAAGAGCATGGGGCTGTCACAACTAGACAAGCCGGTATTTGAAAAATATAAGTTGGTGAGAGTTGAATCAGCGAAAGCTGCAGGACCGGTAGAATATGCAACCAAACAGGACCTGGTGGATCTGAAAAATTTCATAGAACAAACAGTGAAAGGAAGTGTGACACATGAATCCATTATTGAAAAATCAAGTAAATCCAATGCAGATGATGGAGCAGATGAAGAATAACCCGGTACAGTTTCTGATGAACAGAGGATTGAATATTCCACAGGGAATGAACAATCCGCAGGAAATGGTACAGCACCTTTTGAACACAGGCCAGGTATCTCAGCAGCAGTATGAAAATGCATTGTCTAAAGTAAAGAATTTTAGAATGTAGATTCGATACTAACCGTGCGCACGGTAGTAAATAAACACCGGCTATTCGATTAGAGAGTAGTCGCTAACCGCAAAAAGTTACGCGGTAGAAAGGAGTCGTTATGACACAAGATAGTAACGGATTAGTAATGCCGGTATCACCAATGGGCGGATACGGTAACGGATTCGGAGACCTTGGCAACGGCGGATGGTGGATTATCCTGTTATTCTTAGCATTAGGCGGATGGGGTAATGGATTCGGCGGCGGTGGAGCCGCACCATATCTCTATACTGCAGGTAATGCAGATGTACAGAGAGGATTCGACCAGGCTGCAGTTACAAGCCAGTTGGGAGCATTAAGTGCAGCAGTCACCAATGGATTTTCAGACCAGGCTGTATCACAGTGCAATCAGACTACCAACATCCTGCAGGGATTGAACGGTATTCAGAATCAGATCAGTAATGATAGATTTGATACCGTGAGTGCAATTACCAATACCGGTTATGCACTCAACAACACCATGATGCAGAATGAAATGGCACGTCAGCAGTGTTGCTGCGATACCAAGCAGGCCATTGCAGATTTGAAGTACACAATTGCAACGGAGAATTGTGCAGACCGTGCAGCAGTATCCGATGCATTGCGTGATGTAATCACGAATCAGACTGCAAATACACAGGCAATCCTGGATAAGATGTGCGCTATGGAGCTTGATGGTTACAAGCGTGAGAACGAGAGCCTTCGCACTCAGTTGAACATGGCTGCATTATCTGCATCACAGACAGCACAGACTGCACAGTTGCAGGCCGGTAATATGGCACAGACCAACTACCTGTTGGATGCTTTACGTCCGACACCGATTCCGGCATACATCGTAGCCAATCCGAACACTGGAACAACTACACCGGCAACCGGCGCGTAAGGGGGTGTGACTATGGATAGAACACTAACCAAGTTACGCGACATGTTATGCGACGAACTGGATGAAGTAGTAAAGCAGGGTGGAATCAACTCCGGATTATTAGATCAGATTGACAAGATTACACATTCCATTAAGAGTATTGATACCATCGAGGCTATGCAGAGCCAGGGCAGTTACCGGGGCGGTAGTTATGAACGCGGCGGCAGCTATGATAACGGAAGCTATGAAAATGGAAGTTATCGTAGAAGCTATGAGCGCGGCTACAGCCGGCATGATAGCGTAGAGGAATTACGCGCAATCATGAAAGATGCAGACAGTACAACCAAGAACGCAATCCGTAAGGCAATCGAGCAGATTGAGCAGGCATAAGCACTACCCACTGCACTACCATATGTCGTAGAGCGCGTAATTAAAGGATTCTAATACGGTCTTTTAATCAGGTTGTCGGGGGTTCGAATCCCCCGTGTCTCACGAAAAATTAAAGCCTTGGAAATCATTTAAAATAAAGGGTTCCAAGGCTTTTTGATTTGTATGGATTAGTACGTTTGTTCCCGAACGGATGGTACATTTTGATACATTTTGATATATAAAACTGCACTACCCACTGCACTACCCTATTCGTTTTGTGCAGATAGGAATTGTTCGAGCTTATCACCTGCAGCCATAATATCATTCATATCGACGTGCGTGTAAATATTGGCGGTAATCTGAATGTTAGCGTGGCCCATAAGCCGTTGTGCGGTCCGGATATCAATGCCGGATTTCGCCAGGTTCGTGCAGTAAGTGTGCCGGAAGTTATAAGGAACGAAATCATCCGCCAGGGGCAACGGTGGAACCAGGGCATTTCGGTACACCTTGCATCCCATGGATATATTCATTTCCCGGCGGAGTGATGCAACCAGGCGATTATAGGACGAGGTTGTATGCTTGTTATTTGCCTTATTCGGGGCAAGTAAATCAAAGGGTGAATACTTCTCCACCTTATGATATAGAACGGCAGGAACAGGCACATAGCGGTCAGCATTCACTGTTTTAGTTCCACGGATATGAAGCATCGGCCTGCCATCCTGGATATCAATATCCTTGCGCTGCACAATGATAGCTTCCCCAGGCCGGCATCCGCAGTAGTACATCAACTCGAATAGGATGAAGTCATTCGTACCGGAAGTGATCCGGAGAAAATGTTCCGTCTCCTTCTCTGTCAGACTCCGGCGCGTGCCCTTAATTCCTTTTGGCTTGATAACAGACTCCATAGGATTTTCGAGCAGCAGGTGATTCCGGATAGCCTTATCGAAGATGAACTTCATATCCAGGTTCAGCTTATGGATATGAGAAGCGGACATATCGGATTGTGCATTCATAATTTTTTGGCAGTGCATCGGAGTAATCTTCTTTAAAGGCATGGATCCGATAACTGGATAGACGTGCTTTCCAAGTCGAAGCCGCATATCATCCAAGGAACGGTCAGAGATATTTATCTTGTAAGTCTCAATGCATTGTTCGGCCCAGTCCTTGAAAAGCATATTCTTGGATATCTCCACCTTGCCTTCCTGCAGGTCGCGCAGTTTAATTGCCTTCTTGGAGTAGACTTCTTCCATGGTATCACCGTATACGGAATACCTAGTCCCTTCAAATGTAAAGTATTTACGGTATTTGTATTTTTTCATAGCATCTCCTAAAAATTAAATCATAATTATTGGCGAAATGTATAAACACATTTTTTGAATTGAACGGCATAAAATTTTAAACAACGAAAAATTAGTTCAATAAAGCCCTTGGTTAAGCCATATACCAAAATGGGAAAAACGTATTACCAAAATGGAATATTCAGTAATTATAAGGGCTACAGCGATTCGTCATTATTCCGATATGGTAAAAACATGTGTTTGTATTACAATAAATATTGCAAAGGGGGTAAATACTAGTGGTGACGAGTGACGAATACAAACAACAGATTCAAAAGATGGTAAAAACAAACACTTATATCAGTACCAGGGAATCAGACTTCTATCGAGAGAAGATCATTGAGATGCTTGGTGGCATCTATGACACCCAGTACTTGAAGAAAATCTATACCATTGTAAAACATCATACAGATTCTAAGGGAACAAAAGAGAAGGCTTAATCGGCCTTCTCTTTTTCTGTCTGTTCATCTAACAAATCGTCTATAAACTTATCCATTACTTGCCTGGACTTTTCGTCCAATTTATTGTACTCACGTACAACATTTACAATCAAATCGAAAAGTGGATTATCATCGTCCAATAATGAGGCAACAACTGCAGCAGTTTCATCTTCTACTGGAAGAAGCATATCGCCTTCACCGGTTCGGAGCCATTGTTCATTGATGGAAAATTTGCGGCAGATATCAGATATTGTCCTGTCCGGCGGAATGCGAGTTCCAATCTCCAATTGAGCAATATAATTTCGAGATAATCCAATCTTTGAAGCAAAGGTGCTTTGAGTCATTCCTAGAGATTTTCTAATCTCTTTAATTCTTTCATTCATAGAAATACTCCTTTCCTAAACTAACTATAGAATACGATTGTCGCAAAGTCAACAAAAACTATTGACATAACGTCGCGTTGCGACTATGATATGTTTACAGAGAGACATAAACATATCATCATTGCGAGGTTATGAGATGGATGGAAACGTAAAAGAGCTTCGCCAGGAAGCAATTAAAAAAATCGGGAAGTTAGATAAGCAGTCACTGACTATTGCACTTAGCAACATCACAGTACTGCAGGCACGGCAGGAAATGGAAAAGGGGGAATCCGACAATGTGGCACAAGGTAATAGCAACGTTCGAGAGCGGTAAGCAGCGGACGTATGAGAAGGAAAACCTGGTGGAAGCGTTGAAGATAGTGGAGCGATTGAAGGCCACCAGTGAAGTAGTAGGATGCAAGGACAAGATGGTGAAGTACAGCATCAAGCCAAGCGAAGGGGTGAGTGTATGATCTACAGCGATATTAAAGAGAGCTTAAAGAAGCAGGCAGACGGTGCAGATTTTATTACCGTAACCCAGGTTGGCAGATGCCTGGGAATCAAGAATAGGGAAGTAGTAAGGAACCGGTATCTAAGCGGCCTGGATAAGGTGGACGGACGGTACTACCTAATCTCAGACGTAGCACACCGGATTATGGAGAGAGTTGGATGATTCGAGTAGTGGATGATTGTGTAGAGGTTGAGGGAGATATCGTTCAGTTGTTGACCGACGGAGCAAAGATGCTATCCCACCTTTACTTAATATCTGCAGAAGAGTTTGGTCCGGAAGCTGCAGAGGAATATGTATTAAATCGGATCCCGAAAATGGTGAAGGAGAGTATACACAAGAAATGAGCAAATTATTAAATGCGTTGGGGGCTATCGGGGCAATCCTTGTGCTTATTGGATTCATGACGTTAGACAGCCAGGGCAAGGTTGGAACAGTGGCATCGGTGTTGGCAGCAGTCGGCCTGGTGTTGGTATTCATTTGGATAGAGACAGAGGGGAGACAATGGGCATGAGAGCTAGAGTAGCAATCGTAGCCGTAGCAGTTCTATTGGTTATTCTTACGATACCTGCAACGGCAGCAGAATTATCAGTGCAAGAAAAAGATCATATCTTATCCGTTCGGGCGGTGACAGCGTGCGAGGACTACGGCCTTGCATACAACATTTCACCGGAGCTGTTGGAAGCCATTATCGAACGAGAGTCACACGGAAATCCACATGCAGAGAACAAAGGTTGTATCGGTTTGATGCAGATATCCGCCAGGTGGCATGGAAACCGGATGGAACGACTGGGAGTAACGGACCTATATGACGAGCGAGGCAACGTCAAAGTAGGAGCCGACTACCTGCAGGAGTTGTTCCAGGAGTATGAGGACCCATGCTTAGTCCTGGATATCTATAACGGAAATTCCCAGGCATTTTCCAATTATGAACGAGGAATCGTGAGTGATTATGCAGGGGAGATACTAGAAAGAGCAGCAGAGCTAGAGAGGTTACATGGTAAATAAAGTGAATCTGACAGGAATGACAGCGTGGAATTTTACTAACAAGGATTCCGAATGGAAGCAGGAGAAAATGAACCGGGGCAATTTTGCCGAGGTTCTGCAGAAAGCAGAGGGGAAATTACATGATAGTGAAATGTCACAGATGCGAGAAGGAACTAGAGTGGGAAGAGAAAATCTACGTAGCGAACATGATTGACGAACCGGGAGTTCCATTTTGCGCAGAGTGTTTTGAGCAGCACGTGCTGCCGGAAATGACAATGACCGGTGGTGAGTATTACCTAAACAAGGTGGAACAGTCATATGGAAATTGCTGAGTTAGAAAAAATCTATCACACACATTGCTGCGATATTCTGCCATCGAGTGAAGACTTTCCAAGGATGATTGTACTGGGAACCATCTTTATTCCAGGAGATATCGTAACCATATATGAGGACCCGGAACCGGAAGAGGACCAGTGCAAGTATCGTTGTCTCCGGGATAGTAGCCGGTTGTTCGATGAACATATGTCGAATATGACCAAGATTACACAAGAACGAAAAGCCATTGAGAGAAGAAACCGTGAACTGAATCAGTCCCGGTGGAATAAAGAAAGGCAAAAAGGGAGCCGGTAACCTAGGGGGTAGGCTACCGGCTAAGGAATGTATTCTTGCTTGGGGGAGATGAATACTATCTGAAATGATAGTAGCACACACATGTTTGTTATAGAAGATATGAAACAGAAAAAATAGCGGAAAACTAGAAGGGGGAAGTCCCTTTTAAATCCATTATTAGGATATTAAAGTTAGGACCACCAACGAGGGGCACAGGGATGTATGAACAACTAACCTGGCATTTTCCGGAGAGTAATGAGGTATCCATCATCTACGCAGGGAACTATGGAGCGAAGGGTGAGAAGAGGTCTCCAAGGAAGAAGCCGACACCGGAACAGTTAAAAAAGCAGAATCAGAAGAACAAGGAAAACAGAGTCAGAAGAAAAATTAAATTGAATTTTAACGAGAATGACTTATGGATCACCTTGAAGTATCCGGCAGGTGAAAGAAAGAATCTGCAGGAACTGAATCGAGACTATTCCAATTTCATCAAGAAGCTGCGCAGAAGATATCAAAAGCATGGAGCAGAGTTGAAGTGGATATGTCGTAAGGAAATCGGAAAAAATGGTGGATTGCATATCCACCTGTTGATAAATCGAATCCAGGATGCAGATATCCTGGTAAAGGAATGTTGGCCCGGTCGTACCTGGCACACCAACATTTACGAAAGCGGTGGATTCCGGAAGTTGGCGGAGTACATCGTGAAGCAGCCGGATGAAGAAGTGATGAAGCAGTTGTCACTTTTCCCGGAAGAGGAACAAGACCAACTGATTGCATATAGCTGCAGCAGGAACTTGGCAGAGCCGGTTCCGGAGAAAAAGACATATTCCAGGAGAACGGTACGGAAGATGCTAGAAGAAGGACCGAAGCCAACACCGGGATATGAGATTGACAAAAATTCTATCGTGCAGGGAGTGAATCCATTTACCGGAATGAGCTATCTGCACTATACGGAGTATCGAGTGAAGCATGGAACACGTAAGCATATACCTAGAGGACAACTTCAAGGGGATAAAGACGCAGAAGGCAGCAGTCATATTCCTAATTGAGATGGTGGTTAAGGGGGCACCGGCAACCTTGGTAGATTTGCAGGTGTTGACCATGACACCAAACCAGGCGGCACTAGCAAGTCTGATTATGGCACTGTCAAGATTAAACAAGCCATGCAGCCTGGATTTTTATTTAGAGAATCAGTACGTGGCAGCAGGTATTGAGAAGTGGATAAGTTCGTGGAGCGCGAACGACTGGAAAAATAGTAAGAATATGACCGTGGAGAACGTGGTGGAGTGGCAACTTTTAACATACATGTTATCCCGGCATGAATATAGATTGCATCTGAAAGAGAATCATTCATACAAAAACTGGATGATGGAAAGTCTAACAAACGTTGATTTTCCGAAGTGCGAGGGCACTTTTGAGAAGGAGTAAGTATGGCATCGAAAAGAGCAAGAGCGTGTGAATTTAGCGCAAAAGAGCGCGAAGTGATATATGAGCGTGACCAACACCACTGCATATTTTGTGCAGCAGGATACCGGATGGACGAGATTGATCCATACGGAACAACCATCATGGAAGTTATGCATTACATTCCACGTTCCCAGGGTGGACTAGGCAGCAGGAGAAATTCTGCCATTGGATGTAAAAGCCATCACATGATGCTAGACAACGGTTCCAAGGGATACCGTGCAGAGATGCAGGATATCTTTAGAGAATATTTACAGTCCAATTATTCGGACTGGAACGAAGAAGACTTAGTGTACAACAAGTGGAAGGAGTTTGCAGTATGAACCAAATGGGAACATGCAGATTTTGCGGACAGCAGAGCATGATTGTTGTCGGCAAAGAGTTAAGCGAGGAAGAAATCAATGAACTTGCAACCATGGAATGTAAGTGCCAGGATGCCAGGGAGTATCAGTGCAGGAAGGATTCTGTTACAGCAGCGGAAGCCTGGATTGATGCGCACGACTGGAACGAAGAAACGGTTGAGTTGTTCAAGAAGGCAGCAGGTGCCGTAATCGACAAGCAGGTAGATCGTGTCACCGTCAAAAAGGATGATTTTAACTACACCATCAAGGTGAACGGTGAAGGCCATCTAACTATTTCACAGAAGCAGACTATCTCCGGTGAAGAGAGATTCTGATAAGGGTTGAAACACCTGGGGAGACCCGAAAGAAACATGTTTACCTTAAAGGGCATATACCACAGTCAGATTTTAAAAGCCATCAATAGGGGGCATACAGCCCCCGGAAAGGAGTGTATGGGGGATGATTCAGTGCGCATGTTGCGGCAAGATGTTTACTCCAAGGCACGGCAATCAGAAGAAGTGCAAGTCCTGCAGGACCAGGGAAATGAATAAGCCGAAGGCAGACCGCAAGAAAGCAGGGGAACTACGGAAAAAGTATGGAACCGGGAAAAGCAGCAACTGGAAGTGTAAGGTATTTCCAAATTGTGAACGTTGCCCATTCCCGGATTGTATAGATAACAGCAGCAGGATGTTTGTAAGCGAGGTAGATGAATAATGGGACAATGGGTGAACTATCGAAGGAAGTACAAGGAAAAGGACAAGAAGGAATATCGGGCACAGGCCGGCAGGAAAATTTATTGGACCGAAGATAAATCGGATCCAAATATTATCAAGTGGGAAACAGCAACAAAAGCACGCCTAGTAGCATACCGGATTGTAAATGTGAATGACGAATACGGATACGGAAGCGAAGAG
>OCTX014562557.1_pt1 | contig 13346 bp, 9 predicted proteins | sample 1539691 | NCBI WGS metagenome assembly OCTX01 (sample SAMN02144231, study PRJEB22623) | gut metagenome | biome: sheep rumen | host: Ovis aries | place: New Zealand
ACGCAGCTACAAGGTAAGACAGTCGGCGGTCTCTTCCAGACGGACTACTGGAACTATCGGATGTTCAAGACTATCTGTGAGAACAACAAGAAGCCCGTTTCGCCAGGTACGTTAGGCATTCTGACCAATCCCAGACATCCTTTGTTCGGTGAGTTTCCCACTGACGAACATACCAACTGGCAGTGGTTCCCCATCATCAAGCACTCCCGTCCGCTGATACTTGACAATCTGCCCCATGACTACCGGCCCATCGTGCAGGTTATTGACAACGTAGAGCGTAATCACCGCTTAGGTCTGGTCTCGGAATTTGCAGTAGGGAAAGGCCGGCTGGTCATCTGCATGAGTGACTTGGAGGGTGTACAGGATTATCCGGAGGGTCGCCAGTTCTACCATTCTTTATTACGCTATATGCAGGGCGGGGAGTTCCTTCCGAACATGCAAATCAGTTGGATGGAACTGTGGCAGAAACTGACGGGTGAGGTAGAAGAGAAGCGGCTTCAGGAGCTGAATAACATTTCTCCCTATTAAACCGAATGCGTGCCGGAAAGTCTCCCCAAATGCGGGTGTTGGAAAATAATAAAAGCGGGCATCAAACCCGCTTTTATTATTTCTTCTTCCGAGGTTTTCTAATAGCCCAGCCCTCTTCGCTGAAGTCGGGGATGTCGCCCTTTAGCTTCATGCCATCGGGGTTGAGGAACTGCATCCAGTCTTCTTTTTGGTGGGGCTTATGGGTCTCATAGGGCTTATTGGACTTATGGGGCTTATTGGACTTATGGGGCTTATGGGACTTGGGGCTATGGGCGCCTTCGGCAGCGTCGTTGCAGCGCACCTCGCGGCGCTTGTAGGTCTGTCCGTTGACGTACTTGATGACGCGCTCGGCATCCTCCTCGGGGACTTCGAAGTACGACATGGTCTGCAGCAGGTCGATATGTCCCACCTCCACATGTCCGCGGACGTTCTTGTTGAGGAACTGCATCAGCTCGCCAGGGTAGAAGCCGTCCTTCTTGCCCAGGTTGATGAAAAGCTTGCGGTAGCCTTCACTGGTTGGCGTTGCCTGCTTCCTACCACGACCGTCTTCCTTCTTCCCTCTTCCCTCTTCCTTCTTACTTCTTACCTCGGAAATCTCGGGGGCGTCGGCATAGTAGGCCAGGAACTTGCCGAACTCCATGGACACAATCTTCTTGATGAGGTCGTCCTTATCTACATATTCAAAGTATCTGCTGATGTCCTGCATGAAGGGAGCAATCTGCTCTTCATCGACGTCGGCCTTGACTATCTGGTCCATCACCTTGTAGAGCTGCTTCTTGCAGATTTCCTCTGCCGACGGGATAGTACCCTGTTCGAACTGCTTGCCAATCTCGCGCTCGATGTTACGGATTTTGTATTTCTCGCGACTGTGTACGATGCTGATGCTCGTTCCCTTCTTGCCAGCTCGACCGGTACGACCCGAGCGGTGGGTGTAGTTCTCGATGTCGTCGGGCAGTCCGTAGTTGATGACGTGCGTCAAGTCATCGACATCCAGTCCGCGAGCAGCCACGTCGGTGGCCACCAGCAGCTGTACGGTGTGCTGGCGGAACTTCTGCATGGTCAGGTCGCGCTGCTGCTGCGAGAGGTCGCCGTGCAGCGACTCGGCGTTGTATCCGTCCTTGATGAGCTTGTCGGCCACCTCCTGCGTCTCGACTTTCGTGCGGCAGAAGATGATGGCGAAGATGCGCGGATAGTAATCTACCAGTCGCTTCAGAGCCAGGTACTTGTCCTTGGCGTTCACCATGTAGTAGATGTGGTTTACGTGCTCGGCACCCTCATTGCGGCTGCCCACCACGATTTCCTTGTAGTCGTGCAGGTATCCCTTTGCAATGCGCTCGATGTCGCGGCTCATGGTGGCCGAGAAGAGCAGCGTGTTACGGTTGTCGGGCACACCTTCCAGGATGGCGTCGATGCTCTCCTGGAATCCCATGTTCAGCATCTCGTCGGCCTCGTCCAGCACCACGTTCTGCACGTCGTCCAGCTGTGCCACGCCGCGCTTCATCAGGTCGATCAGTCGGCCCGGTGTTGCCACGACGACCTGTACCCCTTTGCGCAGGGCACGAATCTGCTGTTCTATCGATGCACCGCCATAGACCGCCTCGATGTGTATGCCGTCCAGGTATTTGGCAAAGTCGCGCATGTCGTCGGCAATCTGCAGACACAGCTCACGCGTCGGTGCCAGCACGAGTGCCAGGGGAATGCCGCGGCCTATCTCGCCCAGCTGCGGGCGGGGCTTCTCTGCTATGCGTTGCAACACGGGTATGCCGAACGCCGCCGTCTTGCCCGTGCCCGTCTGGGCCAGTGCTATCACGTCGTTCTTGTTTCCTAACAAATAAGGTATTACCTCCTCTTGTACAGGCATGGGCTGTACAAACCCCATTTCTTCGATGGCCTTGCGGATTTCGCCGTTCACGCCAAGTTCTTCAAATGTCTTCAAATTCTGATACTGTTATGTTATATTCTGATGCTAAACCATGTTAGCAGTGACAAAGATACGCATAATTTCCGAGAAGCCGCTGTGTTTCCCGTCAGTTAACACTATTTAAGGGGAAATGTCGGACCTTCAAAACAGTGAGCGGCCTCCGCCGGAAGGGGCTTGACCGAGGGGGCTTAGATTTCCGGCGGGAAATTGGGGTACCCCCCTCCCTCAATAATATAAACCCCAATCATATTACTCATTTAAAACAAACAATTATGGCAAAGAAATTCATTACCGTAGAAGAGTACATGGGCCGTAAACTCACGGGTGGCTCATACCACGCTCAGAAATGCTCAAATAAATTTGGCATTTCTTTCGCTTATTCGTACCTTTGTCGTCACTATGAAGATATGTGTATTTTGCTCGGCAAATGAGCAGTTGGACCCCGACTTCTTCACCATGACGGAGGAACTGGGGCGGTGGATAGCCACGGAGGGCCATACGCTGGTGTATGGGGGTGTTAACAGTGGGCTGATGGAGTGCGTGGCCCGTGCCGTAAAACAAGCGGGCGGAAGGACGGTGGGCGTGCTGCCGCAGATAGTGGTGAAGAGCGGGCGCCTATCGGACTATGTCGATACGGAGGTGCTGTGCGACAACCTGAGCGACCGCAAGGAGCTGATGGCCGACAAGAGCGACGTGTTCATTGCGCTGCCCGGTGGCATCGGCACCATCGACGAGGTGTTCACCATCGCTGCCGCGCATACCATCGGGTACCACGACAAGCGGGTGATTCTGTATAACATGAAGGGATTCTGGGGCGACATGATTGCCCTGCTCGACCGCCTGCAGCAGCGGGGCATGGTGCGCGGCGAGTGGTGTGATTATATCGCTGTGGCCAACAGTCTGGATGATATCAAGGATTTGTTAGCGCAGGGCTAAAGCTCGGTTCTCGGCTGCCTCCATCAGTTCACGCTCACCTGGACCTTTGTCATTGATGCCGCAGAGGTGCAGGATGCCGTGGATGATGACGCGGTGCAGTTCTTCGTCATAGTCCTTGCCGAACAGTTCGGCATTCGAGCGTACCGTGTCGAGCGAGATGACGAGGTCGCCGTTCAGCACATCGTCCTCGCAATAATCGAAGGTGATGATGTCGGTGTAATAGTCGTGACCGAGATACTCGCGGTTCACCTCCAGGATGTGCTCATCGTCACAGAACAGATAGCCCACCTCGCCAACCTTCTTGCCGTAGGTGTCGGCCACGCGGCGAATCCATGCCGTGGTCTCGCGCCGCTTTATCTTCGGGAACTTAACGTTTTCTGCTGAATAGGTAATCATAATTACTCATTACTCATTACTAATTAATGTCTTCGTTTCGGCAGAAACGCACTGACGTCCATGCCGAAGTGCTGCAGTTCGCGCACCATCGTGCTGCTGATGCTGCTATACTGCGGCTCGCAGTAGAGCAGGATGGTTTCGATACCTGCTATCTGACGGTTAATATCAGCCTGCTCACGCTCGTACTCAAAGTCCTTGACCGTGCGCACACCTTTCACGATGAACCGCGCGCCCTCCGACTTGGCAAAATCGACCGCCAGCCCGTAATACGCCTTCACCGCGATGCGCGGCTCGTCAGCATACAGGTCGGCAATGGCACGGATGCGCTCCTCGGCGCTGGGCATGCCGGGCTTGTGCACCTGGTCGCCCACCACGCCGATGACCAGCCGGTCGAACAGCGGCAGCGCTCTGGTCACGACAGAGTCATGACCCACCGTAAAGGGATTGAACGATCCAACGAATATGCCTACCCGAATATCATTTCTCATTTCTTTCATTCCTTTCATTTCTTTCATTACTCGAAGAGGTTCGCCTCCATAATGTTCCCGCTATACGGGTTGCGCCCGAAATGCTTATACGCCAGCTCCGTGACCATGCGGCCTCGCGGTGTGCGCTTGATGAAGCCCTCCATGATGAGGAACGGCTCATAGACCTCCTCCACCGTGCCGGCATCCTCGCCGATGGCAGTGGCGATGGTCGTGATGCCCACGGGTCCGCCACGGAACTTGTCGATGATGGTCAGCAGGATGCGGTTGTCTATTTCGTCCAGTCCGTACTGGTCGATGTTCAGTGCCGTCAGCGCTATCTTCGTAATGCTGGTGTCAATGCGACCCGTACCCTTCACCTGAGCGAAGTCGCGCACTCGCCGCAACAGGGCATTGGCAATACGGGGCGTGCCACGCGAGCGGCGGGCTATCTCCAGCGACGCATCCGTCGTGATGGGCACGCGCAGGATGCTGGCCGACCGCTCTATAATCTTCTGCAGCGTCTCGGGATCGTAGTACTGCAAGTGCATGTTAATGCCGAAACGGGCTCTGAGCGGTGCCGTCAGCAGACCGCTGCGGGTGGTGGCTCCCACCAGCGTGAACGGGTTTAGGTCTATCTGTATGCTACGTGCCGACGGGCCTTTGTCTATCATGATGTCGATGCGATAGTCCTCCATCGCCGAGTAGAGATACTCCTCGACCACGGGCGACAGACGGTGAATCTCGTCGATAAACAGCACGTCGTTCTTCTCCAGCGAAGTCAGGATGCCCGCCAGGTCGCCCGGCTTGTCGAGCACGGGACCGCTGGTAATCTTGAAGCCTACACCCAGCTCGTTGGCTATGATGTTAGACAGCGTCGTCTTGCCCAGTCCGGGAGGACCGTGCAGCAATACGTGGTCAAGGGGTTCGCCACGATACTTGGCAGCCTCTACGAAAACTTCAAGGTTCTCCACCACCTGCTGCTGGCCGCTGAAATCATGGAAGGCCAGCGGGCGCAGGGCGTTTTCGAACTCCTTCTCACTGGAGGAGAGCTGCTCTTGTCTGATGTCAAAATCTTCGTCCATCTTTGTTGATTTGCCGACAAAGGTACGAAATAATTCATAATTCATCATGCATAATTCATAATTAATTTATAATTCATCATGCATAATTCATAATTTTTGGTAACTTTGCAATTGCTATGAAGATAGGTAACAATGATTTAGGCGAGCGCCCCGTCTTTCTGGCTCCGATGGAGGACGTGACGGACATTGGCTTCCGACTGCTCTGCAAGCGGTTCGGTGCCTCGATGGTATATACCGAGTTTGTTAGTGCCGAGGCTTTGGTGCGCGATGTGAAGTCAACGGTCAGTAAGTTGAAGATAGCTGACGAGGAACGTCCCGTGGGCATTCAGATTTACGGACGTGACATCGAGGCGATGGTGGAAGCGGCAAAAATCGTGGAACAGGCCGGACCGGACGTGATAGACCTTAACTTTGGCTGTCCGGTGAAGAAGGTGGCAGGAAAGGGAGCTGGTGCCGGTATGCTGCAGAACATCATGCTACCCGACGGCAGCATCAACCCCGATGCCAAGCTGCTGGAGATTACCCGCAAGGTGGTCGATGCCGTCAGAGTGCCTGTGACCGCCAAGACGCGTCTGGGCTGGAACCACGAACAGCTCTGCATCACCTCGCTGGCCGAACAGTTGCAGGACTGCGGTATCCAGGCATTGACCATTCACGGACGAACCCGAAGCCAGATGTACACGGGTGAGGCCGACTGGACGCTGATAGGTGAAGTCAAAAGGAATCCTCGCATCCATATACCCATCATCGGCAATGGCGACATCAAGTCGCTCAGCGATGCCGACCGTGCCTTTGACACTTACTGCGTTGATGCCGTCATGATAGGCCGCGCCACCTTCGGCTGTCCGTGGATATTCAGCCGCCAGCAGCTGACACTCGACGAGAAGATTGACGTCTTGGAGGAACAGCTGCGCATCAACATCGAGCGTTGCGACACGGAAGAAATGCGTAACAGCAAGAAGTCTGCCGAACTTTGTGGCATCCTGCACACCCGCCGCCACCTGGCAGCATCGCCCGTCTTCAAGGGCATCCCCAACTTCCGCGAGACCCGCATCCAAATGCTTAGGGCAGAAAAAAAGGATGACTTGTTGGCCATCCTTGAGAAATGTCGTGAGACACTGAAATGAAAGAAGGCTTGCCAAATCAAGCAAGCCTTTCTCTTACTAACAATCTTTTACCATTATTTGACCATTACCTTGCGAGTCACCGAATGGCAAAGCATACGGCCTTGCCCGTATTCTTGACCGACGGCATAGTGATGTATAGTGCGTCGGCAGCCTGTCGCCACACCACCTTATCGTTGCATCCCAACATACGCACGCGTTTGATGCTCTTACCCTGCATCTGGGGCGATTTACGTCCAAGGGCATTGACGACGACGGTCTCTGTGGTAGGAAAGCCGAGCACAAAGGTATAGACGGTATCGCCCTTCTGCGTAAAGCGGATGTCCTTCTCGCTCAACAACTCCTGCAGCTTTTCGTTTTCCTTGAACGAGCCTGTATTGGAAGTCTTCACCACCCCTTCTCCATAAATCTTCCAAGGACGTGAGCCGAAGATTCCCTCACCATTGATGGCAAGCCATGACTTGAACTCTGCCAGGAAGGCATGCTCTTTCTCGTCTATACTGCCGTCGCCACGCACGGGGATGCTCAGCAGCAGATTTCCATTCTTGCTCACGATGTCAATAAAAGTCTTGATGATGCGTTCCGCACTTTTGTAGCCTCCTTTCTCATAGAGGGCGCGGCTATAATGCCATGAGCCGATACACATGCATGTCTGCCAAGGACGAGGAGAGATGTCGGAAAAGGCGCCGCGCTCGCAGTCCATCACGACGCCGCGTTGCTGCTCTTCCGTGAGTCGCTTGCTATTGATGACGGCCTCGTTACGACCTCCGTTCAGCCTCATGCTGCGGTTATACATGTGAGCAGCTATCTCCAGCCCGTAGTGCTCCATCGGCAGGTCATGCTCGTCATCAAAATAAATCAAGTCTGGATTATAGTCATCAATGAGTTGTTTACATCGCAGGAACCAGTTGCGGGCAAACTGCGGATTCATTTCTGGTATGCGTTCGGTCCACACACGGTCGTTGGTCTGATGCCACGCGGCCATTGAGTCAACACTTGTGAAGCCGCTGGGAATAACGACGTTGTAACCGCCGTATAGCTGCTGAGGGTCGTATCCTTCCCACCATTTCCCTTTGCCGTCTTCTTTTGTGCGATGGTAAGCGTCGTAGCGCACACCGGCCTTCTCGCCCTCTGCATCGTAGCCGTAGGCTGTCTGAAACCAGTGCCAGGCATGGGCAGAATGGTTGCTGACTCCAAAACGCAGGCCGTTGTGACGAGCCGCTTTCGCAAACTCGCCAACTATATCACGCTTAGGACCCATATTCACCGAGTTCCAGGGCTGATATTTTGAGTTGTAGTTGTCAAAGTTATCATGGTGGTTGGCCATACATACGAAGTAGCGTGCGCCTACCTCTTTGTACAGTTTCACCAGTGCCTCCGGGTCAAAATTCTCAGCTTTCCACATCGGTATGAAGTCCATCATGCCGAACTCTGACGGATGGCCATAGCGCTTGCAGTGCTCACGGTATTTGCCCTGCCCCTGCTGATACATGGTACGGGCATACCAGTCGCCTGCTTCAGGCACACACTGCAGTCCCCAATGCGCCCAGATGCCAAGTTTGGCATTAGCGAACCACTCCGGAGCCTGATAGTTGGCAGACAATGACTGCCAAGTGGGCTCAAACACACCCTTTTCTATATCCGTCTTCGCTTCCTGTGCAAGTATGGGCAATGCTATGAGCATTACCCATACGCATGTAATTGTTCTCTTCATCATACTTATTGACATGCTATCTTGCGAGTGCTGCCGTCGCTCATGCGGACAATGTTCAGTCCGCGCTGCATGTGCTGCAACGACCTGCCGTCGATGGTGTAGATGGACTCAACGTCAGCCGTCGGTTGCGCGTCAACCGTATGGATGCCTGTCTCCACGTTGGCCGTAGCCTTCTGGCTCAGTCCGCCATACTCGTTGACGGCCTGTACCTGCCAAGTGTCGCTTTCGGTATAGCCTTCGAAGGTGGTCTCCTTGGTGAATCCGGCCACCTCGCCGTTCTTGGTCACCACGTAGCAGATGGCGTAGGGCACGGCCTCCCACGAAAGCCGTCCGTCAGTACCCTTGACGACAGGAGCGTCGCAAGCCTCGCAAAGCAGGTCGGGCTGCCAGTTGTCGCTGCCGCCCATCACGTTCTTCAGCGTGTATTGTGCAGCCTCCTCGGCGGTCAGCGTGTTCTTCACGTTGAACACCTCATGCTTTTCACCCGTATTGCGGTCTGTATAGTAGTAGTACGTTTCGCGCTGGCTCAGGTCCACGGGGTTGCCGTCCTTGTCTACGGTATTGTATTCAGCCCAGAGTGCCGGCAGTCCACCCATCGTGTTATACCAACCCTTTGCAGGAATGTTGATGAAGGTCTGCAGGTTGATGAAAACGGTCTTTGGCTGGTTGTGCCAAGGACGGCCCAGCCATACATCGGTAACATTGACACCGGGACGAGCACGCAGCACATTGTTCTGGAACACATAGCCCCACTTCACGTCGGCAGCATGGCTTGGAGCTACGATGTAGCCACCACTGGGACGGTTAATCTCAAGGGTGTCGCCGTCCAAATAGACGTTGCCCGAGTTGTAGATGAAATCCACTGCACCCTCAATGAGCGAGTTCTTGATGTAGTGGCGGTTGTTCGAGGTAGAAGTGGTAATCCACGTATCTTGATAGGAGAGCAGAGCCACGTTGTTCAGTACCACACGGTCGGCCACCGTATTCAGTGCGAGGGCCTGTGGACCTGCCTGCTTTTCATGACCATACGAGTTCTCGAGTGTGATGTTCTCAAAGAAAGTATTGGCACCCTTTACCACAACGGTAGCACCGGGATCTACGCTATAGGCATTCTCGCCACCGCAAAGACGGTTGTCCATCACGACGGTCTTGTCGCGGTCCTGACCGATAATATGCAAGTAAGGCTTCTTTGCGGGAATGTCTATGTGCTCCTGATATTGTCCTTTCTTCACGAAGATGAGCCATGGCGTGCCTCGTCCTTCAGGAGCAGCGTCAATGGCTTCCTGCAGTGTCTTATAGTCACCTGAGCCATCGCTTGCAACCACGGCATCGTAGAGGCGGGCCTCAGGCTGCTTGCGCTCCATGGTAGTAAAGGTAATCTCTGTCTTCGCAACGGCATTGCCGCCACGGCTGACGAGCACGCCCTCAGGCATGATGAAGGTATATTGAGTAGCATACTTCAAACCGCCGTACTTGAAGACGGCGCTCTTGCCGCTGATGATGGGAGCTATCTCCTCACCGTTGAGTGAGGCAGTGCCCGTGCCAGCCTTCACTTTGTTGTCGAAGGTCAGGATGACGGAACCATTGGCACTGACACCAGTAGCTCCCTGTTCTGGATTGCTTGACACGAGGGTAGCCTGCTCGCTGGCAGCACCGGTAGCATCGGCCAATACGAAAATCTCCGCAATTGAGGTACCATCGTAGTCGCTCGTCACACCCACCTTCTCAGAAGTACGGTCGGGCATCCAACGAATCCATACACGCTCCTGGTTGTTGGCCTCTGCGGGCAGGGCAAATTCCTTGGGACCGTCCCAACCACGTGCAGGAGGGTTGAACGTACCAATCTTTGTGAAGTTGGTGCCGTCGATGGAGTATTCCACGTTATTCACGCTGTACGTGTTGTAGTCATCGCCGATACATGACGAGATAATCAGGTTCTCATAGCCTTTCGACGAGAAGGAGATTTCAAAATACCATTCCTCAGAGAGATATTTCCAAATGCGGGCAGCATATTTGCCGTTTTCTTGACCGTTGTTGATGCCACGGGTCAGCCAGCCGTTGGTCGTGCCGTCGGCCTGGCGCAGTGACAGCATGCCGGCATTCTCCGAATCGGCCTTATAGTCGGCCACGCGGTCCTTGGCAGGCTGATCGTTATAAAGGTCCCAACCCACAATGTAGTCGGTTGCCGAGAAGTTGGCCGTCAGGTTCTTCTCTCCGTCCATTTTGACGGTACGCTCAGCCTCAGTGGTGTTGTCTTCCCAGCCCATGAAGGTCAGAATGCGGTTGTTCAGGGCGGTCAGCTTGACCTCCGTGCCCTCTTCATAATAGTGCGTGCCATCCACATAGTTGCCAGTAGGTAGCAGTTGCACTAAGTTTTCGTTAGCACCACCTACTCGCGTTAGGTTCAGGGCATAGACATTGGCCTTGGTGTAAGTGGCAATCAGCGATGTGTTGGCCTTAATCTCAAAGGTGTATGTCTTCTTGTCAGAAACGATATTGCCTTCAGCATCAGCCCATCCGGCAAAATGATAGCCAAAGTTCTCGGTGGCAGTGACCGTGATGGTGGTACCCTCGTCAAACTCGTTGCCGGCGGGATTACTCGAAACCTTACCAGCACCCTCCATGCCCAACTTCACGCTCAGGCTGCAGGTGGGCACGGTCTCCAAAGTTCCTGCCACGTCACCGCTAATGACGACATCGCTGAAGGCATACTGCTTGTTGGTGGCCAGATTGTAGATGTAAATCTTGGCGTAGAAAATATCGTCGGTAGTAGGTATGTTACTCAGGTCGAACTCGTGATAAGACACATAGGGATCTTCTTTAGCCAGCTGAGGTGTGATGCCTTCGCCTACCTTTGTCGATTGGCTGCCGCTGACGACTACTACGTCGAACTTGCCACCGTTGGTGCCCACACGGCAGGCGTTGAATGAGAGTTTCTTCGGCGCAAAGGTCAGAGATTTCTTGGGTTTCAGTGTAAACACGACGGCACTGGCGTCATCATCGGCAGCGCCAGCATCAGTGGGCTGGAACTGCAGTCGGCTGACACTGCCATCAGTGCGCAGGCCGGCAGGGACCAGCTTGTCACCCCACGATAGTTCGGCTACAGAGAACAGACCGTCCTTCGACGGTGTGGCTGCCGTAGCGAAATCAGCTGACTTCAGCTCCCATGTGGCTGTGAATCCGGCTTCGTTGACGGTCACGGAACCTCCAGCCTCCTCAGCCACGATGCTGATTTCGTTCATGCGCCACTGAGCGGTTTCACCATTAGGGGCTATCAGTCGTACGATGACCTGTTCTTTATTGTTGGCAGACAAGGTTACAGTATTGGTTTTGTAGGTCCACCATGTGGCTCCACTGACGTAACCGCCAGCATCGCTCCATGTCTGTCCGCCATCGGTGCTGACCACCATCTCCATAGAGCGCTCTTTGTTGTCGCCGCAGGTGTAGGCAAATGTGAACTGCACGTTCTTATAGCCTTTGGTTGGGAAACCGATTTCGAAGTACTGGTTGTGCTGCGAGGCATCGGTATAGTCGGTGATGTTGTTAGGGTCCATGTCTTGATAGAGTGACATGATTTTGGTATCGTAGTTTTCCTGGATACCCCAGAAGCGGGTTCCTTTGGCCGACACATAGTAGTCATTTTGGTTACCATTAAACTCATTGGGCAGAATGCATGGCAGTGTGCCGAAACCATTCCATCCAATTGCTGCCCAGTCGTTGGTGCTGGGTGTGTAGACATTATCGGTCACGGTATAGCCCGTGTCGAATGTCCACTTTGCCAGTTGCGTGGCATTCTGGGCACTGGCCGTCAGAGGCAGCAGGCCGAGAAGTGCAACAAGCAGTCTCGTAAAAAAAGATTTGTTTTGCATAAGAGATAGTAGTTATATGTTAATAAATAATTTTCTTTATATTACCATCAGCCATGCGGACAATATTCAGACCGCGCTGCATCTGGGTATGTTGACGGCCGTCAACGGTAAAAAAAGCGGTAGTATGGCTATTCTCAGTACTTACCTGCCTGATACCAGTAGTTTCTACTGCCATCCCGTGAATAGTTAGGTCGGAGAGACAGATAGTCTTGCCACTTGCAGCACCGTTGTACCATGGATAGACACGAACCAAGAGTTCCTGGCCATCTTTGACGGTAAGAACGGGCTTTGCCTCTACAAATTGCGGATTGTTGGCTGGCATCTTCTTCATCTCAAAGATGGTTGTGCGCGTAGCAAAATTGTCGGTAGAGTAGTAGATATGGCAACACATACCATTACCACCACAACCAGCAGCAAAGAGCGAGATTAGGTCAATCTTGAGCTCAGTGCCGGCAGCTGGTTGGAGACCCCACTGGATATAGCGGTCGGGGTTGTCGTCAATCTCGTCAGCAGGCCAGTTGTCTCCCGTCAACAGGTTACGCTGCATCTTGCGGGCGGCATCGTAGCCCGTCCATTCGGGCCACTCCGTCTTGGCATTGGGATTAGAGTAGCGCTGTACGTACATACCCTGAAAAGTCTCAGGGATAACCTCCGCCGGACCTGTCAGCTCATAACTGTCATCCTTCTCCAGTCGCCAGTAGGCTGTGACCTCTGCACCGCCTGTCAGGACAACTGCCGTAGCTGTGACGGGGATGTCAATCTGTTTGTCGCCCTGCTTCACGGTGATGGTACCATTGGTCTCGCCGTTCTGCGTCAGTACCAACTGAGCATAGAAGGTCTTGATGAGGGTAGAGGAGGTGTAGTCAACGGTGAGTGACTGCTCCCACTCTTTCTTGTCGAGCGACAGCTGAATACCGTCGGTAGCAGTTATCGTGACGGTACCTTCCTCAGGAGTCAATCCGAAACCGTTCAGCGTGAATTCCTTCTGAAGCTTCTGTCCCATGTAAGCCTCGCCGAAATCGCCTGTGTTGGGCGACACACTCAGGTCAGTAGGCAATACGATAGCATCGGCCAGAATGCCCTGGGCTTTCATCAGTCGAGCGCACTCGCGGGCTACGAGCAGCGCGCCAGTGGTGTTGAAGTGGGTGGAGCCCTGTCCATCGAACAGCTGAGCCTCGCACTTGGTCTGACTGCCGTAGCTCTCGTATAGTTCGGCAGTGGCTGTAGTTAGGTCGATGAAGCAGACACCCTTCTCTTCGGCCAGTTTCTGTGAGTGGTAGGCATAGTCCATGGTGTGGTCGTCGGCAGG
>OCTX012262524.1_pt1 | contig 13345 bp, 9 predicted proteins | sample 1539691 | NCBI WGS metagenome assembly OCTX01 (sample SAMN02144231, study PRJEB22623) | gut metagenome | biome: sheep rumen | host: Ovis aries | place: New Zealand
CTTTCGCTACTTTGAGTTTACCATGGCCGGAGAGCGGCGCTACCGGCGGGAGGGGAGCTACTATCAGCTGAGCCCCTACGCCCTGATCTGGGACGATGAGAACTACTATATGCTGGCCTGGGACGAGGCGGAGGGACGCTTCAAGCACTTCCGGGTGGACAAGATGACCCACATCACGGCCCTGGACCGGGCGCGGGACGGAAAAGAGGCCTTCCAGACCCTGGATATGTCGGTCTATTCCCAGCGGGTCTTCGGCATGTTCGCCGGTCAGGCCCAGCCGGTGCGGATGCGCTTTGCCGAGCACCTGGCCGGTGCGGTCATCGACCGCTTCGGTAAGGATACGATCCTGATCCCCGACGGGGAGAATGGCTTTACCGTGACGGCGGAGGTGGCGGTGAGCCCCCAGTTTTTCGCCTGGGTCTTCGGCTTCGGCACCGAGGCGGAGATCCTGTCGCCGGACGCCGTACGCCGGGAGGCGGGACGGCAGGCGGAGGAGATCGCCGCAAAGTATCGGGAATGAGGAGCGGGCGCGCACCGGGGAAAAGGCAAGACTTTCCCTTGCATTGTGATGCGGGATACGATAAAATATTATGAACCGCTGCTGCGGGAATGAGGAAAATTGACAGGCGGGCTGTGCCCGTCCTGTGTTCAGCCGGAGTGCTGCCAAGGCGAGACCGCATCATGCGGCGAGAGTGGGTCCTGAGGAAAATTGCGTTTTGATGATGGCAGTTTTTCGCAGGCATACTTGGTGTATGGCAAGAAAAAGTGACGAAGTCATGGCGCAATTTTTCCAGGAGGCGCCGAAGGCGGATTGAGCGGTCTTGCCAAAAGGAGGATACAAGCATGTTTTGCAAATATTGCGGCAAGCCCATTGACGAGGGCACCATGCGCTGCAGGATCTGCGGAAGGCCGGTAGGCCCGCTGGAGGGCGGAAACGGCTTCTGGGATCTCTTGGAGGAGAAAAAGGAGGAGGACGAGGAGCCGATGCCAAACCTGACCCAGACAGACCCCGCCATGGCGGAGGAACTGAGAGCGCTGCGGGAGGAAATGGGAAAGCTGCGCAAGGAGCAGAAGGCGCAGAAGACCCAGAAGGCAGAGCCGGCCCGGAAGGGCGGCGGCGCAGCTGCTGTGGTGGCGGCGCTGCTGGGTATGCTGGCCCTGGCGCTGGGCGTGTTTGTGCTGTTCCAGCTCCGCGCCGCGGATGCCAAACAGGAGAACCTGGAGCGAAGGATCGAGGAGACCCAGGCCCAGATCCGGGCCATGGAAGAGGCCAGAGCCATCCAGGAGCAGAGCCAGGCAGAGCAGCAGAGCAGCCCTGCCGTTGAGAGCAAGTGGCAGGGCATCGGAGAACTCGCCGGTATCCCGCTGCAGCCCAGTCCTCAGCTTTTCGAGGGACCCAACAAGGGCGACAACGACAACCGGGGCCAGAGCATCCGTCTGGGCTTCCCGGAGCTTTATGAGGAGACGCCCATCTTTACCGCCCGCTTCCTTGGCCCTGCCGGAACCTACCGGTATTTCTGGGTCCGGGTGGAGACAGACGAGAACACCAAGGAGGTCTTCTTTACTCCGCTGACGGAGGAAGAGGGCTACCTCTTCCGCAATCCCAACGCCAGCGACCAGGATAAGACCTATCGCCTCTCCATCGGCGGAGAGGTGAAGGAGGAACATCTGGGCCATTATGCCTTTGTGGTGATGGATACCCAGACCAGATCCGCCTATGTGAGCCAGATCATTGAACTCTATGACCGCGCTGAGCAGGTCCTTGCCCCTGCGGCGGAGGGCGTGCAGAGCGGCGTCGGAGCGGAAGCGTCCGGTGATGGCAATGGCAACTAAGACAGAGAACACAAACGGTCTGATCGGACTGACCGGCTTTTTCTTCAACGTCTTCGGGGAAAAAACGCCGGACAACGGGGAGGACGGCTTCGTCTATGCCCTGAACGAGAGCCGGTCCATGGTGGCGGTGTTTGACGGCTGCGGCGGACCCGGAGGAGACCGGTATGAGGCGCTGAAGGGAAAAACCGGCGCTTATCTCGCCTCCCGGGCGGCAGCTGCCGCCTACCTCCGCTGGTTTGAAGATCTGGAGCCGGGGCGGGAGAGCGATACCGGAGAACTGAAGGATCTGCTGCGCCGCTGCCTGAAGCGGTGCCTGGACCATGGCGGCGAAAACCGGGGAGGCCAGCTCCCCTGGGGGAGACTGCCCACCACCGCGGCGGCTGCGATCTGCAGCGTCACCCGGGGCGGCGTGGATGTGCAGCTGCAGTGGGCCGGCGACTCCCGCGTTTATCTGCTGGACAGCGAGGGACTTGCCCAGCTCACAGAGGACGATCCGGGCGGCGTCGACGCCATGCAGAGTCTCACCGCTGACAGGGTGCCAGACAATGTGATCCGCCTGGGCAGAGACTATACGATCCACAGCGCAAGACTCAGCATGGGCAGACCCGGGCTGCTTTTCGCCGCAACGAAGGGCTGCTTTAGGCATCTGACCACGCCGATGGAATTTGAGTATCTGCTGCTGAGCACGCTGCAGGCTGCTCCCAACGCCGAGAGCTGGGAGCGAAACCTTTCCGAGAGCTTGGAAAAGCTGGAGAAGGACGACTGCTGCATCAGCGGCCTGGCACTGAATACCGGCAGCTTCGATGAGCTGAAGCGGCAGCTGGCGGGGCGGAGCAGCCAGGTCTACCGGACCTATATCCGGGGACTGGACGCCTGCACCGAGGAAGAGAAGCTGCAGCTCTGGGAGCATTACAAGGACCATTATCACCGCCTGCTCTGCCGCGTGTGACAAGCAGGTGAGGGAGGGAAGCCATGGGCAGCGGAGGCTGCCGGCTTCTCCGTCGAACAAGGGAGGATCCCATGGCAACGAAACGAAAAAGCCCTGTGGGCGTGAAAATCATAGCCTGCCTGCTGATGCTGGGAAGTCTGGCGTCGCTGCTGCTGCCCTGGATGAAGCTGGTGGCGGATGTGGGCAGGGACCAGACCCGCATGAGCCTGGGAGAGCTGACCCGGAACTTCGCGGGGCTGGACGCCGCCGCGGTGCTGGATTCGATCAATACGGAGCTGGCAGCCTCCGGCATCGGGGTGGACATCAGCGCCCTGAGCGACCTGGTGAACCGGCTGCTGGACGGCCGCTTCCGGCCCCATGAGATGGGCATTGCCTGTCGGGATCTGAGCGAGATCCTCTGGACCGCGCAGCGGGCGGACCTGTCACACACCATGGAAACCCTGAGCTATGGGGTCTGGGGCCTGTTCGGCCTGCTGGCGCTGCTGGGCCTCATTGCCATGATCTGCCAGCTGACTGACCATCGGGGCGGCATGGTGCCCTACATCCTGCTGGGCGCTCTGATCACCGGGGGGCTTCTCTACCTGCGGCAGACCGCCAACGACTACCTGGTGCGGGAGAGCGAGAACCTGCTGGCCAGCTACGGCATGAGCAGTCTGATCCAGTACCTGGGCATCGATTTGAGGATCGTGAAAATGGGCATCGGCGCCTATCTGAATCCCGTGCTGGCACTGCTTGCCATGCTGCTGATGGGAATCAAGAAAAAGCAGCCCGAGCCCCGCTATGAGGCCAGCCCCTATCCCGCCCGCAGGACCGAGGCGCAGCAGCCCCGCCCCGCGCGGCAGACTGCGCCGGAGAGCCTGGCAGAACAGGGAAGGAGCAGCGCGGCCAAGACAACGGCCGCTGCCGCGCCTCGTCCCAACCAGAGTACTGCACCTCGGCCGAGCCAGAGCGCTGCACCCTGGCCGAGCCAGAGCACCGCACCCCGGCCGAGCCAGAGCACCGCACCCCGGCCGGTCCAGACTGCCGCCCCCGCGGCTTCTGCCGCAGCGGCCATCCAGGCCGGGCGAACCCCTCTGCCCGGAGAACAGAGCTGGACCTGCGCCTATTGCGGGCGAAAGATGGAGGCAGACAAGAATTTCTGCGATCTCTGCGGCAGCCCCAGGCCCAAGCGCCAGACGCTGGCCTATTGCCCCGCCTGCGGCAGCAAGCTGCGGCCCGGTTCCCGCTTCTGCGGCAACTGCGGGAGCAGCGTGACGGCAGTTTCCGGGAACGACGAGACGGCCGAACGGGAGTGAAGACAAGCGGGAAACGCGGTAGGCAGCGGTTTACCGCCGTGACCCGGCACGAAAAGAGTACGCCTGCTCTTTCCGATACGGAAGGACAGGCCCAAGACCGCGCTTTTGCACCGGATGAAGGAGAGACGAGAGATGACAGCCTGTCCGCGCTGCGGGGAGCCCGTTTCAACAACTGAACAGCTTTGCCCCGCCTGCGGAGCAGAGATCCTCCCGGCTGCGGAAAGCAGGGAAGTGCCTGCGGAAGCGGAGCGCATCCGGGAGGACGTGCCGAGCCCGGAGGCGGACGCAATGGAAGAGCCTGCCCCGGTGGATGAGACAACCCCGGCGGAAGAGACAGCCCCGGTGGAGGAGACCGCCCCGGTGGATGAGAAAACCCCGGCGGAGGAGGTTGCTCCGGTGGAGGAAACTGCTCCGGCGGAGGAGACTGCTCCGGTGGGAGAGCCTGTGCCGGCAGAAGAGGCTGCCCGGGAGAAGCGGCCCGGTATCCGGGAGCGGCTGCGCCGGATGCGGGAGGAGCAGAAGCCTGCCATTTTGTTCAACGCAGAGCTTCGCAGGAAGGTCCTGCGGCGGATCGGCTATGGCCTCACGGCCCTCGGCTTGCTGGCCCTGCTGGCGGTGGCGCTGCTTCTCATCCGCATGCAAAGAGAACAGAAAGGCCTGGAGAGCGAGCCTGTGGGAAAGACAAGCTCCCTCCCGGCCCGCACGGCGGTGATCAACTTTTTTTCTCCGCCGGAGGAGAACCGGGTCAGCAGGGATGCGGAGGTACGCTATCTGCCGGATGAGCTGATCGCAGTGGCGGAGGAGGGTGTTTCCTACACGGATATGGAACGCTTCTTCGGCGAGCAGGGGATCCGGGTCACGGGCTACGTGGAACTGATGGAGACCTATCAGCTGCGCCTGCCGGAAGAGCACAGCCTCTATGGCCTTGAGAAGCTGGCAAAGCAGCTGGAGAGCGACGAGCGGATCGCCTGCGCGGCGGTGAATGTGGTCTGGGAGCCTGCCTGCTGCGCCATTCCCGCGGACCCCTGGGACGGGAAAGCCGATTGGGGGACGGAAGGCCAGGCTGCATCCAACTGGGGACTCATGGCCATCCGCGCGCCGGAGAGCTGGGAGCGCTTCGCGCCCGGCACGGTACGCCTGGGCCTGATCGACAGCGCATTTGACAGCGAGCATGAGGACCTGCGCTACGGCCTGCTGCGGAGCAATGAGAGCTTCAGCCGCAGCCGCAGCACAGAGCAGAAGGACTTTTGGCAGCACGGCACGGCTGTGGCGGCTGTGGCCGGCGCGATACACAACAACGACCTGGGTCTCAGCGGTGCTGCCGAGGACGGCCTGATCTATGCCTTCGGCAGCGGCAGCCTCGTCAGCCACATGGACGCGCTCAGCGCCATGGCGGAGCTTGCGGCACAGGATGTGCGGGTGATCCAGTACGGCTTGGGCTGGAAGGAAGAGCTGCTGGAGCAGATCCTGCAGGAGGGTTCCAAGGCCGGAAACTATTACGGCACCCAGGCTGCCCGGATCACAGAGAAGAGCCTGGAGCAGCTGCTGGAAAAGGGCTATGATTTCCTGCTAGTCCTTCCGGCCGGAAACGGTCTGCAGGAGCAGGGAACAGAGGCTGGCTGCGTGAATCCCTTTGCGGCAGTGGAGGGAGAGCGGGTGCGGCAGCACATCCTGGTGGTTGGCGCTGCCGGCATGGACCGGAATGGGCAGCTTTACGAAGCGGATTTCAGCGGCACGGGAGAGCGGGTAGACCTGCTTGGGCCCGGCGTGGAGATCTATACTGCGCTGCCGAAAGGAGACTATGCGCGTTTGAGCGGGACCTCTCTGGCGGCGTCCTTTGTAACAGCCATCGGCGCCCAGGCCTGGGCCCTGAACCCTGCCCTCAGCGGCGGGGAGCTGGCAAAGCTGCTGCGAGACAGCGCGGACATCCCGGTGGAGGGCAGCGAGAGAATGCTGGCGGATATGGAGCTTGCGCTGGAAACGGCCCGTGACAGCGCTGCAAGCTTGCCCGGCAGGGCGGAGGAGGAGATGGCGCTGGACGCCTACGCCGCACTGCTGCACGAGGGTGTGGACCTGCAGGGGCGGGACGCGAGCGTAACGCTGCCGGCGCGGTATTATCTGCTGCTGGATATGGACCGGGACGGCGTGGAGGAGCTGCTGGTATACGCTCTCAGCGAGCAGGACATGAGCGCTAGCTTTGCCCTTTACGGCTATCAAAACGGGGAGCTGAGCTGCCTGGGCAACGCCTGGGAGAGCTGCCGTTTTGCCTCCTGGGCCAACATGACGCTGACCCTGGAGGTCTGCGAGGGGCGCGATATTTACGCGGCGGCGGAGAAGAGCTCCGCAACCTACGGTGCCATGGGCGAGCGCTTCTGGCTGCGTTATGACGGCGCGGCGCTCAGTGTCCGGGAGGGTGACCTGCGGCAGGAGGGCAGCGAGATCTTGCCGCTCATCGAGGGAAGCAGCGTCACAGATGCGGGGATCCCCATTGGCTCCGCCCGGGACACGCTCTGGGATCGCGGACAATAAGGAAAGAGCGAAGCTGGACTTTCGGGAGAGCGTATCATGATCTATACCGAGCATACCAACAAAGCCCTGCGCCTTGCCTACGAGGCCCATAAGGGCCAGTACGACAAGAGCGGGGTCCCCTATGTGTTCCATCCGCTGCATCTGGCAGAGCAGATGGACGATGAGGAGAGCATCGTGGCGGCGCTGCTGCACGACGTGGTGGAGGATACCGCCTATAGCCTGGCGGATCTGCAGGCCATGGGCTTTCCGGAAAAAGCGCTGGAGGCAGTGGCCCTGCTGACCCATGATCCTGCGGAGCCCTATCTCAGCTACGTAGCCCGGGTGAAGGAAAACCCCATCGCCCGACGGGTGAAGCTGGCGGACCTGCGCCACAACAGCGACCTGAGCCGCATCGAAACCGTGACGGCGCGGGATCTGGAGCGGGTGGAGAAATACGCTGCGGCCATCCGGCTGCTGGAAGGATAAAAAAGAAAAACCCGGCCCGAGAGCCGGAGGGGGAGGAAGATCCATGAAGCTGAGCAAGATCGTCATCACCGGCGGCCCCAGCGCAGGCAAGACCACCGCCATGAGCTGGGTGCAGAACGCATTCTCCAAGCTGGGTTACACCGTCCTCTTTGTGCCGGAGACCGCTACCGAATTCATCACCGGCGGCGTGGCTCCCTGGACTTGCGGCACCAATCTGGACTATCAGAAGGTGCAGATGGAGCTGCAGCTGACCAAGGAGCGGCTCTTTGAAAAGGCAGCCCGCACCATGAAGGCGGACAAGATCCTCATTGTCTGCGACCGGGGCGCCATCGACAACCGGGCCTATATGAACGACGAGGAGTTTGCCGCGGTGCTGCAGGAGGTGGGCAAGACCGAGCAGGAGTTGATCGAAAGCTACGACGCGGTGTTCCACCTGGTGAGCGCGGCCAAGGGCGCGGAGGAGTTCTATACCCTGGCCAACAACGCTGCCCGCTATGAAACCGTGAACCAGGCCGTGGAAATGGACGACCGGCTCATCGAGGCCTGGAAGAGCAACCCCCACCACTATGTGATCGACAACTCCGTGGAGCTGCGGGAGAAGCTGAAAAAGCTGATCGCCCAGATCCGGGACTTCCTGGGTGAACCTGCACCTTTCGAGATCGAGCGGAAGTTCCTGGTGGAGATGCCGGATCTGGCGGCCCTGGAGAGACTTCCCGGCTGCCGCCGGGTGGAGATCGAGCAGGCCTATCTGAAGACGGCTGCCGACGAGAAGCTGCGGGTGCGCAAATGGGTGGAGGATGGCAGAGCCATCTATTACAAGACCCGGCGCCGCCGCCTCAACGGCCGGAAGCTGGAGGTGGAGGAGCGCCTGACCCAGCGGGCCTACAAGGAGACCCTGGAGGAGGCGGGCGATACCCTGCAGCTGCTGCACAAGACCCGTTACAGCATCCCCTGGGACGGACAGGTGTTCCAGCTGAATGTGTATCCCTTCTGGCAGGACAAAGCCATCGTGAAGCTGGAGCTGAACGAGGAAGACGCCCAGGTCCAGCTGCCCCCGGCGCTGACGCTGATCCGGGAGGTCACCGGCGAGCGGGAGTACAAGGACTACACCCTGGCCGCCCTGGAATAAGAAAAATGAAACAGAGCTGTGAAAGAATGCTCCTTTCACAGCTCTGTTTTGCGTTATGAGCGGATGGAGACGATAGCGGTTTCTGTCATACTATCGGTCGGGGAGAACTTCGGAATACTGCCCGTACCATAGGAGAACATCCGGAAGGAGCAGATCATAGCGGTCACGGAAAAATGCGAGGGTCACAGCCTCCTCCGCCTCCCAGGCTTCCGGGGGCACCTGAAAGCGCAGATAATAGTCTGTGCGCAGCGGCGCCCAGATCCGGTCCCAGTCCTGCAGCTGCTCTTCCACCCGGTCGGGGCTGAAGGCAAGGCTGCCGATCTGCTGCAGGGCTTGCAGAAAGAGCTGGCGGAAGTCCGGGTTTTTCATGGCGGCGGCAAAGAGGGGGTAGTTCTCCAGCGCCAGGAGAAAATGATCCGTCGTTACGGCGGTGCTTTCATCCCGGTAGAGCCCGGCACTGTAACCGATGTCGTGGAGGATATATTGCCAGCGTCCCTCCCGAAAGGAGGCATCCCGGGTGCGCCACAGAATGTCGTTGACCTCCCAGCGCCAGTCTCCGTCCCCAATGTAAATGCGCAGGGCGCAGTAGTCGGCAAGAGACTGGACGTCCATGACGCGGCAGAAGTCCGCATAGATCTCCGGATCGCCCAGGTCCCTTTCCGCATAGGCGGCCAGCTCCGCATAGGCGGCCAGGTCTTCGGGCCGGCCCTCCTCCAGCTGACCGTCCTTGATGACGATCACCTGGTCACGCGCCACACCGCAGCGCTCATGGAGCATCTGGGAAGTGATCTTTTCCCGGAGCAGATAAGGGCCGTAGTATTCCCCGTTGAGAAAGAGGACCGCGGGGCGGCAGAAGGGAACAAGAAAATCCCGTTCCCATGCCAGACACTGCAGAAAGCAGTCCTTATACTTGAGACCCTCGGTGTTGTTCCCGCCGGCACGGAGGGTGAAGCTCCGAACCTGGGAAACGCCGGGGAACAGCTCGTAATGCAGGTGCTTTTCTCCGTATACGCCCCGGAAATAGAGGGTAAAGGACTTCTGGCTGAAGCGCCGGGAGGAGCCGCCGGCGATGCGGATCCCCGCAGCCTGCTCCAGAACGGGGCGAGGGCCGCCGGCGTAGAGCTGGAGCGTGCAGGGCCGCTCCCAGCTCCGGCCCCGCTGGGTGGCGTTGGACTCGTAGAGCCACCACTCGCCGCGGCTGAGCGCCTCCTGCCCGGCGTCGGTTTGAGACCAGGCGTCATAGATCGTTCCGGTGGCCAGGATTCCCCGATCCTCATCCAGCAGGTTTTCCGGATCGGTGCAGACAGAGAGAACCAGACAGTCGGGATAGCGGGCGGCAAAATCGGCGCCGAGAAAGTAGACCCGGGTCTGGGATGCGGCGATGCGGTCGTCCGGATCCAGGAGCGAGACGCGAAGGATCCTACCGCAGGGAAGCTCCCCGCTCTCCAGCAGGGGCGTGTCCATAGGGCAGAGCAGCCGATCCCGCTGCCGCAGCAGGGGGCCGGTTTGCTTCTTCTCCAGAGTCAGGCTGAGGGTCGAGGCACCGCAGTCGTCCGCCCGGGACGGTCTGCGCCCGTCGGTGGTGCAGGCGATGCGATAGGGCTCCGGGGCGGTGACGGTGACCTGGATCGCGTCCTCCGGGTAGGCGCCGGATTCCAGAGAAAAGCGGATTTCGGGCTTTGGCGGGGGCAGAGGGAGTTCATATGCCTTCCCGGGCGGAGGGCGCATCCGCATCAGCACGGAAAGGGAGCCGACTCCCAGAAGCAGAAGGATCGGCAGCAGAAGCAGCGGTGCAAGGCGCTCCCGTCGGGAGAGCGGCACAGCCGTCGCTTCTGTTTTGTGCAATTTCAGGCCGCTCTCCCTCCTTTCCGGATGCTGCGCCGCAGAAGTCTCCCAGCTCCAGCAGAACGGCCCGGCAGGGCGCGCCGTCACAGCCGCTGAGATTCAGGGGGGCGCAGTTGAGCAGATAGGCGCCGTCGGGGACGGCGGCCAGGCGGATGCCCTCCAGCAGCACCACCTCCGCGCCCAGCATCACCCGGTGCACGGCGGCGGGGGCGTTTTCCGGCCCCACAGTCTGAGATTCGTTGCCGTAGAGCGCGATCCCGGCGGCGGCGAAGACCTCCGCTGCCTCCAGGGTCAGGGTGGCGTGGCCTTTCACGAGGATGCGCTTTTCCGCCCCGGTGCCGGAGGCGGCGGCGCGGGCCAGCATGGCTTCGGCGTCCTCGGCGGTCACGTCGCCGGTATGGCCCTCCACCCAAGCGGGGCCGATGAATTTCGTCAGAGGTACCCGGTCGATGGGCTTGCCGTCCCGGATAAAGTGGAAGGGCGCGTCCACATGGGTGCCGTTGTGCAGGCAGATGGACATGGAGGTCAGGTTATACTCGCTGCCCTCCTCCATCCGACGCAGGGGAATCTTCTCGGGCTTGGGATCGCCGGGGAAGACCACACATTCAAACAGAGGCTGGGTGATATCGTAGATCATGGCAAACTCCTTTCAAAAAGCGGGCTGTGGTCTCAGTATAACACGCAGACGGCCCCGCGGCAACGGGAGAGGAATTTGCCTTTCTGCCTGTATAACGTTTGAGAGGGTCAATAGGTTTCAGAGAAAAAGAAAAAAGCTGCCCCGAGGGCAGCAGGGAGAGGGAAGAGGGAAAAGTGGAGAGTGAAAAGGGAAAAGGAAGGGATTCCCTGCGAGAGGAGAGGAAGGAGAAAGGGGAGGCGGATGAGGCCCCGTCCCGCCCCCAGAAGGGGCGACCCTGGTCAACTGCTGTGCTTCCCCCAGCGGGGGAAGCTCCCGCGAAGCGGGTGATGAGGGAGAGGTTCAGATCTTTCCTGTGGCGAGAAACAGAATCTTTATTCTCCCTCACCTGTCAGCTTCGCTGACATTCTCCCCCGCCGGGGGAAGAACAGAATCGTGCAGCGACTTGGTTCGAGCTGCGACTTTGCCGAACCTTTCGTTTTTCTTTTTCGTATGCTGCCGGGCGGCTGATAGCCTCCCCTACGGCGTGAACGAATGGCGCTCATGTTGACCGTTCTCCCCCTTTTGCCTCGCGGGCGAGCTGCAGCAGCTCCCGCTCGCCCTCCACCTCACAGGGGTAGGGGTAGCGGGCGGCGGCGCGGTCGAAGTCCGCGGCGAGCTTTTGGGCCTTGGCAGCGTTCTTCTCCGAAAGAAGGGCCAGGGCCCAGCCGGTGCGGAGAACGGAGAGGTTGGTTTTCATAGCCTTCATCAGCTTTTGCTGCTCCTTGGTGAGAAAGCCCTCCAGCACTTCCGGGCGATTGGGGCCGATCAGCTCCACAAAGATCCGGTCGCAGAGAAGCTGGGCCCGGTACAGGCCGGGGAGCTTGCTGCCCATGGCCAGGAGGCGCTCCATGAGCGCGTCCGCCTCGGCAAAGCGGTGCTGATCCATGAGCCGGTTGGCAGCCAGCACCCCAATGGCAGAGGAGAGGGAGCTGCTTTGCAGTTCCTCTTCCGAGGGGAGGGCGAACCAGTCCTCCGGCATATCCTGCAGACGGATGCCCCGGGAGAGCTGCTCCATCATCTTGAGCTGGACCCAGAAGGAGCGGATGGCCTCCCTGCTCTTCAGCATGGTAAGGGCATTGGAGCCGTCGTTGTCCACGGGACCCAAGTGCATGGGAATGCCGTTGGTGAGGGCGCCGTAGACTCCCGCCAGGGTCAGGAGACGCAGGAAGAGCCTCAAAAAGGACGAGGGCGGGAGCAGGAAGGAGAGCGCGAAAAAGAGGGCGGCGGTAAGAAGATTCAGGATAGCGCCGCCGAAATTATAGAGCAGCACCGGCATGGTCCCGTCCTGAAGCTGGGGCGGGATCATCAGGCATTGGCCGCCGGTGCCGGCCAGGGAATAACGCCGGAAACGGAGCTTCCCGTCCTCCCACACCAGCATCCAACTGAAAATGCGGAAGGAGAGGAAGCGGTAGCCCGTGAGAAGGCCGAAGACCAGGTGACCCGCCTCGTGGATCACGATCTGCAGCAGCATGGCGACATAGAAGGAGAAGAGGGACAGGGCGAAGAGCAGCAGCCTTTGCCCAAAGGAGAGACCCTCGCCCAGAGGGATGAGGTAGTTCAGAATCAAAACACCGGCGCAGCCGCCCAGCAGCATGGAGAACAGCACGGCGATCCAGGACTGGCCCGCGGCGCTGCGCTTTTTCTCTTTTTTCATGAGGAACCTCCCGGGAGGAAATGGAGAGACGATCAGAGCCCACGCCGTGGAGTAAAAGGATGGGGTATTTTGTTGCGGCACTGCGATCCATGGCGGCTCCTTTCTCAACACGGAAGCATGAGTCTTTGCTGCTTTTACTATAGCACAGAAGAGGCAGAGGTACAAGGAAGAAGGAAATTCTATCGCTTGAGAAAGGAACTATTGGAAAGCGCGTCGGGGCATGGTATACTGTGCCCAAAGACTGGAGTTTGACAGAGAAAGAGATCTGCGAAAAGGGGAGAGCGCAATGGCGTACTATCTTTTGGAGGAGAGCATCCGCCCCTGCGGGGTGGAGGAGCTGCGGGACCCGGCGGGCCGCCGCTACGTGGCGGTGCTGAGCAGCCCGGAATGGGAGCGGGAGCGGGACCGCTTCGATATGGGCATCGAGCTGGAGCCGGACGCGGGGAACATCCACAACACCAAGGCCGAGGTCAACTATGACTCCCTCACCGGGACCTTCCAGATCCCGGACCGGAGCGATCTCCAGGGGCGGGATTACCGCTTTGCCTTTGCCCTGGACGAGAAGGGCGTCGTGTTCATCGACGACAGCGGCAGGGCGCAGCAGATGATCGACGAGATCCGCCGCACAAAGCGCTGGCGGGAGCCCAGCCTGGAGCGCTTCCTCTATGATTTCCTGGAGCTGATCGTGGACAAGGATCTTGCGCTGATGGAGCGCTTTGAGTCCGAGCTGAACCGGATCGAGGACGGGATCCTGGCCAATCGGGAGCAGAGTGACCTGGTGCGGGTCAACGAGATCCGCAGCGATCTGCGGGAGTTGCTGGTGCACTATGAGCAGATCATTGACCTGACCCAGGAGCTGGAGGAGAACGAAAACGGTTTCTTCCTGGAGGAAAACCTGCGCTATTTCCACCTGTTCATGAACCTGATGGCCCGGAGGCACGATTTTGCCTCCTCCCTGCGGGATTACACC
>OCTX012265516.1_pt1 | contig 13345 bp, 14 predicted proteins | sample 1539691 | NCBI WGS metagenome assembly OCTX01 (sample SAMN02144231, study PRJEB22623) | gut metagenome | biome: sheep rumen | host: Ovis aries | place: New Zealand
AATTTTTTATTTTTCTTGTAACGAAAACGTTTTCCCTGCGTCTAACCTGTGGATCTGAAAAAAAGGTGGTGAAAACAGTGGACAGGATCCTGTGTGAAAAGATGTATGAAACATATTATATGCGCGTATATTCCTTTGTCATGACGCTTGCAGGAAACAGCAGTCTTGCGGAAGAGATTACGCAGGAGACTTTTTACCGGGCTCTGCTGTCTGAAAAAACGGCTTTCCGGGGCGAATCAGGGGAATTTACCTGGCTTTGCGCTATCGCCAGGAATCTCTTCGTCGACGAGAGCCGCAGAAAAAAACACTTCAGAGAAATGCCGGAGGAGATGGATTCCGGGAAGAGCCTGGAATCCGCGGTATCGGACAGGGAGATGTCCCTGCAGATCCATATGATACTGCACAGGATGGAGGAACCCTATCGGGAAGTGTTTGAGATGCGGGTATTCGGTGAACTGTCTTTCCGGGAAATCGGCCGGATCTTCGGAAAGACGGAGAGCTGGGCCAGAGTCACCTTCCACAGATCAAAAGCGAAAATTCTGGAAAGGATGGGAGAGAAGAATGAATAAGAACTGTGAAATCGTGCAGGATCTCCTTCCGCTGTATATCGATAATATATGCAGTGATTCGAGCAGGGAGATGATTTCGGAGCACCTTTCCGAATGCCCGGACTGCACGAAGCTTCTGAAGCAGATGCAGGATACCGGCCTGGAAAAGCAGCTGGAACAGGAAAAAACAGATGTGATCGGACATCAGAGAAGCTATTTCAAACGCAGATCGGCTCTGGTGGGAACGATTCTCGCCTTTATCTTTACGATTCCGGTCCTGATCTGCCTGATCGTCAATCTCGCAGTGGGGAGGAGCCTGGACTGGTTCTTTATCGTTCTGGCAGCGCTGCTCCTGACGGCCTCCCTGACGATCACGCCCCTGCTGGTCCCGGATCAGAAGGGACTCTGGACCCTCGCTCTGGGAACGGGCAGTCTGGTCCTGCTGCTCGCGGTATGCTGCATCTATACCCGCGGAAACTGGTTTTTTGTCGCCTCGTCCGCCGTACTCTTCGGGATAAGCGTACTCTTCCTGCCTTTTGTGCTCCGCAGCAGGGGGCTGCAGGCATATGTCGGAGAACGGAGAGGACTGATCTACATGTCAGCGGTGACGGCGCTGTACCTGATCATGATGATCTGCATCGGTATCTATGTGAAAGACCCGGATTACGGACCGACCGCACTGGCAATCTCGGCGCCGCTTCTGATCTTTTTCTGGATTCTGTTTGCCGTTATCCGCTATCTGCCCTTCAACCGCAGATTCAGGGCGGGTGTCTGCCTGATTCTCACGGGAGGCTTTCTGTTTGCGGCGGACAAACTCATGCTGGCGCTTACAGGCTACAGGCAGGACTGGCCGGTGTTTTCACCCGGATCCTGGAATTATAAAACAGTTGACGGCAATGTGAAATGGACTATTCTGCTTTCAGGGTGTGTTCTGGGAATCGTATTGATCTGCACATCTTTTACAGGGAGGAAGAAGAAATGAAGAAGAATCTCACAGTGGCAGTTTTTGGAATGATGGCTCTTACGATCGGCGCAGTCTGCCTTGCCCGTCCGGTATCCGCGGCATGGAAGGATATCAAAGGTCTGCCGGACGTCCGCAGCTGGGAGAGCGGAAACGCCGTGATAGAGGATGCGGTCAGCGCTGTCTGCATCGACTGGTCGGCAGGGGACATTGATGTAATCTGCGGGGAAGGCAGCTCCCTTCTGATTGAAGAAAGTTCAGAAAAAGAGATTCCTGAGGAGGAAAGGCTCCGCTGGTATCTGAGCGGATCGACGCTGTACATTCAGTATTCTTCCGTGAAAAGCTTCCTCCATTTCGGAAAGAGCCTGGACAAGCATCTTACTGTAACCCTGCCGGAAGAAAGCAGGCTGGAGAAGCTTGAAATTGACTCCTCAGCGGGAGACGTGAATACGGCAGTCAGTACAGAGTATCTGGAGATGGACTGCTCAGCCGGAGATGCCGTGATCCGCACGGAGGATCCGGTAAAGACGATGGATCTGGATTTTTCCGCCGGTGATATCAGTCTGGAAGCCGGTGAGATCGAAAAACTTGAAATAGACAGTTCCGCGGGCGGCGTTAAGTTCACCGCTTCCGCGATCGGCAGCATGGACATTGATGTCTCTGCCGGGTCTGTAAAAGGAGAGCTGATGTCCTTTGATTCCGGAGAGATCGATATCAGCGCGGGAAGCCTGGAGCTGAAACTGCCTTCCGACGCGGATTTCACTGCGAAAGCCGATATCTCCGCCGGCAGTTTCAACAGTGACATTCCCTTCCAGAAGCAGGGAAAAACATATACCTTCGGGGAAGGCAAAGCAAAACTGGATATAGATATTTCCGCCGGAAACGTGACGATTCTTGAAAAATAAAGCGTCAGCCGGCGAAGCGCCCGTATGGCATAAGCCGCGGGCGCTTTTGTAATCCGGCAGTTTTGCTGCCGTACACTTCGCCGGAATCCGGGAAAGGTTCCGGCGCTTTACATGCCTGCCGGCAGAACCGGCGCTGTATAAAGGCGGGCTAAAAAGGCAGTGGAGCAATTTCCTCAAATGTGGTATCGTGTAGAAGTGCAGAAATAGATCCATTTCCGGATGAAGGATTTTGGTTTCGCTCTTCATCCTTTGTTTGGAGGCAGAAGGAATGAAAACAGATGTAGTTGTGATTTCGAATGACGGCAGCGGGATGGATGAAGCTCTGCTGCAGGCGGATAAAGCGGCGCAGTACAGGGACCTGGAACACCGGGACACGCTTCACTTAAGACTTCTGACGGAAGAAACCCTCGGTATGATGCGCGCCATTACAGGTCAGACAGATGGCAGCTTCTGGATTGAGAGTGACGGAAAAGAGTTCCGCATCTGTCTTAAGGTCGTGACTTACGTGGATTTTGACAAACGGGAGAAACTCCTTGCCGCATCCACCAGCGGGAAGAATGAGGCGGCCAGGGGAATTATGGGCAGAATCAGGGCTTTCTTTGATCCGCTGGACAGTATGCCGGTTCCTGTTGATCTCTCCACGCAGGGTATGAACAGCGATCTGTCCTGGTCCATGAACGCATACCGGGCAGACCTTCAGGCCGGCGTGGAAGCGAACCGCGAGGGTGCGGCCAGGGCCTGGGATGAACTGGAACAATCCGTTGTCATCCATATAGCGGATGAAGTAAAAGTAAGTATCCGCGGACGGGAAGTGACGATGACAATTTATAAGAAGATGGGCAAAAAAAGAGTGCGCCGACAGCCGTCCAGGGACGCAGTCTGAGGACCCCGGGCCGGCGGTACAGAGGAATCACAAAATGACGGAAAAGAACAGAAAAAAGGATCCTCTGGAATGGGAGGAGCTTCAGACAGAACATATCGTGCAGGATGAGTGGATTGATTTCCGGAAGTCCTCTTACCGTTTTCCGGACGGGAGCGTGTACGAGCCCTACTACAGCTACAGCCGGAGAGATTACGTGGTGATTGTGGCTTCCGATCCACAGGGGAATTACCTGTGCGTCCGGCAGTTCCGCCAGGGGATCCGGAAGGTAACGACGGAGTTTCCCGCAGGCTGTGTGGAGAAAACGGACCGGACAGGAAACGGAGATGCAGCGGGACAGAATGTGGAGGCGGCCCTGACAGCGGCAAAGCGGGAACTTCAGGAGGAGACCGGATATGTCTCCGACGACTGGCATTTTCTGCTTGCAGTTCCTTCCAACGCCACTCTTGCGGATAACTGGGCCTATCTTTTTACAGCCGGCGGCTGCCGGCGGGTCTCCGGCCAGAAGCTTGACGATATGGAGTTTCTGAATGTCCGGAACTATACAGCCGGGGAGATTGAGGAGCTGATCGCGGAAGGCAGGTTTGAGCAGGCAATCCATATTCTGGCATGGCTTCTGGCGCGCAGGGGAAAAAGCCTGGAATGAAGAACCGGCAGGGGACGCCGGCATACAGGAAACAGCAGAGGAAACAGGATGAAGATATGGATCACGCGGCACGGACAGACCAATCTGAATAAAGCGTACCTGATGCAGGGACTCACGGACGAACCGCTGAATGAGACAGGGATCCTTCAGGCAAAGGAAGCCAGGGAGCGGATCGGGGAGATCCGCTTCGACGCGGTTTACGCAAGCCCTCTTCAGAGGGCGCTTCTGACCGCCTCCATCATCGGAGGCGTGGAGGAGGAGGCTGTCATAACAGATCCGCGGATTATCGAGGCGGACTTCGGCCCCTATGAACGCAGAAAGTACTGGATGATCGGCCCGGCCATGACCCTTTACTGGGCCCTGCCGGAGATTTTTCCGGCGCCTGCGGGAGTGGAGACAGTGAATTCCCTGAGATCCCGGAGCTCGGATTTTCTGAAGGAGCTTGAGCAGAAAGATTTTGAGAACGTTCTGGTGGCCTGCCATGGCGGCATCATGCGGGCGCTCTGCGGATATCTGGCGGACAGGAAGAACGGGATATGCTGGCGTCCGAAGCCGCACAACTGTGAGATACGCGTCTTTGAATCAGAGGGCGGCAGGCACAGATATCTGGGAAAAAAGTAGAAAGAAATCCGGGCTGCCCGGGCAGAAATGCTGTTCTGTCCGGGCAGTAACTCTGTCCGGATGCAGCCGGAAAAGAAATGTTGCTATTTACTGCCGTTTTAATATCGACTGCTGAACCCTCGGTATTGCCCGAAAGAAATTGATTTTTCTGTAAAAAACAGTTGACAGCGGGATATAGCCGGTGTATATTACCTATCAAACAGGTAGGATTAATAAGAAAACAACAGAGAGAAAGGAGAAGGCATTATGAAGTCTGTAAGGAATACAGCCGGGAATATGTGTGAGATGGTGGGCAGCATGTGTATGATGTCTGTTTTCCGTATGCAGAAAAAAGTGCTTCTCCGTCACCCGGCATAAGCTGTACGTACACGGACGTATGGAAGGATATGTCAGGAACCGTTTCGCAGGGAGGCACGGGAGTGCCTCCTTTTTTACATGGAAGGGAGTATACCATGAGTGATCACAAGTACAGATTCGAAACGCTGCAGCTTCATGTCGGCCAGGAAGAGGCGGACCCGGTTACGGATTCCAGAGCGGTGCCGATCTATCAGACAACGTCTTACGTCTTCCACAGCGCGCAGCATGCGGCAGACCGCTTTAACCTGCGGGACGCGGGCAATATCTACGGCAGGCTGACCAATTCCACCCAGGGCGTTCTTGAACAGAGGGTGGCAGCTCTGGAAGGCGGCGCGGCGGCCCTGGCCGTTGCGGCGGGTGCCGCGGCCGTTACCTATTCCATTCTTGCGCTGGCAGGAGCAGGGGACAATGTCGTAGCCCAGAAGACCATATATGGGGGCAGTTATAACCTCCTGGATCATACCCTTCCGGCCTACGGAATCAGCACGACTTTCGTGGACGCGCAGAATCCGGACGAGATCGAAAGCGCGATCAATGAGAAGACAAAGGCTGTGTTTATTGAGACCTTGGGCAATCCGAATTCGGACATTCCGGATATCGACGCCATCGCGGAAATCGCCCATGCGCATCAGATTCCGCTTATCATAGACAATACCTTCGGAACCCCCTATCTGATCCGTCCGATTGAGCACGGCGCAGATATCGTAGTCCATTCCGCCACTAAATTTATCGGCGGCCACGGCACGACCCTCGGCGGCATTATTGTGGACAGCGGGAAATTCGACTGGACCGCATCGGGGAAATACCCGCAGTTTACGGAACCGAATCCGAGCTATCACGGAGTTTCCTTTGTACAGGCAGCCGGGCCGGCCGCCTACGCGACCTACATCCGCGCGATCCTTCTTAGGGATACCGGCGCCGCCATCTCACCGTTTAATGCCTGGATCCTGCTTCAGGGTCTGGAGACCCTTTCCCTCCGCCTTGACCGGCACGCGGAGAACACAAAGAAAGTAGTGGAGTATCTGGCTGGACATCCGCTGGTGGAGAAGGTCAATCATCCCTCGCTTCCGGACCACCCGGACCACGCCCTGTATGAGAAATATTTCCCGAACGGCGGCGCTTCGATCTTTACCTTCAATATCCGGGGCGGCCAGAAGGAAGCCTACGCTTTTATAGACGCGCTGAAAATCTTCTCACTGCTGGCCAATGTGGCGGATGTAAAGAGCCTTGTGATCCATCCCTATGACACCACACACGCGGAGATGACGCCTGAGCAGCTTGAAGCGGCGGGCATCTATCAGAACACCATCCGCCTGTCCATCGGAACCGAGCATATCGACGATATTCTCTGGGATCTGGAACAGGGTTTTCAGGCAGTATCCGCTCTTAAATAAACAATCCTTTTGATCCGGGAGCATATACCGCGGCGAAAACGTATAGACAGCAGTTCATTTCGTTCGCGCGTATAGTCATCCGGGGCGTTTCGTCAGAGTTCAAAACTTCGTTTTGTGAGGAGGTAAAACATATGTCAGGAATCAGAAAAAACAGGATCGCAAAATCTGTCGCCGCAGCAACTGCCGCAGCTGTTCTTTTCGTGGGGGCCGTCCCGGCCTTCGCGGACGAAGATGCCGTCTACCGCACAGTGGAGGAGATCCAGGAGAGCGGAAGCATCCGGATCGGCGTCTTTTCGGACAAGAGTCCTTTCGGATATGTGGATGAATACGGGGAATATCAGGGATATGACGTATATTTCGCAAGACGCATCGGGGAAGATCTCGGGGTGGATATCGAGTATGTCTCCACGGAGGCCGCCAACCGGATCGAATATCTTCAGACCGGCAAGGTCGATATTATCCTTGCCAATTTTACCGTAACGCCGGAGCGGGCCGAGGAGGTGGATTTCGCGCTGCCCTACATGAATGTGGCGCTGGGAGTTGTTTCCCCTGAGGACGCCGTGATCGAAAGCCTGGATGAGATCGGCGAGGACCAGCAGGTGATCGTCATCTCCGGAACCACGGCCGAAACCTACCTGGAGAAGAACAATCCGGAGATCAGGCTGCAGAAATACGATGCCTACGCGGAAGCCAAGACGGCACTGGAGAACGGAAACGCGGATGCCTGGGCAAATGACAACACGGAGGTCATCGCCTTTGCCATCGAAAATGAAGGCTTCGTGGTGGGAATCCCCTCCCTCGGCAGCGCCGATACCATCGCGCCGGCTGTCACCAAGGGAAATGAGAGCCTCCTGAACTGGCTCAACGAAGAGATTAAGGCGCTTGGGGAGGAAGCATTTTTCCATCAGGACTATGAGGAGACGCTTCTTTCAACCTATGGCGAAGACTATGAAGACACGCTGGTCGTGGAAGGCGGCGTGATCGGAGGAGAAGAGGCGGAGACGGAAGCCTGACCATGGACGCGGAGGTAATGAAATCATATCTGCCCCTGTACAGGGACGCATTGTTTCTGACGATGCGGATCGGCTGGCAGGGAGTCATGCTGGCCCTTGTTCTGGGGCTGGCATGCGCGGCAGTTCTGCAGCTGAAGCTGCCCTTTATAAGGAGAATTGTCACCGTATATGTGGAATTGTTCCGCAATACCCCGCTTCTTGTACAGCTGTTTTTTCTGTATTTCGCCCTTCCAAGGATCGGGATCCGGATCCCGGCCGAGGTCTGCGGCTGTGTCGGGCTGGGCCTGATCGGGGGCGCCTACATGACGGAAACCTTCCGCAGCGGGCTGGACAGCATCGCGCGGATTCAGACGGAGAGCGCCGCAAGCCTCGGCATGACATCGTTCCAGATCTTCCGCTATGTGATCCTGCCCCAGGCAGTCGCCTCCAGCGTACCCGGAATTCTGGCGAATATCATATTCCTGCTGAAGGAGACCAGCGTTTTTTCCACGATCAGCCTGATGGATCTGATGTTTACGGCCAAGGACCTGATCGGGATGTACGCGAAAACGCTGGAATGCCTGACGCTGCTGGTGATATTTTACCTGATTATGCTTCTTCCCGTCTGCATCGCGGGGAATATCCTGGAGAGGAGGCTTCGCTATGCAGAGTTTGGGAATTGAAGTTCTGTTTAAAGGGATTAATTTTCAGAGACTTCTCGCAGGACTGTGGGTGTCGGTCCGGCTGAGCCTGATTTCCGTGATTATCAGTATTGTACTCGGGACAGGGATGGGCATGCTGATGACTTCAAAAAGCAGGCTGCTGCAGTTTTTCTTCCGTCTCTGGCTGGAGACGGTCCGGATCATGCCGCAGATGGTTCTGCTTTTCGTAGTCTATTTCGGGAGCACGAGGGTGTTCGGCTGGAATCTGGATGCGGAAGCGGCGGCGATCATCGTCTTCAGCTTCTGGGGAACTGCAGAGATGGGAGATCTCGTGCGGGGGGCGCTGATCAGTATCCCGAAGATCCAGTATGAGAGCGCCAGGGCCCTGGGCATGGATGAGAAAACCCTTTACCTGTATGTGATCCTTCCCCAGACGATCCGGCGCATGCTGCCCCTCTCCATCAACCTGATCACCAGGATGATCAAGACGACCAGCCTGGTTATGATGATCGGAATCGTGGAGGTTCTGAAGGTCGCCCAGCAGATCATAGAGGCGAACCGGAAAAGCTCCCCGAACGCGGCTTTCGGCGTGTTCGGAACGGTATTCCTTCTGTATTTTCTGATCTGCTGGCCGGTCAGCCGGCTCTCCGTCTGGCTGGAAAAACGCCAGGCCGCGTAGAAGGCAGGGACAGCGGGCAGCATCACATCCTGCTGAAAGGGCAGATATAAAAATATGATTAAAGGGCGGGCATAAGGTATGGAAAACGCGCTGCTGACAGTTGAACACCTGCATAAATCCTATGGCGGACATATCGTTCTCGATGACCTGTCTTTTACGGTAAGAAAGGGAGAAGTGATCGTCGTGATCGGGCCCTCCGGCTGCGGGAAGAGTACCCTTCTGCGCTGCATCAACGCTCTGGAGGAGATTCAGGGCGGCCGGGTTCTGCTGAATGGAGAGAGCGTTCGGAAAGACGCCGGGAATATTCCGCAGATGAGGCAGAAAATCGGTATGGTTTTCCAGAGTTATGACCTTTTTCCCCATAAAACGATCCTGGATAATATCACGCTTGCACCCCGGAAAGTGCAGAAGAGGGGGAAGGCGGAGGCGGAAAGGGAAGCCCTGGAGCTGCTTGAGAGAGTCGGTCTGGCAGACAGAAAAAATGATTATCCCAGACAGCTCTCCGGAGGCCAGAAGCAGCGCGTTGCGATCGTGAGGGCGCTGTGCATGCATCCGGAGCTTCTGCTTCTGGATGAGATCACGGCGGCGCTGGACCCTGAGATGGTCCGGGAAGTGCTCGATGTGGTTCTGTCACTCGCCCGCAGCGGGAGTACGATGCTGATCGTGACCCATGAGATGTCCTTCGCGAAGGCCATCGCCGACAGGGTCTTTTTCCTGGAAGAGGGAAGGATTATGGAGGAGAGCGCGGATCCGGAAAGCTTTTTCCAGTGCCCTCAGACTCCGAGAGCGCAGGCTTTTCTCCGTACCTTTGATTATGAGCGCTGAATCCGGAAATAGCAGCTCTGCCAAATATGGCGGGGCTGTATTTTTATGCTGTATTCTGCCTATTCGTTTAGAGCGTGTTCTGCTATAATATATGCAGACTGCATGAAGAACGCGGCGGATCGCACGCGGTGATCTGATTTCAGCAGTCCGTATCAGATGTATTTATCGGAACATGAAAAGGAGAGAGACTATATGAAGAGAAAAATATCCGCACTGCTGCTCACGATTTTGCTTGCGATGACCGTCGCCTTCGACGCGTTTGCATGGAATTACAGTCTTGACGGAACGGGAATCACGCCTCCGGCACGCTTCACGAGTGTTGAAGAGACCGCGGACGGCCTTGAATGTAAGACCAGCGGAAACGGGTCCAGGGAGTTTCTGACTTATATGTCAGCCGGGCCTGCTTCTGAAACTGCCGTGAAAAAGCTGGCGAACAAACTGATCAGTTCCTTCAGGGCCGACGGTTATGAGATCGCCCAGAATCTGAAGAAGGTCAAATGCGGCGACGGGCGGAAAGCCATGTACTTTTTCTTTGACGGACACGAAGATTTTTATTTCTATGGCTATGCGGCTTTCATCCCGGGCAAAGGGGGCAGATACGTTGCCGTGATCGACATGCTCGGGACAGGGAAGAAGGAGGCCGGCGCGTTCCCCTTCTCGAAAAAGGATATTAAGCGGATCGTATCTACCATAGAAGGCTGAAGCCGGAGTCAGGCCCTGTGATTCCCGGAGGATCCTATACAGCATTGACGCAGTTGACTACGCACTCGAGTCAGGCTCTGTGATTCCCGGAGGATCCGGGCCGCGGACAGGGACGGTCCCTGCCTGCTGCGGCGGCAGGGCAGCCGGCTCTGAAAAGGAGTTTCTGCAATGAAAATTATTGATATCCTGAAAAGGGAGGAGATGACCCTTTCTTTTGAAGTATTTCCCCCGAAGAAAGAGACGTCTCTGGAGAATGTACGGGCGGCGACAGAGAAGATTGCCCTTTTAAAACCGTCCTTCATGAGCGTGACTTACGGCGCCGGCGGCGGAACGAGCAATTATACGATCGATATCGCGAAGAATATCAAAGATAAGTGCCATGTCCCATTGATGGCGCACCTGACCTGCATTTCCTCTACAAAGGCAGGAGTGAAAAAGCAGATCGGCGCGATCCGGGAAGCAGGCATTCAGAATGTAATGGCCCTGAGGGGGGATATCCCGGAAGCCATGCAGGGGCAGGACCGCAGCGGATGGGATTATCATCATGCCGTGGAACTGATCCGGGAACTGAAGGAGGATTCTTTTGATTTCTGCATCGGAGCGGCCTGCTACCCGGAGGTTCATCCGGAGAGTCCGAACCAGAAGGAGGACATTCTGCACCTGAAGGAGAAGGTGGAAGCGGGAGCGGATTTCCTGACGACCCAGATGGTGTTCGACAATAATCTGTTCTTTAATTTCATGTACAAACTCAGGGAAGCAGGGGTTACAGTCCCGGTTCTGCCCGGGATTATGCCGATTACCAATGCAATTCAGGTTGAACGGGCCATAAAGCTTTCCGGTTCCTTTATGCCGCAGCGTTTCCGCTCGATCGTGGACCATTTCGGATCGGATCCGGAAGCCATGCGCCAGGCCGGGATCGCCTATGCGACAGACCAGATTATTGATCTCTTTGCCAACGGGATCACGAATGTGCATGTATATTCGATGAATAAGCCGGAGGTTGCGGAAGGAATCTGGAGGAATCTGGAAGGGATCCTGGGGAAGAAATTCTGAAGGGACATTGCTTCATTTGTGTTTTTGGTCCGGTGAAATGGATCTGCGCGCTGTGCACCTGCACTTTGTTTCGAGGGCCGGGGATGCCGGTACGGGTTCCGTTCCGGCGGGCAGATGAAGGCCTGCGCTGCGGAAAAAGCGGCGGACTCGGGGATTGGAAAGAGGATGAGGAGAAAGTCTGCGGCTGTCTGCAACCTGCTGATTGCGGGTATTGTACTTTATTCATGGATCAGGATGCTGTCCGGAATTGATGCCGGAGGTCTGTTTTCAGAATCCCGCATCCGCACCTTGAAGTATTTCACAGTGGATTCCAACCTCCTGGCCGGGGCCGCGGCGTTATGCGCAGCCCTTTTTGAATTTCGTTCCGGAAAGGAGATTCCCGTATGGGTCAGCGCGCTGAAACTGGCGGCCACTGCCTCGGTGATGCTGACCTTTCTGACTGTGATCGGCTTTCTCGGGCCCATCTTCGGATACGCGTCGATGTTCAGGGGGGCAAACCTTTATATGCATCTGATTACGCCGCTGCTGGCGGCGGCCGTATTCTGCCTGCTGGAGGGGACGCCCGCGCTTTCTCTCAGGCACTGCTTTTTTGCAGTGATTCCGATGCTGATCTACGGAGAAGTCTATCTATTGAACATTCTGATCAACGGTACAGGGAGCGGAATGAATACCAATGACTGGTATGGTTTCACAAGATGGGGGCTCGCCGCTGCGCCGCTGGTTTATCTGGTGATGGCGTCGGTCACCTGGGGAATTGCATGGCTGCTGTGGAGATGCAGCATTTATTGTCTGACGCGGAGCACTGTAGGAGGCAGATGAAGAGCCGGAAATACCGCCCGGAACGGGTTGTATAAGTGGAAGTTCCAACAACAATGTCATTTTTTTGTCAAAGCTTGTGGATTCTGTGCATTGACGAAACAGCTGGAAAAATATAAGATATAGCCAGGTTTGATAAATAATTAACATTCTGTTCATGAAAGGGCTGATTGAAGTATGAAGAACGAAACTGTGAGCAGCAGAGTCACTACTGCAGAGGAACTGAATGCAAAGCTGCAGCGTATGCGTAAGGCTCAGAAGGCATTTTCCTCCTTCTCCCAGGAAAAGGTGGATGAGATCTTCCGGGCAGCAGCCATGGCAGCCAACAAGGCAAGGATTCCGCTTGCAAAACTTGCAGTGGAGGAAACCGGGATGGGAGTCGCGGAGGATAAGGTAATCAAGAATCACTATGCCGCGGAGTACATCTACAATGCCTATCGCTCCACAAAGACCTGCGGCGTAATCGAAGAGGATGCGGCGGCAGGCATCAAAAAGATCGCGGAGCCGATCGGTCTGATCGCGGCTGTCATTCCGACGACAAACCCGACTTCCACGGCGATCTTCAAGACCCTGATCTGCTTAAAGACCAGGAACGCCATCGTGATCAGCCCCCATCCGAGGGCCAAGAAGAGCACGATCGAGGCGGCAAGGATTGTTTACGAGGCTGCGGTCAGGGCAGGTGCTCCGGAAGAGATCATCGGCTGGATCGATGAGCCGTCCCTGGAAATGACCAATATTGTCATGAAGGAGAGCGACTGCATCCTGGCGACCGGCGGTCCCGGCATGGTTCACGCCGCATATTCTTCCGGAAAACCGGCTCTGGGCGTAGGCGCGGGCAATACGCCTGTCATTATCGACAGCACGGCGGACATCCGGATGGCTGTCAGCTCCATCATTCACTCCAAGACCTTTGACAACGGCATGATCTGCGCGTCCGAGCAGTCCGTGACGGTTCTTGCGGACATCTATGATGAGGTACGTGCGGAGTTTGAGAGAAGGGGCTGCTATTTCCTTAAGGGCGGCGAGATTGCAAAGGTCGGCAATACCGTGATCGTCAACGGCTCCGTGAACGCGAAGATTGTCGGACAGAGCGCTTATAATATTGCAAAGCTTTCGGGCGTGGACGTGCCGGAGCGCACAAAGGTCCTGATCGGCGAAGTGACCAGCACGGATATCAGTGAGCCTTTTGCCCATGAGAAGCTCTCCCCGGTTCTTGCCATGTATAAGGCCCAGACCTTTGAGCAGGCGCTTGATATGGCGGAGCAGCTCGTGGAAGACGGAGGTCCCGGACATACCGCTTCCCT
>OCTX014565522.1_pt1 | contig 13345 bp, 16 predicted proteins | sample 1539691 | NCBI WGS metagenome assembly OCTX01 (sample SAMN02144231, study PRJEB22623) | gut metagenome | biome: sheep rumen | host: Ovis aries | place: New Zealand
CGCGAACTTCAAGGAAGGTATGTCGGTGTTGGAGTACTTCATCTCCACCCACGGTGCCCGTAAGGGTCTGGCTGATACCGCTTTGAAGACCGCCGATGCGGGTTATCTGACACGTCGTCTGGTTGATGTATCGCACGATGTGATCATCAACGAAGAGGACTGCGGTACGCTCCGTGGTATCACCGCACGCGCTATCAAGGACCAGAACGGACACGTCAAGGCTTCCTTGACCACACGTATCCTTGGACGCGTATCGGTACACGATATCTTCAACGATGAAGGCAAACTCATTGTCGCTTCCGGCGAAGAGATCCGCGAGGCGCAATGCGAGGCTATCGAGGCTGCAGGTATCGAAGAGGTAGTGATCCGTTCGGTGCTCACCTGCGAATCCAAGCACGGCGTCTGCGCGAAGTGTTACGGACGTAACCTCGCCTCCCGTCAGATGGTACAGAAAGGTGAAGCTGTCGGCGTGATTGCTGCACAGGCTATCGGTGAGCCGGGTACACAGCTGACGCTCCGTACTTTCCACGCCGGTGGTTTGGCTGGTTCGGCTGCACAGGATAAATACACACTTACACGTGACGGTATCGTTGAGATCGAAGATCTCCGTACGATCACTACAGCGGAGGGCGAGACGATCGTCGTAAGCCGTAAGAACACCATGAACCTCAAGGACGAGAAGACCGGTGTTATCCTGGCTACCTTCGATATCAGCTATGCTTCGAAACTGTATATCACTCCGGGAGAGAAATATCCGAAGGGTACCGTTGTCTGCGAGTGGGATCCGTATAAGGCTCCGTTGATCATCGAGCAGGACGGTTTCATCCGCTACGAGGATGTCATCGAGGGTGTTACCTGTAAGACCGAGGTCGATGAGGCTACCAAGATGAAGGAAGTGTTCATCACCGAGTCGAAAGACAAGACCAAACTGCCGCAAGCGCATATCGTAGATAGTGAGGGTAATATCCTCCGTTCGTACAACCTGCCTGTTAAGGCAAGCTTGAACCTCGCGGACGGCGCTCCTGTCAAGGTAGGTACGATCCTCTTCTCTATGGCCCGCGCTACCAACAGCGGCGGTGATATCACCTCCGGTCTGCCACGTATCACCGAGCTCTTCGAGGCTCGTAACCCGTCCAACCCGGCTGTTGTGGCTGAGATCGACGGTGAGATTTCGTTCGGTAAGATCAAACGTGGTAACCGTGAGCTCTTCATCACCTCCAAACTCGGTGAGCAGAAGGCTTATCTCATCCCGCTGACCAAGCAGATCCTCGTGCAGGAAGGAGACTATGTCCGTGCCGGTGTAGCGCTGTCTGACGGTGCTATCACGCCGGAAGATATTCTGGCTATCCAGGGCCCGACGGCTGTGCAGAACTATATCGTCAACGAGGCACAGGAGGTTTATCGTCTGCAAGGTGTGGAGATCAACGACAAGCACTTTGAGATCATCGTTCGCCAGATGATGCGTAAGGTAGAGATCCTTGAGCCGGGCGACACCCGCTTCCTGGAGGGAGACGTGGTGGACAAACTCGACTTCTTGGAGGAGAACGACCGTATCTGGGGTCGCAAGGTGGTTACCGATGCCGGTGACTCCGATGTCCTCAAAGAGGGTCAGATCGTTACCGCACGCCGTCTGCACGACGAGAACTCGTCGCTCCGTCGCCGTGATAAGAAACTTGTTCAGGCTCGTGACGCCGAGTGCGCAACGGCTAAGCAGATACTGCAAGGTATCACTCGCGCCGCGCTGGGTACCAAGTCGTTCATGTCCGCCGCTTCCTTCCAGGAGACGACGAAAGTCCTCAACGAGGCTGCTATCCGCGGTAAGGTGGATTACCTCGAGGGAATGAAGGAGAACGTGATCTGCGGTAACCTCATCCCTGCCGGTACCGGTCTGCGTGAGTTCGCTAAGATCTCCGTGCATAACAAGGAGGAGTATGCGGCTATCCAGGCTGCACGCGAAGCAGCGGAGGCTGCCCTCAACGGTGACGAATATAACCGCTAATTCCTAGTTAGACTAGTTGTCCTAACTCTTCTAGGCGGTAAGCCCTTTTCCAAAACACCCTGCTCCGAAATGGAGTGGGGTGTTTTGTCTGCTAACTTTTACGACTCATTTACGACTCATTTACGACTCACTTACGACTCACGCTCGAGTCGGCAACGCGACCATCACGCGACCATCACGCGACCATCACGCGGCCATCATGCGACCATCACGCGACCACCCTAGGACGACGTCGGACTCACGTCGGCTTCACACCGGCACCTTTATATGTGTAAAAATTGACGAAAATGCACTATTTTGTGTAAAAATCCTCACGCGCACCCCCTCGCGCTTGCGTATGTGAAATATTTTTCGTACCTTTGCGCCGTGAAAATATAACTGAAGAGAAAGCAATTAATCCATAACGGACGAATAAATATAGAAATATGAGTGATTCGCAACAGTTCATAGGACGTCTATCAAGGCTCGGAAAGAAAATACTTCCGGATACTGCATCGTTGTGGCTGTATGGCTCAAGAGCTCGCAAAACGGCACGAGAGGACTCGGATTGGGACTTACTCATTCTTTTGGATGAAGAAAAACAAAAAAGTACTGATTTTGCGCAGTATGCCTATCCGTTTACATTGATGGCCTCCGCAGAGGACCAAATGGTTATTCCGCAGATTTATACAAAGAAACAATGGAGGCAAATGCATTTTACTCCGTTTGTAAAGAATGTAGAACAAGATAAAATAGTGCTGGTATGAGTTTGTCTGATGAAGAACGCCGTATAATGGTGGAATTGGAAATAGAGCGTGCCGAGAAAATCACTGAACAGTTCCCAACGCTTCAAGAGCAAAAGTATTGGGATACATTGGTAAACAGGATGTATTATGCAGTCTTTCACGCTGTAAGCGCATTAATGATACACAATGCAATTCATGTGCATACTCATAGAGGAACACTTATCGCTTTTAACAAAGAATTTGTTAGAACAGGAGTATTCTCAGAGGAGGAAGGCCACTTGTTTTCTAAGTTAGAAGGGATGCGTGAAAGAGGAGACTATAACTGCTTTATTGATACAACAGAAGAGGAAATAGTCCCGCTTATTGAGCCTCTGAAAGCACTTATCGCAAAGATAAAGGATAAAATTAGTCAATAATCAACAATAACTAATCTTTTTATTAACAATTAAATCTGTACTGAAAGAAACCTTAGCGAAGAAAATTAAACCGAGTAAAGAAAACAATTAGTCCGCAAGGACGAACAGCATATAGAACTATAAAAACAACAAGATTATGAAGACAGATAATTACACAGCAAAGCAAGCGCCTATCGATGGTATAGAAGGCGGCAATATCTCCGTTCACCACTTGTTGACGGCTGATGAGTTTATTTCTCAGATGGAGCCCCGAATTCGGGCAATGTTCAAATGAAACAGTTCCGAATAGAGAAAATCGTTCTTGACCAACTTAGCGAGAGTGTTCAGGAGTTGGTCGATAAGAACTATTTTAGTGATGAGGACTACGCAGTATCTTATTTAATAGATATTGTGCGCTTTTTTCAGTTGAATTATGCTCATTTGATTGTAAGATCAGCCCCAGTTTCTTTTAAGAGGTATTGCGTGATGACCTCCCAACTGAAGTATCTTTCTTATCGAAAGAATCGTAATACCACATGGTATGCTTTTTTTGAAGAGTATGACGATACAATCAGTGTTGTGTATCTAAACAACAACCATATGATTGGTCATCTTTTGGATATGAACAATAACTAATCAACATAAATAACTAATCTTTTTATTAACAATTAAATCTCAAGTATTATGAGAAACGAAAAACCAATAGATATGAGTAGAATAGAAGAATTGGAGAGCAAGGAACTCTTGACCCCGGAGGAGTTCAAAGAACTTGGTCACTATCGTATGTCCCAAATGATTTATCCTCAATAAATAACTAATCTTTTGTTAACAATTAAATCTATATTGTATGAATATTAATCAAAAGAAAGAAGCTCCGATCCGTGGGAATGCAACAGGAGGTGGCGCCGAAAAACGCTATCTAACTGTGGATGAATTGATGGCTGAGTTGGAACCCAAAATTCGGGCAATGTTCAGATGAAGCAGGTTCGGTTTGCACAATCCGTTGCCGTCCTGCGGATGAGATATATAGCATTGTATATATCGCCAATAATCATCTAATTGGGCATAAGTTTTTAGCATAGATGAAGTCAATAATCAACATAAATAACTAATTCAATAAAATTATGACAGCAATACAAACACGAGCAAGTAATCGGTTTCTTGAAGCTATGGGATCTATGGTTGAGGATGAAAGAAAAGTTAACGCAGTGATGCGGTTTATCGTATCGTTGCGTGAGGAAAAGTTGTCCATAGATCCGGACTTCAAGAATAAACCGATGTACACGGTCGAGGAGTATTTTGACGGCCTGGCAAAAGATCTTGGCGAGGAGTACGGGATGAATGATATACGTGAGGCTGTATGAGGAAGTATGATGTAAAGCTTACCGAAGAAGCCAAACAAGATCGAAAGTCGTTGGCCCGCTTCATTAAAGAAGAAGTCCAAGCGCCTCTTACGGCTAAGAGATACATGCTTGGGTTAGAGGAAGAAATTAAGAAGCTGGAGAACTCAGCAGACTCTTTGGCAGTAGATGAAGAGTTGTCTCGTCAGATAGGGATAGAGGTGCGGCGTATAAATTACAAGAACATGGCAATAATTTATTCAATAGAAGACGACACGGTCTATATTCACCACATCATCCCACAAAAAATGGTAGTTTATCCGGTAATCGATGAAGAATAATTGTGACTAATCAAAACTAAATATAACTAATCTTTTTATTAACAATTAAATCTCAAGTATTATGAGAAACAAACTCACAAAGTTTTTAACGAGCGAATGTCCGCCAAAAGGAATGAGGCAGTTCGCTAAAACATGGAAGTATGCTGCATGTATGCTTCTCGCTTTCATCCTCGGCATCGGACAGATGTGGGCGGAGGATGTTACATGGGAAGGTCCCTATGGCAATTTCGTTTCCAAAAAATTAAGTGACGAAGAGACTACGGTCACCATCGAAAAAAGTTCAAGTAATTCTTCTAAACTGATTTCATGTATTAAGTCTAGTAATCAATCATATCTATCGCTTAATGGAGGAGGAAAGTATCTTAAATTTGTTGCTCCTGAGGGGTATGAGATCTCAAATATCAAGTTGATTTGGATGTCTGGTGCTGCAGACCAAGCCTTACCAGTTCTATTTGGTGAATCAATTTCTGCAGTAGGTACAGTTGAGAGTAAAGATAAGGCAGTTACCATTACAAAAGGCGGCTTTAAGATGACTAATCAAATTGCAACTAGTGCTGGTACTAACTGTGATTCACCTGATGATATTGCTCTCCCTTCTGGTACGAAACAGGTAATGATAGGCCGGAGTGGGGCTTATAGCATTGCAAACTATACCATTGGTGAGGTCGAAGAAACAGTGAAATTTAGGCTTGCTGGCGCTTCTGGTTCATATTTTACGACAGCTGTTGGAGCTGAATCTACTCCTTTTCTTGGGCGTGTAACTTTAACGGTCGTTCCTGTTTGCACAGCCCCGACGGATCCAGCAATTACTGGAACAACGGCTTATGACGAGGGAGATGATATCTCTTTGACAGCTACGGCTGCTTCGGGTATCACAGGTTCTACTACTTATGCATGGTACAAAGGTGATACATGGGATGCTGCATCTGCCGGTTCGTCTATCGGCTCTACGGCTACTCTAACCATTAATACTTGTGCGACGACTGATGCAGGTACATATTGGTGCAAAATCTCCAACGGTACTTGTTTTGTAACTGCAAGTAGTGCTATTACAGTAGAAGCGTCTGCCGCTCCTGAGCACAATATTACCTATAGCAATACAAAAGGCGCAGCAAATACAAACCCTGCAACTTATAAAGAGGGTATAGGCGTTACTTCGTTTGCACCGTTGGCAGATGTAACAGACTTCCACTTCAACGGCTGGAGCCCGTCGTCTATTAGCGATACAGAAGATCAAGATGTAGAAGTAGAGGCACAATGGGTTGCTGCTTATAATGTAACATTTAGTGCTGGTACTGGTTCGGGTACTGTTCCTGCTACTTTCCAGAAATGGGATGGCGCGAAGTTCAATTTGCCGGGACAAGGTTCGATGGTTGCTCCGAGTGGCAAAGTATTTGACGGTTGGAAAGCAAACGGCACAGGTGATAAACTTGCTGCCAATGCAGAATATACGATGGGTGCTGCAGAAGTTGAGTTTGTAGCTCAATGGAAAGCAGTGCCGGTAGTACTTTTCTATTATCAGCAATCTAATTTAAGTTCCAACCTTGCTGCCGGTACTTATCCTGCGACTGGTGGAACAATAACGACTAGCGCAGATATGAGCAAAGAAAGTGCGTCATACAACGCTAAAGTCCCTACAGATATGAAAGGTGGAGCAAATGTTGGCAAATTAGGCTCGACTGCTGCATATATCCAGTTAACTTTAACGACAGGAAACTTCTTAGAGGGAGATACTGTTTATATCTGTGGTTATAAGCCTTACATGATTTCAACTTCATCAAGTGTCAATGGCGACATCGCTTCTTCCATCACCACAGGTTCTGCAAAAGGTGATTATAATGTTGGATACGCGATTATCCCGGCAGGTGTGGAGCAAAATTCGATCTACTTGAGTCGAGCAGAAGGTACTGGAACGGGATTTGCTGCTGTAAAGGTTATTCGTCCGGCACAGAAGGATGTGAAATCAACGGTTGTCACTTTGACCGATGTGAAAGTAAAAGAAACTTCTATTTCTGCCAGCGATTTGGCTACTTTGGTTAGCGCACATAGTGTGGATTTGAGTAACGAGGAGGCTTCTGCTCCAACAATTACGTTCAACAAACACACGGTTATCACTTATGTAGACGATACATACAAAGCAACCGATACTCCTATTGAAGTAACAGCTACGAATAACGGTGCAGGCAAATGGACGGCAAGCGCAACGATTGAAGCAGTAACTTATACTGTTACATTGAATATCGTAACTGGTTTCACTGTGACTTATAATGGAAGTGGTAATGAAGGCGGTACTGTTCCGGTTGATGATGTTAGGCATGATGCAGGTACTTCTGTAACTGTATTGGGCAATACCGGATCGTTAACCAAGACACTTGGTGGCGAGCCTGCAGCATTCCATGGATGGAACACCAATAGTGATATGGCTAGCGGTACACATTATGATGCAGACGAGACCTTTAACATGCCGTCTAACGATGTAACATTGTATGCCGTTTGGGGCTTTAATATTAACTATAATCTCGATGGCGGAACTATCAATGAGTCATATCCTACCTGGTACATCAGTACGGGAGCAACATCCACTATTGCAACTGCGCTGCCAACCGACGTTACACGTGATGGCTATACGTTTGACGGTTGGTACGCACACAATGGCGTAGGTGCTAAGTTGACAGAGATTAATGCATCCTACACCGGGAACTTTGAGGGAGAATGGGCTTTGAAAGCCGTATGGATTCCTTCTACATTTGGTAATGCTACCAGCATTGATTTTGAAAAGTTCATTGATGATAATACAACCGGTGGTAATTGGGCAACATATTTGTTGGCTAATAACTTTGATATTTCTAGCGCTGATGGTGTAACGCTCGATGCCCCGTCCGGCAAGCCTGCTGATAAGGGTCTAAAGATCAAACACGATGGTACAACGCTTACTTTCAAAGTAGAAGGTGGCAAGCTGGTTACTCTCAAAAATGGTGTATTGAGTGGAGCCCAGTTCTCTGTGGATAATGGCGCAAACTATGCAACTTTGACGGGTGCGACTGGCTCTACCGGCGAGTCTGTGAAAACGTACTACTACGATGCAAATGATGCAACGTACATATTTAAAACAACCACAGGTTCTTACAATATTATCCAGTCTATTAAGATTGAAAATCCGTATGTTGTTACTTACGATGCTACAACAAACGGTGGTGAAGCTGTAACACCTGGATCGGCAACCTTTACCGGTACTGCACTGACCTTACCTGCGGCAGTTAAGGGTTCCGAGACTTTCATTGGCTGGTTTACTGCTGCAACCGATGGCGAGAAGATTGGCGAAGCAGGTGCATCTTACACTCCGACTGCTGACATTACTCTTTATGCACAGTTTGAGGCGGTTTCTTCTGATGCACGTCTGAACTCAATTACTTTCTCGAATATGTCTGGTACACTTGCTCCGGCATTTGATAAAGAAGTAACGAGTTATACCTATACAATGCCTTACGGTACAGTAGATGTTCCGACTGTAGTTAGTGCAATACCTTCGGATGCAGTAGGTGGCTCATGGTATATAGAGTCTGCTGCAGCAGCCTGGGGCGAGACAACAATCGTTCGCGGTAAAGCTGCTTCTAATGATACGAAGGCTTATAACATCACTATGCAACTTGCTCCGAAGGATGGAGTAAGCATTTTCAAAGCCGTGTTGACTTCTCCTACTGAAGCAACATATAGCGGCCTGTATGTTGATGCTACTAATTCGGAGATTAAACTTGCTGATGATCCAAATGGTTATAAGTTTGCCAGTAAGACCAACTATATTAAGATGGCTCTTGACGGTGGTACATTCCAGACTGGAGACATTCTCCATATGTCTTATCAAACTAACCCGCAACAAGGTGAATTAGCTATCTATGATAATACTACTAAAGTCGCAGGCACGGCATACACCAACCATACGTTGGAATTCCCTGTAGATGCGAATGGATTATCAACGCTGTACATTCGCCGCACGGACGATAACAAATTCAATGGTTGGGTTACAGTCGTAAATGTAACTCGTGTAATGAACCCAGTTCTAACGAAAGTCACTATCGCGGGTGTTGAAGCTACTCCGGATAACACAAACCATATTACGATGGAAGTATCTGCTTCTGCTACTCTTTCTGATCTGAATGCTGCAACCTACGAATGGATTTCTAACAGCGATGCATGGACCTCCGCTCATACTCCTTCTGTAGCAAATGAATGGGCATTCGGTGTAGAGAATACTCTTACCTTCACCGATAAGGATGGTGATGCAACGGTTTATTACATTACCGTTAATCAGGCTGCTGCTTCTACGAATGTTGAGTTGGCTACATTAACCGTAAACGGCAATACAGTAATAGTTGTTCCTGGTCAAGCAGCATACGACTACGAATTGCCTTATGGTACATCTGCTGCACCGACAGTTGCCGCTACGGCAGAAGATGCTAATGCAACTCTTGGTACAATTACTCAGGCTGCTTCTGCAACAGGTAGCGCTACCTTCACCGTAACAGCGGAGGATGGCACGACCTATCGTGACTATACCATCAACTTCTCTGTAAGCAAGTGGGCTAAGTTTGTTATCTGGGATGCATCGACGATGGATGCTGTAACTACAAGTGGTACTGATCCGTATTCTTATGGATTAACTTGGGAAACGACAGGATTTGATGGTCTAAAAACGGCCTATGTAGATTATAAGGGTGCTACTAAGTCCGAAATTAAAACATGGTCGTCTGGCGGATCGAGCACTGGAAATTATATCCAGATTGATGTTCCGGCTGGCTGTTTGGCGAAAATCTATGTTGCTTATGCCTCGAATAGTAGTGACAGTGAGCGTGGTCTGTCCGTAAGCAAGGAGCTGGCGAAAAACCCGACTACGAGTTACTATGCCGGATCAAGCGCAAACAGAACGACTATTGCGGAAGGTCTGACGGAAATCTTAGGTCAAGGAACATACTACCTCAATCCTACCAATGCTATTGGATTCTATGAGGTTGCAGTATATCTCCGTCCGGGATGTGTACGTGATGATGACTGGATGGCTCCGGGTGAACTTGGAACAATCTGTCAAGATCATAATATTGCCTTCGAGGATATCCAAGGAGCAACGTTCTATGAACTGGCAGGTAAGGACCCTGTATCTGGTAAGATTGCATTTGATGAGATTACTTCTGGTCAGTTAGACGCTGGTGTACCTTATGTATTCCAGTCGAATAGTAACAAAATCATCCTCTTCTACGGTAATGAGACAGTAGCAGCTCCGGTTGACAAACATAACGGAATGTATGGTACATTCGTATATACAGAACTTACCGGTGATGCTTTAGAGGGTGTATATTACTTCGCCGGCCATGCTCTCTGGAGTTGCACAGATTTGACTGAACTGAAAATCGCTGCTAACCGTGCATATGTCAAGGTGGGTGAAATAGGAGAACTTAACGAATCGAATCCGGCTCCTGGTCGTCGCCGCATTACTTTCGGCGTAAATGGTCAGAACGCTGCTACAGGCATTGGAAACGTACAGGGTGACGAAGTACAAAGCACCAAGGTGCTCATCAACGGCCAGCTCTTTATCCTCCGTGGCGAGAAGATGTACGACGCAACCGGAAGAATGGTGAAATAAAAGAAAACGGCAAAAAGTACGGCAAAGATTTGCATATGTCAAAAATTTGCCGTACCTTTGCAGCCGAAAATAATAATTAAACAATATGAGTCCGACCTTTTTAAAAGAAAAAGGATATGCGTTCAAGATTTATTCCAACGAAGAAGAAAGAATGCATATTCATGTGGTAAAGGAGGACAAAGAAGCGAAATTCTGGTTAGAGCCCCAAGTGGAAATCGCATATAAAGGTGGCTTTAATCAGCATGAAATAAATAAAATCCAACAAATTGTAGAAATCTATGCAGACTACTTCAAAAGGCAATATCAACTCCACATCGGTGGACGTATTGATGATTAACGACAAAGGCGTTATGATTTCAGTACAAGGACAGGATTATTTCCTTTCCTACAATCGTGTGCCATGGATGCGCGATGCGACCATCAATGAGGTACTGGATGTACAAATGAGTGGAAAGAATGCGATAGAGTGGCCTAAGTTAGATATAGATCTGGAGGTTGAGTCTCTCAGACATCCGGAGCGCTATCCGCTTATAATTAAACGCAATGAGTTGGATTATGTTTCTTAAAATTTATTGTAAGCAGTTATGAAAAAGAAAATTTATAATCAACCGCAGACAGAGATCGCTCTCTTCCGTACAGAGGCGCTGTTGCAAGGTCTGATCGTTTCTACTAATCCGAGTGGAGGCGGTGGTGGCTCAGCTCACGCTCCGCGCAGAGGCGAGATCATTCCTTAATCGCCATCCGGCGTTCCTAACATCAAAGGCAGCTTCACGGCTGCCTTTGATTGAGTTATAATATAGATGATAGATACAAGTACATTATCATAATGAGAATAAATGTTACCATATAAACACCTCCTTTCTGTATAAATATATTTGCAAAAGGAGAAAAGTTTACCCTCAAAGAGAAAAAATGAAGAAAAATAACATTTTTTTGAAGAAAGATTTGGTTTGTAACTAAAAAATAGTTACTTTTGCACAAAATTTGTAATATGAGTTCAAAAGACAAACTAATAGCGCGGTTTTTATTATTGCCTTCGGACTTTACATTTGATGAATTAGAAAGACTGCTCAAGTCGTTAGGCTATGTTAATCCAACAAGGGTAAAACGTCCGGATCGAGAGTGGTGTTCAAAGATGCATACGGACATCCGATAATGCTTCATAAACCCCATCCCGGAAATATAGTCAAGCAGTATGCGTTACGACAAGTATTGGAAGAATTGCAAAATAGAGGATATCTAATTTAATATAACTATGAATACACTAAGTTACAAAGGGTACCTTGGTACTGTGAATTTCTCGGAAAAAGATGCCTGCTTCTATGGTAAAATAGAAGGAATAGATGGTCTGGTTAATTTCGAAGGCGAAAGCGTTCAAGAATTAACAACCGCTTTTCATGAGGCTGTGGACGACTATGTGGCATATTGTTTGGCAGAAGGGATAGAGCCGCATAAGAGTTATTCCGGACAACTTAACATTCGTATTAAACCGGAGACACATAGTGCAATAGCCACCTTGGCAAGACAAGCAGGAGAGTCTATCAATGCCTTTATCAGCGAAGCATTAGATATGCGCGTGGCATCTATGCTATAAAGCCAAATCGCATTAATTATCCACCAAAGGCAGCTTCACGGCTGCCTTTGATGGCTTGTAAATCAACGTTCGCACTAACGTGCAAATGCCAAATTAGGAGATGAAATATTTGGAATGTAACTTCGGACTCCGCCTTGCTGCGCAAATCAAATATGTAACTTCGGCACGCCCCTTCCCCTGCGGGGTGGGTTCCCTCCGAAGTTACGTTCGCACTAACGTGCTAATGCCAAATTATGCCGCTAAAAATCTATTTATGCGAACATAATAAATTTTTCTCGTCAAAAATTTGGATATTTGATTTTTTTGTAGTAACTTTGCAGTCGGAAAAGAAAGGAGTATTTATGGCAACATATGCACTGACAATTAACGAACGTAGTAGTCAAGGAAAAGCATTATTGGCTTATTTGAGTACGTTGAACATTCAGTTACGACCGGTTAGAAAGGAAATAATTGATGCTCCTTGCCAATTTACTGCAGATGAACTGCGCGATATATTGGTTCAAGCCACTTCGGAAGCCCGTACAGAAACGGGGACAACCCACGTTGATTTTAAAAGCGAAGTAGCAAAATGGCTTTAATTCGATGGCAAAAAACCGCTAAGACCCACGTGAGGCAGATTTTTGATTATTATAAGGAGCATGCCTCACTGCCCGTTGCTACTGCGTTAAGCGGATCAATAGTAAGAAGCGTGGATGTTCTGGAAGACTTTCCAACCGCAGGTGTAATAGATACGGATTTATCTACAAAGGGCGCAATATACCGATATGTTGTAGTGAGGTATAGCAGGCGTACGTACCGTGTGTATTACCTATATGAAAATGATATATGTGCTATTCTTGCTATTTGGGATTGTAGCATGCAACCCATTAAGCGTAAGTCGATAATAAAACATTAAATATAGAAATATTTGCAGATGCCTGGCCGCGCATTGCGAATGGTTTTGGAATGGCTGGATTTGCACAGAGACGAATTATTGGCTAATTTATTGATAGATGCTTTGCTGAATTGTATATACGTAAGACGGGTTGAGACTTATTTCCGATATTAGTCTTCAGGAGTTTGTATCAATATTGAAAAAATAGAGGACAACAAACTTTAGCGGAGATACAACGACATTTATAAATTATTAACTTAAAAACATAAATATTATGACAAACATAATTAATTATTTTGTCTAAATATTTGGATATTTGATTATTTTGTAGTAACTTCGGACTCCGCCTTGGCTATATTTGTTCTCGGTCGGCTTAGGCTCCCCGCCAGCCTTCCCTTTCGAAGCCAAAAGTCAATTGGCTTCTTCACCAGCCCGAAGTTAC
>OCTX012275229.1_pt1 | contig 13344 bp, 7 predicted proteins | sample 1539691 | NCBI WGS metagenome assembly OCTX01 (sample SAMN02144231, study PRJEB22623) | gut metagenome | biome: sheep rumen | host: Ovis aries | place: New Zealand
AATAGGTTTCGATCGTTCAAAATTAAAATAAAACTTTGAATTTTCGAGGATGTGTTCTACTGTTCAGTTGTCAAAGTGCTGTGCTGTTCGGCTTGTTTTTTGCATCTCTCGCCGACAGCTCACTTAGAATACCACCCCTAATAGGGAATGTCAACACCTTTTTTTGATTTTTTTCAAAATATTTTTAGAACGTATTTTATGCGTTTCAATATAGATTACGGGCGATTTCCCCTCAAATCAGGCCTCTGCCGCTCCTTTTTCGCCGGTTTGCGGCCTGCTCTGCCGCATTTTTTAGTGACTGCGGTATGTGCCCGAAAATATTTCGCATACAATATATACAATTCTTACAATTTCTGCAGATATCCAAGAGCCTGCCCGATGTTGTCCACCGGGATCAGACCGATCTTCAGCTTATCGCCGCTTCTTTCCAGAGACCGCAGGCAGGCCCTGGGAAGCATAACATGCTGAAAGCCCAGTTTTTCCGCTTCCTTTACTCTCTGCTCGGCCATAGCCACAGAACGGATCTCGCCGGACAGACCGACCTCGCCAAATACGACGGTGTCGCTGGGGATAACGATATCCTTTCTGCTGGACGCCAGTGCAAGAACGATGGCCAGATCCACCGCTGGCTCAGACATACGGACACCGCCCGTGATATTAACATAGGCATCCTGGTCCGACATGCTCATATGTCCGCGTTTTTCCAGGACAGCCATCAGCAGATTGACCCTGTTAAAATCCACGCCGTTTGCCGTGCGCTTTGGAAAATTGAAAAAGCTCTTTGACACCAGCGCCTGGATCTCGATCATAATGGGCCTGGTCCCCTCAAGAGAACAAGCCACGACCGAACCGGAGGCATCCAGGGGCCGTCCCTCCAGCATATATTCCGAGGGATTCATCACCTCAGCGAGGCCTTCGCTCCGCATCTCAAATACACCGATTTCGTTTGTCGAGCCAAAGCGGTTCTTTGCCGCACGAAGGATACGGTAGGACTGATTGTGGTCGCCCTCAAAATAAAGGACCGTATCCACCATATGCTCCAGAACCCTGGGTCCGGCTACCGTACCATCCTTCGTCACATGGCCAACGATAAAGACCGGGATATGCAGCGTTTTTGCGATCTTCAAAAGAACGCCGGTCGTCTCCCTTACCTGGGAAACACTTCCGGGGGAGGATGCTACCGCCTCATTGAACATGGTCTGGATCGAGTCGATCACCACCATTTCCGGCTTTGTGCGCTCGATCACATTCTGGATGTCATCCAGATCCGTCTCGCAAAGCAGCTTTAGTGCATCGGTAAAACTGCCGATACGCACGGCACGCATTTTGATCTGCTGAAGAGACTCTTCACCAGAAACATAAAGGACATTCGTCCCCTGCGCTGTCAGCTCGCGGCAGACCTGCAGAAGGAGCGTTGATTTTCCGATACCCGGATCACCGCCGATCAGGATCAGCGACCCTTTGACGATGCCTCCGCCCAGCACACGGTCCAGTTCACCGATTCCGGTGACCAGCCGGTGCCCGGAATCCAGATCGATCTCCGAAAGTGATTTCGGTGCGCTCTTCTCCGCTCCTCCTATACCGCTGCCAGCGCTCTTCTGCGTCTTCTTTGCCGATACCATCTCCTCCACAAAGGTATTCCACTGGCGGCATGCGGGGCACTGGCCCATCCATTTTGCCGATTCATATCCGCAGTTCTGACAGAAAAAAATACTTTTCTTCGCATCCTTTGCCATTACCATACCCCCGTATTATTCCGCCGGCGTACCCTTGCTTAATCTATTTTCGGCTCTTTATCCGGTACACACCGGAAGCTCAGTCCATCCTTTGTGCACCCGACCCTGACCGTGCTGTTTCGCTGCACCTCGCCGGAGAGCAGCTTTTCTGCCAGCGGATCCTCGACGTTTGTCTGCACTGCCCGCTTGAGCGGTCTGGCACCATACTTGCTGTCAAAGCTCTTGTCGATCAGCCATGCACGTGCCTGGGCAGACACCTCCAGCCGGATCTGCATCTGCTCTTTGCAGCGTTTTTTCAGATCCGCCAGGATGATGCCGACGATACTCTTCATATTTTCCCGGTTCAGGGCATGGAATACCTGGATCTCATCGATCCGGTTGAGGAATTCCGGACGGAATACCTTTCGCACCTCTTCCATGACCTGTCCCTTCATACGCTCATAATTCTGTTTTTCATCATCATCCGACAGGAAGCCCAGCTTCTTTGGCTGAAGGATCCGGTTTGCCCCTGCATTGGATGTCATGATGATGATGGTCTCTTTAAAGCTTACTCTGCGCCCCTGAGCGTCCGTGATATGACCGTCATCCAGCACCTGCAGCAGGATATTAAATACATCCGGATGGGCCTTTTCGATCTCATCGAACAGAAGCACACTGTAGGGATTGCGGCGCACCTTCTCGGACAGCTGGCCTCCCTCCTCATAGCCCACATATCCCGGCGGCGAGCCGATCAGCTTCGAGACACTGTGTTTTTCCATATATTCGGACATATCGATCCGGATCATGGCATCTTCCGTGCCAAAAACCGCTTCTGCCAGGGCTTTGGACAGCTCGGTCTTGCCCACGCCGGTCGGGCCCAGAAACAGGAACGAACCGATAGGGCGGCCGGGATCCTTCAGGCCCACGCGTCCTCTGCGCACAGCCTTCGCCACTGCCGTTACTGCCTCATCCTGCCCGACGACCCTCTTGTGAAGGATCGTCTCCAGCTTTGCCAGCCGTTTGGATTCGGATTCCGCGATCCGCTCCACCGGGATCCGTGTCCAGATGGCTACGGTCCGCTCGATGTCCCGCTCCCCGACAATACGGGCCTTCTGATTTTTTCCGCCTTTTGTCCGCTGCTGCTCCAGTTCCCTTTCCTTCTTTTCCTGCTCTTTCTGCAGATCAGAAGCAAGGGCAAAATCCCCGTTTTCGATCGCCGCCTCCTTCTGATCCAGAAGGTTCTTCAGGGCTTTTTCCGCGGCGTTGATCTTCTCCTGACGGGCCGTAAGGGCAGCAAAATCCCCCAGCTGGGCCCGGGAAGCCGCCTCATCGATCAGATCGATCGCTTTGTCCGGCTGGAAGCGGTCATTGATGTAACGGTCGGACAGGCGGACAGCAGCCTCCAGCGCATCGTCGCCGATCGTGACCTGATGATGTTTTTCATAATATGGCCGAAGTCCCCGCAGGATCTCCAGTGTCTGGGCATCCGACGGCTCCTCGACGTTGACCGGCTGGAAACGCCGCTCCAGCGCGGCATCCTTTTCGATCCGCTTGCGGTACTCTTCGATGGTCGTAGCACCGATCAGCTGGATCTCACCTCTCGCAAGAGAAGGCTTCAGGATATTGGAGGCATCCAGCGCACCTTCTGCCCCGCCGGCACCGATGATCGTATGGATCTCATCGATGAACAGCAGCACATTTCGGTGGTCCATGACCTCCGCGATCACCCGCTTGATCCGCTCTTCAAATTCACCCCTGTACTTGGAGCCGGCCACCATCCCGGACAGATCCAGGACCATCAGCCGTTTTCCCCGGACATTATCCGGCACGGTGCCGTCAGCGATCCTTTGGGCAAGCCCTTCCACGATGGCCGTTTTTCCGACACCGGGCTCACCGATCAGGCACGGGTTGTTTTTCTTTCTTCTGCTGAGGATCTGCACGACCCGGGTGATCTCCTCCTCGCGGCCGACGACCGGATCAAGCTCACCGCGTCTGGCCTGTGCGGTCAGATCTCTGCTGTACTGGTCAAGGGTCGGCGTATCGCCTCCCTCAGACCCCGGCTCGCGGAATTCGGCAAGCTCCCGCTTCTGTTCCTCTTCTGTCTCACCCATGACCTTCAGGATTTCCTGATACAGCTTCTGGATGCTGACGTCCATGGTAAACAGCAGCCGGGATGCCACACATCCGGACTCCTGCAGGATCGCCATCAAAATATGCTCCGTTCCTGCCTGCGTCTCCCGGTGATCCCTTGCCAGATCCACGGCCAGCTCCAGTACCTTTTTGGCCCGCGGGGTAAACTGCGGCTCAAAAGTCACGGGATTCCCGCGCGGAGGCGCAATGAGCCTGTCGATCAGGTTCATCAGCTTCTCCAGCGTGACGCCCTCCTGGGCAAGCAGCATGCCGGCAGTGCCTCTGCCTTCCCGGATCATACCGGCAAGGAGATGCTCCGTCCCTATATACGAATGATTTCCATCACCGGCGATCTTTTTTGCAAGACTGATCGCAGTCCTTGCCTGTGATGAGAACTGATTATCCATAAAACATTCCCCTTCTATGCAGCCACTGCTCCGCCGGAAAAATCCCGGCAGATACAGACAGCCCGGGACAGCGAAACGTCCCGGGCTGAGTGTTCCTTACTTATTCCTGCCGCAGCAGTTCTTGTATTTCTTCCCGCTTCCGCAGGGGCAGGGATCGTTTCTGCCGATCTTCTTGCCCTTGACAATGGTTCCGGCCTTCTTCTGCTCACGGTAAAGCTCTTTGCGCTTTTCCTCGCTGAAGATCGCCTCCCACTGGGGAAGATTGTACAGCCAGTCCGCCTTCGCATCGACCATGTTCTTGTACAGCAGCTCCTTTTCGAAGCCCAGGTTGACGACCGTATCCTCGGTCATCTCCTCGATCGGATTCTTCTCCTTCAGGCTGTCATTGATGCCATCGAGAAATCCGGTCATCTCCATAATAGAAACATTGTATTTCTCTGCCAGCTCTTTCACGGTGCCGGTGACGACCTCATCCGGGTTTTCCAGAAGCTGCTCATAGATTCCCTTCTCCAGAAGGAAATAATCCTGCCAGAATTTCTGCAGTTTTTTCTTGTCCTCTTCCTGATTGTAGGCAATTGTCTGCCAATCCTGTAACAAAGCCATCGCTTTTTTCCATCCTTGATCTGTTTTGTTGTGGCGGCCGCAGCCATACAGCGCAGCCGCATCACATTATATAGCAGTACGCGAAATATTGCAAATATTTACGCCATCCGGCACTGATTATGAATAATAGCGGACACCGGAGGCAAACAGCTTCATGTCCTGCTCACCATAAATATTGATGGAGACACCGTCGCCGCGGCGCTCTGCATGGGCCATCTTGCCGTAGCATCTGCCGTCCGGGCTGGTAATGCCTTCAATATTAAAGTAAGAACCGTTGATGTTCCAGTACTCGTCGTCCGTAAAGTTTCCGTCGATGTCACAATATCTGGTCGCGATCTGTCCGTTGTCCTGAAGTCTGCGGATCCAGTCACTGCTGGCTACAAAGCGGCCCTCGCCGTGGGATGCCGGCATCGTGTAGACACCGCCAAGCTCAGCACCGGAAAGCCACGGGGACTTGTTGGATACGACCTTGACATATGCCATCTTGGAGATATGTCTGCCAACGGTATTGAAAGTCAGCGTCGGAGAATCCTCCACCTGGCCGGTGATCTCGCCATAGGGAACCAGACCCAGCTTGATCAGGGCCTGGAAGCCGTTGCAGATACCCAGGGCAAGTCCGTCTCTGTTATTCAGAAGATCCATGACTGCTTCCTTGATCTTTGCATTCTGGAAGGCAGTGGCAAAGAACTTCGCAGAACCATCGGGCTCATCGCCGGCAGAGAAGCCGCCGGGGAACATGATGATCTGGGACTGGCGGATGGCATCCTCAAACATGGCGACAGAATCAACGATATCCTGTGCGTTAAGGTTGCGGAAGACGCGGGTGATCGTTTTTGCGCCCGCCTCCTCAAAGGCCTTCGCGCTGTCGTACTCACAGTTTGTTCCCGGGAAAACAGGGATAAATACGGTGGGCTGGCCCAGCTTATGGCTGCAGACAGCAATGCTCTCCGCACGGAACAGTCCCTTATCCTCTACGCCGGTATCCTTCGGCTCTGCGCCAGAGACAGGCTTGAATACGCCCTTGAGGGTGCCGTTCCAGACATTGATCGCTTCATCGATACCGATGACCATATCCCTGCAGGTGATCTTTCCGTCTCCGGTAACCTCACCGATCACCGTACCGGTGCAGCACAGCTTCTCTGCCTGTTCTGCCGGCACCTCCAGGACGAGATCGCCGATATACGGACTGAACAGATCCCTCTCATCCACGGACGGATCAATACATACGCCGAGCTTGTTGCCGAACGCCATCTTGCTGACCGCTGCAGCGATGCCTGCCCGGTCGATGCAGTAGGCAGCCTTTACCCGGCCTGCCTGCATATCCTGATGGATGGCATCGTAAACTTCCATGACCTTCTCGTAGACCGGAAGCTCACAGGCATCCTTCGGAATGGATACCCATACCAGCTTGTCTCCTGCCGTCTTAAGCTCCGGTGTGACAATATCCTTCAGCGTGGCCACATCCACAGCAAAGGAGACCAGGGTCGGAGGAACATCGATCTCATTGAAGGTTCCGGACATGCTGTCCTTGCCGCCGATCGAGGCCAGGCCATACTGAAGCTGCGCCTCATAGGCCCCCAGAAGGGCCGCCAGCGGCTGGCTCCATCTGGAGGGATCCTCCGTCATGCGGCGGAAATACTCCTGATAGGTGAAGTGGATCTTCCGGAAATCGCCGCCCGATGCAACGATCTTGGCCATGGATTCCGTGATCGCATAGATCGCACCATGATAGGGGCTCCAGCTGGACACATAGGGGTCAAAGCCGTAGCTCATCATCGTTACGGTATTTGTCTTTCCATCCAGGACAGGTACCTTGGCGACCATCGCCTGGGTCTCTGTCATCTGATATTTTCCGCCATAGGGCATAAGGACGCTGCCGGCACCGATGGATGCGTCAAACATCTCGACCAGTCCCTTCTGGGAGCAGGTGTTCAGGTCAGCCAGCGTATCCAGCCATTTCACGCGGATATCCGAGACAGACTCGCAGCGTTTGAGCGCACTGTCGGCACTTCCCGGGATGTCCACTTCCACATCCGTCTCCTGATGCGCGCCGTTGGTATCCAGGAAGGCACGGGAGATATTGACGATGTCTCTGCCTCTCCAGTTCAGGACAAGACGGGGCTCTTTCGTAACGACCGCTACGCAGACCGCCTCAAGGTTCTCTTCCTTTGCATAGGCCAGGAACTGATCCACATCCTTGGGATCCACGACCACAGCCATTCTCTCCTGGGATTCAGAAATGGCAAGCTCTGTGCCGTCCAGGCCGGCATATTTCTTCGGAACCTTGTCAAGATCGACCACAAGACCCGGTGCAAGCTCGCCGATGGCTACAGATACACCGCCTGCGCCAAAGTCGTTGCACTTCTTGATCAAATGGCTGACCTCCGGCCGCCGGAACATTCTCTGCAGCTTTCTCTCGGTGGGCGCATTACCCTTCTGGACCTCAGCTCCACAGGTCTCGATCGACTGGGTCGTATGGACCTTGGAGGAGCCGGTCGCTCCGCCGATGCCGTCACGGCCTGTCCGGCCGCCCAGCAGGATGATGATATCGCCCGGATCCGAATTCTCGCGGATAACCGCCTTTCTCGGCGCTGCCGCCATGACTGCACCGATCTCCATACGCTTGGCCACATAGTTCGGATGATAGATCTCCTTGACATAGCCCGTTGCCAGACCGATCTGGTTGCCGTAGGAGCTGTAGCCCTTCGCGGCACCTCTGGTCAGGGTCTTCTGGGGCAGCTTGCCCTTCAGGGTCTCGGATGCAGGAACCGTCGGATCTGCCGCACCGGTCACACGCATGGCCTGATAGACATAGGTCCGTCCGGAAAGCGGGTCACGGATCGCGCCGCCAAGGCAGGTGGCCGCACCGCCGAAGGGCTCGATCTCCGTCGGATGATTGTGTGTCTCATTTTTGAAATTGATCAGCCATTCCTCGTACTCGCCGTCCACATCCACAGGCACAACGATACTGCAGGCGTTGATCTCGTCAGACTCCTCCTGATCGGTCAGCTTGCCGGCCTTTTTCAGCTTCTTTGCCGCAAGAGTCGCCAGATCCATCAGGCAGATATATTTTCCGTCTCTTCCTTTATATAAGATCTCGTGATCGTTTCTGTAACGCTCAAAACTGGAGCAGATCGGTGCCTTGTAGTCACCCTCGCCAAAGCGGATATCCTTCAGCTCGGTGGAGAAGGTGGTGTGGCGGCAGTGATCGGACCAGTAGGTATCCAGCACACGGATCTCGGTAACGGTGGGGTCACGCTTCTCCTCGCCTGCAAAATACCCCTGAATAAACTGGAAATCCTTGAAGGTCATGGCCAGGTTCAGGGAATCATACAGCACCTTCAGCTCGTTCTCCGGCATGGTCATAAAGCCTTCAAACGACTTGATATCTTCCGGCTCCGGGAAATTCATGACCAGGGTCTCCGGCTTTTCCATGCCCGTCTCGCGGGAGTCCACCGGATTGATGCAGTGCTCCTTGATCATGGCAAATTCTTCATCGGTGATCCCCTCGCCCTCGATCACATAGGTCGTGGCGCTCCGGATGATCGGCTGCTCATCTCCCTTCAGGAACTGCACACACTGGACAGCGGAATCCGCCCGCTGGTCAAACTGTCCCGGAAGATACTCGACAGAGAACACTCTTGCATTTTCTGCGACAGGAAATTCTTCCTCATAAAGCGTATCTACCGGGGGCTCGGCAAATACGACCCGGCATGCCTTCTGGAAAACCTCGTCACTGATGTTTTCCACATCATAACGGATAAGCACGCGTACACCCGTTACCTTGCTGATCCCCATATAATGGCGGATCTCATGGCGAAGGTCCTTCGCCGCGCCGGCAAACTCGGATTTTTTCTCTACATAAACTCGTCTTACTCTGCTCATTAAGGGAAATCCTTTCTGTCCGTAGAACAATACCCTGTCATTGCCTGGGCTTCTTGCCCATCCTGGGAGCACAGATTGGCCCGGCTGTCTTTTTGCGCCTATATCATACCATGTAATCCCGATGAAGAAAACCCAAAATACCGTACGGAAAAGCTTAAATAATGGTAAAAATAACCATCGTCTGTCAGACCTTTTTCAGCTTGGCAAAGGACGCAAACATCCGCTTGATCCCGTAGTTTTCAAAATCAACCGTCACCTCATAGTCCTTGCCGCCGTCCTTGATCTCCTGCACGGTTCCCACGCCAAATTTCACATGACGCACCTGGTCTCCTTCGGCATAGTCCAGATGGTCCGCCTTGACGACACGGAACTCGCGCATCTGGAAACCGCCGGTCTTCTGCTGTTTCGGGCGCTCAAAGAGCGGTGCTCTCTCCCCGGATCCTGCTCTTCCCTTATCCGCTTTGCCCATGCCCATCAGCCGGTCCAGCGGAACCTGGGGACTTTTCAGGAAGTTTCTGGTATCCGATGTTTCTCTTTCCAGACGGACCATCTCCCTGGGGATCTCACGGACAAACCGGGATGCCTTCAAAAACTCCGGCTCTCCCCGCAGCATACGCATCTGGGCAGCTGTCATGGTCAGCTCCTTGCGCGCTCTCGTAATGCCGACATAGCAGAGCCTTCTCTCCTCCTCCAGTTCAGAGGTATCCTCCCCGTTGATCGCCATATAGCTGGGGAAGGTCTTTTCTTCCATGCCCACCATAAAGACATTGTCGAACTCGAGGCCCTTGGCGCTGTGCAGCGTCATCAGAAGAACGCAGTCGCTTCCCTCCTCTACGCTGTCGATATCGGCCACCAGGGATACCTGCTGCAAAAATGCAGACAGGCTGGTATCCTCTGCCGTTTTCCCGAAATCCTCTGCCTTGGCGATCAGCTCATCCAGGTTTTCGATCCTGGCCCTGGATTCATCGGTATCCTCTGCCTTCAGCTCCTCCGCATAGCCAGTTTCTTTGATGACCATCTCCAGCAGCTCCCGGACGGAAAAACCGTCCCCGGCCGCTCCCCGAAGCCGCGTGATCAGATTGGTAAAGCCATGGATCTTTGCGGCGGCACGCCCGATGCCGGGAATACGGTCGCTGCACTTCAAGGCCTCATAAAAGCTGATCTCATGCTCTCCGGCATACTGGCCGATCCGCCCGATGGTGGTCTGGCCGATTCCCCGCTTCGGGATATTGATGATGCGGATAACCGCCAGGTCATCCAGACCATTGTCGATCGTTTTGAGGTAGGCCAGCATATCCTTGACCTCCCGGCGGGCATAGAAATTTACGCCGCCAACGATCTTGTAGGGGATATTTGCCGTGATAAACTTTTCCTCAAAGGTACGGGACATGGCGTTTGTCCGGTACAGCACGGCAAAATCCTTCCAGGAAGCGCCCCCATTTCTCACCCGCTGGCGGATCTCCCCGGCGACATACTCTGCCTCTTCATACCCGCTGCCAAACTGACGGAAGCCGATCTTCGGCCCCTCTGCATTCTGGGTCCAGAGCCGCTTTTCCTTTCTTCCGGCATTGTGGGCGATGACCTCATTTGCCGCATTCAGGATGCTCTGGGTCGAGCGGTAGTTCTGCTCCAGCTTGATCACCTTCGCCCCGGGAAAGGACTGCTCGAAGTTGAGGATGTTCCGGATATTGGCTCCCCGGAATTTGTAGATCGACTGGTCATCGTCACCGACAACGCACAGATTCCGGTATTTTGCCGCCAGCAGATCCACAAAACGGAACTGGGCTGTGTTGGTATCCTGATACTCATCGATCATGATGTACCGGAAGCGCTCCTGGTAATGCTCCATGATCTCCGGCTCCTGCTCGAACAGCTCCACCGTTTTCACCAGCAGATCATCAAAATCCAGTGCATTGTTCCTGGCCAGCCGCTTCTGATAGGCCAGGTATGCCTCCGCGATCTTCCTGTCATACCAGGATGTGCACTCCGCCTCAAAGGCCTCCGGATCCTGAAGCTCATTTTTGGCCGCCGAGATCCGGGCAAGGATCGCCCGCTCCTTGTAGACTTTCGGATCCAGCTCCAGCTCGCGGATCACTTCCTTCATGACCTGTCGGCTGTCATCGGTATCGTAGATCGTAAAGCTGTTGTCATACCCCAGGCGGTCGATAAAGCGCCGCAGGATACGGCAGCAGCTGGAATGGAAGGTCGAAACCCATATGCTTTCGGCACCCATGCCGACCAGGGCATCCACTCTCTCCCGCATCTCGCCGGCTGCCTTGTTGGTAAAGGTGATCGCCATGATATTCCATGGTTTTACCTGCTTTTCACGGATCAGATAAGCGATCCTGCAGGTCAAAACCTTTGTCTTCCCGGATCCCGCTCCGGCAAGAATAAGCAGCGGGCCCTCGGTATGTTCTACCGCTGCCCGCTGCTCCTGATTCAATTGCTCAAGAAAAGAAAGATCAGAATTCTGCATCCACAGCCTCCAGTGCCGCTGCAATTACCTTGTCCATATCGTAATACTTGTACTGTCCCAGACGGCCGCCAAAGATCACGTTCTCCTCCTTGTCAGCCAGTGCCCGGTATTTCTGGTACAGCGCATTGTTCTCTTCGTTGTTTACCGGATAATAGGGTTCCATACCCACATGCCACTCCGAGGAGTATTCCCTGGAGATGACCGTCTTTTCCTGTTTGCCAAACTCAAAGTGCTTGTGCTCGATGATCCTGGTATAGGGAACTTCACGGTCCGTATAGTTGACGACGGCATTGCCCTGATAGTTGTCGCAGTCCAGCACCTCTGTCTCAAAGCGGACGCTCCTGTACTGAAGCGGCCCGTAGACGTAGTCAAAATACTGGTCGATCATACCGGTAAATACGGTCTTTCCGGCAATATCCGGATGGCCTTTGCGGAACTCAAAGTAGTCGGTTCCGGTCAGGACATCACAGCCCTCCAGCATCTTTTCGATGATCTGCGTATAGCCGCCCATGGGAATGCCCTGGAAACGGTCGTTGAAATAATTGTTGTCATAGGTAAAGCGCAGCGGAAGCCTCCGGATGATAAAGGCCGGAAGGTCTTTGCAGTCCCTTCCCCACTGTTTTTCCGTATAACCCTTGACCAGCTTCTCATAGACATCGCGGCCGGCCAGGGACAGCGCATGCTCCTCCAGGTTCTTTGGCTCTGTGATGTTGAGCTCTGCGATCTGTTCGGCGATCTTTGCCTTTGCCTCGGCAGGGGTGCGGATGTTCCAGAGCTTGCTGAAGGTATTCATATTGAAGGGCAGATTGTACAGCTCATCCTTATAAATGGCCACAGGGGAATTGATATAATTGTTGAACTCGGCAAACTGCTGGATATAGGCCCAGATCTTCTTGTCCGAAGTATGGAAAATATGCGCACCGTACCGGTGTACATTGATCCCCTCACACTCTTCTGTATAGATATTTCCCGCGATGTGATCCCTCTTGTCGATCACCAGAGCGGTGTAACCGCGGCTGACCGCCTCATGGGCAAAAACTGCGCCAAACAGGCCGGCGCCTACGATCAGATAATCGTATTTCATCCTGATGTCCTCCGGTAAAAAAGTTATCATGTCCAATAGTAAAACGTTAGCATACAAACAAAGGGCCGTCAAGAAAGTCCACAGCCGGCGCTCTGCCTCATGCAGACTCCCGGACTGTGGACTATCGTTTTTTCATTATTATATACTGCCGCCGGCAGTTTTTCATTTTCCGCGAAATGCAGAAAAGATCGTGGAACCCGAGCCAAGAACAGCAAAGCCATACTGCATGGCCAGACTCTTTGCATAATCTCCGCTGATGTCGACACCGCCATCCTTCAGGGTCTGTACGGCTTCATTAAAATAGCGGAACACAGAGAACGGGGACTCGTCTGTAAAGACCTGCTGCTGCATAATCAGCGACCAGGACGCCCGATTGCCGACCCAGATCATCAGGATCATAATGATGACCGATATGACGACTCCTTTTTTGCTGAGTTTCCCGCCCAGAAGCTCATACCCCTTGAGTGCGCAGAAGCCCATGACCAGACCGCTGATCGCGGCAACATAGCCAAGCTGATCAAGTACAATGATCACCACGACACCAACCAGAGCGCCAAGAAAAGAGCCGACAATGCCCGCGATCATATTCTCCGTTTTTTCCGGTGCGGAAGGCTGGAATCCCGGTCCGGTTACTGGTGCCTGGTTTGTAGAAAAATCATCCATATGCATCCTCCATCCTCTTGTCTTCTGGAAGCCGCTCTGCCGGTCTGCCTCTCCCTGCTGTGTAATGTCAGAGATCCAGCTCCCGATACCGTAAGTATACACTTGCCGCAATTCATTTTCAATCAATAAGAGGCATGAGAGAACAGCTTCACACCTCTGCGATCCCGCCTGCCCTTCGCAGTCCCTGGCTGCTTCACATCCCGTTTAAGCTCATAACGTGATGTTTGATGAAAAAGGGGCTGTCGCATTAAACACAAAGCGTGCGACAACCCCTTCTCCTGTCTTCATTCACGTGAAGCCTACTACTATATATTTAGTGGTTGATGTTCCTATCTTCCAGATAGGATGTTGTCCATCTTATTGCTTAAGCTGCTAGAATGA
>OCTX011914036.1_pt1 | contig 13342 bp, 11 predicted proteins | sample 1539691 | NCBI WGS metagenome assembly OCTX01 (sample SAMN02144231, study PRJEB22623) | gut metagenome | biome: sheep rumen | host: Ovis aries | place: New Zealand
TTAACACAAAAACTTATAAAAAAACATCATTCAGACTATCTTATAGATGTATTGAATAGCTATCTGAAAATAGAGAATGCTGACATCTATGTGACTGAAAGTATCAAACCGAAAGGCGGCTGAACTCCTCGGCATCAACAAGGAGACAGTCAACCGCTATGTACAGAAGGCCAATGCAGACGACCTTGGTATTCCTGCAGCCATTTGTAATCGATGCCTTCATCCTGGCAGTACTTGCGGAGGCTGCGCCCGTTTCGATGCTGGTTCTTGGACGAGCCAAGCGGCATAGCCGAGCGGAAGCCCTGCATCACTTTCTCGAAATATTCCTTTGTCTCCATACTGTAATAGTTTAAACGGAGGTAAAGGTACATCTTTATATTGATATCACCTTACGTTCATATGGTGGGTTACTTATTTTAGTTTAATTTATTTCGAGTTAATACTTGATTCACCCCATAACCTGTTAAGGTCAAGGTTATCGTTGAACCTTATTATCGTCATAGTTGAGGAGATGACTTTCGTTAGCACTAAACCATCACTTCTACATCTTTAACGCCAACCCGGCAGCCTTGTTGGACATCAGAGGCAACTCGTTTCGCCTAATGTCTTAAATAAACAGCTGCTCACAGATACTTCTTGTATTGCTCCAAAATATCTACAGTCAATTTAGCAAATGGTCGTTTTCCTAAATCCTCTTCTTTGGTGTAATTCCCCCATACTATTCGCTCTAATTCAGCCTCAGTATGCACAATTCCCTGAAAGTCTTTTCTGATAGCGCAGTATGTCACGGGATTATACGCCTGTATCTTGTCGAGAATCTCTTTGACGTAGTCCCTATGCTCATTATACAATTCCTCGATACCAAGTTTTTCGATATTGGCATTTATATTCTCTACCAAGATGCATGGATCTGCCGGAAAATCTCCTGTTGAAGTATCAACTTTGAAAGTAGGCCTTTTACCTATCTCATACCCAACCCAAGGATTCACATCCAGCGTTTCTACTCTCTTCAAGTGATTGCATTGTAAACAAGAAGGTACCAAATTGTAGAATGACAATATTAGTGCAGGAAACAATACTTCGGGATAGAAATGATCGTATTCCGGTCTTACATGAATGTCATCCTCATCTACCGTTATTGTATAATTCCTATTACAATAAGGGCAGACCCTAACATTTAGTTTCTCCATCAGCCAGTAGCCATTTTTCTTGCTTTTATCATCTTTCGCCTGCATGAAAGCGCTATAAATGGTTTTCATACGACTAATAAACAGACCATAAGCGGTATAATTCTTCTTTTTTCCCTTCGCCTTTTCATACGCATATTTCTCTTTTGCAAAGATGGTATCAAAAAACGCACTACGATTCAACAACTCTTCTACAGGTGAAAGGAAAAAGAAGGCTGAGTTTATTCTCACATAACGCATCATAGCATTTGCCTTGGCGTTCCCCAGCTTTGTCCAAAGCTTTTCCGTATCAATCCACCTCACAAGCCGCTTGTAGTACTCGTTTCGAATTATTATCTGCTCCGCTTCAGGTATTCTAATGTCAACCATTATACTTAGCCTCCAACGCTTTAATCCGTTCTTCCAGTTCTTTGTACTTTGGACTTTGATAAGGCAGTTTATTCAAACTGTACAACTGATACAGCTGTGTCTTAAGCAACGGCTCGCTAACCTTATTTATCTCCTCAAAAAGTTCATCTCCATACTCTCCTTTATGCAGCCGCTCAAACATATGGTTGATTTTGACCTTGGCAAACTCACCCATTGGGGCACCTTCCAGAAAGAACCCATTCTGCAACAGTGCGTGTATATTTGCTCCAAACGTATTCTCTTGCATAATCCTTATAGGCCGTCCTTCTTTTAAAAACAGTACGTTATTTTTCGGTATATCACTCAACACAAATGGAGAATGCGTCACCAAAATAATATTGATTGCTTTGATATTTTCAAGCCGTGCCTGCTCTATCTGCTTTAACATACGATAGATATACTGCCTTTGATACTCTGGATGGAAATATAGTTCAACCTCCTCTAGTATTAGATTCACATTCGAATACTCTATCGTATTATTGGCACCTGTATGATAATTCAGATTTCTTAAGTGATAAATATACGTGCTGATGGAATTCAGCATCTGCAACTCTCCGCTGCTCAAATGGCTCATTCTGAATCGTGGAAAACCAGTTCTGTCTGCTCCTTCTCTAATAAGAATATCTCCCTCAAAAATAGGTGGCGGCAGCAAGGCTATTGTCTCCTCGTCACATTGTTCTTTAGCAGCCTTTATAAATCCGCTCAGCCGATTGAACGTCACATAGTGTGAGTATCCAAAGTCGTTGCTCGTCTTCCAGTCATCCGTCCTACTCAGGTCAAAACTGTGATTCACCAGATAGTTGATTGTTTGCCTCAATTTTAATGTGTCATACTTCTTTACAACGTGTTCCTTCGTCTCATCCGCAAATAGTAAGGCAAAAACCATCGGCAGCCTGGTATAATACTCTGAGCCATCTTCAAAACGATAATCAAACAAATAGAAATACCGGATGTTTACATCCAGCAGATTAACAAACCGTTTGTATTGAGAAAAAATGTTGATGGTCTTATACACCACATATAGTAATGCATGCCTCCGCACCTTAGCGCGGGTGTTCTTATCATCGGTATATTGTTTGATGGCACTCGCAAAGGCATTCTTACTGAACCACTGGTGTTTTGCCCATAACTCGCAGACATCGATTATCAACACCACACGTTGAAACTGCATAGCCGTCAGATTTCCGCAAAAACTTTCAACTTTATCCAAAGAGGTCATTACCGTTTTTAGTTCTCTTCCCTGCATAAATCTGGGGAATGCCTCTTTAGCGGCCTTCAAATACCGTAGCAAGTCTGTCTCTTCAGCCTCTTCATAAACGGCATTATTCTCTTCATAGACCTTCTTGGCTACTTGTTCAGCCAGTTTAAATAACTCCTTATACTTGTCCCACAAGTTTGCATATCCAGCCCAGAATCTCTCTTGCCAGTCAAAATCCCTTCTTGAGGATTCCCTCGCTGGCGGATTCTCGCTGGTCTCCATTACTTTAATGAATTCCTCAAAGTTAATGGCAGCGTGCCTCAGTTCTGTTGCCTTCCATGTCTTTTGGAAATAACGTTTCAGCGTCACTGTCTCCAATTTTGATTTCTCTTCCAGATTGAAGGCGAAACCCGATGCGATCTTATTCTCGTTAATAACACGCGCATCTTCATCGTCACCCAATTCTGCATAGATGGACATCAAACGTTGACGGCAAAGATTCTCTTCCTTATTGATGTCAAAATTACCATCAGTACGCATGGGGTTCAGCACCAAAGGGGTCTGATAGCTGTCATTCTTATGGAACACACCATTTATCCAGCATTCCTCACCTTCCTCCACTTCTCTTTGTAAATGTCGCGCGTTGTAGGCATAGATAGAGTAATTGGCCACCACTGTATAGAATAATTGTTCTTGATGGCGCTTCAACTCCCGCTTATTCCTGCTCACATTCAGAAATGATGCCTTCACTCCATTATTGGAACAACTGATAAAGAATATTTGCTCATCTACCTCGTAAAAAAGTCTCGCCTCCACTCCGTTGACATAAGCCAGTGACTCTTGGTCTTCTGTGAAACCACAGGCATATCCGAAGTTGTTGATAATCCTCAATATTATCTCTACCAGCGAACTCTTACCATCACCATTTTTACCAACAATAGCAGATACACTTACCGTTGGCATTTTCAATCTTCTTCTACTTCCGTCTTTCTGTGAAGGTATTGCAAAGAAATCTATGGGTGTTGGATCAGCTTCTCTAGCTTTGCGAATACCAACCCATTTCCCATTCCACTCATATACGTCCTCATAGTCGTTATTTAAGAAATAGGTGGTTTCCGGGTATAGTGCCCGCATGATTGCTGGATCACAATACGAGAACACTCTTACCGCTATTATTCTAAAACTATTCAACTCCATACAACTCTTCTACAAACCTTTCTGCCTCATCCTCTGTCATCGCAATAAAATCTTGTTTCTGCTCCTCCGTCATATCCACTACGCCAAAGGTCTTGACATAATTCTTAGCAAGCGCATAGAAATTGCCACCGTATGGTTTACTTGTCACTTCTATATAACGCCAGAATAGTCTCGTACTAAGTAACTTCTGCAAAAAACGCAGCTTCTCTATCGATTCATCTAAAATGCAATACCCATTATAAAACATCAAGTTTCTGTCCTCACTCAAAATAAAATAAGGGTTATCAGCAATATATGGGAACAGGAGTTTATAGCCCGACACATTCAATGCCTGCGACCTACCATAAATATACCAAGGCTTTATCTTGTCCGACTTACTCCTTTCATTCAACACTTCTCTTTTATTTTCTAAGTATCTGTACACACACGGATAACGCTGACGCATTTCATTTTCGTCAATCGGTGACACTTCGTCTTCGTTTCCTATCCTGTATGGGAATATCAGCTTCTCTTGATTCTCCTTAATGTCCTCTTCACACCTTAATATATTACCTTTCACTGCATTACGGCAGATTTCTCTTTCTACCTGTACCTCGCCATCTTCCGACTCAAAGTAATAATACCGTTCATCTTCGCGCGTCGGTACAAACAGGTAAATATCATTCCTTAAAGTTGCAAATCCATTTCTGATAGATGCATACTTTTCCAACGGGATGCCCGCCTCTCTTACTCTACTGATAAATTCCTGCTCTCGGATTGGTAGCAGGGACCAGGCATCTTGTCCTTCAATATTATGATAATCAAAACGTTCAAAGTCCTCTTCCTGCAGTTCCTTCAGTCGGTTACTCTCGCACTTGGTATAATAGACAGATCCGTCATCCACGTTCCTTACAAAGCAGAGGCAGGTATAAGTCGAACGACCTTGGAACACTTGCTCAGCCCCGAAATCAATGATGCTTACCTCAAGCCTACGACGTAAAAAATAATGCCGTAAAGCCCTACCATTCACGCTCCGATAGAAATTATTAACAGTAATATAGCCCAGTATTCCGTTTGGAATAAGGTTCTCAATGCCTATTTGGAAGAAAGGGATATACATATCTGCCTTGCCCGTCTTCGAAACTTCCCATAGCTTAATCAGGGTTTTACTCTCTTCGTCAATCTTAGACGCACCGACGTATGGTGGATTACCAACTATTGCATCAAATCCTCCATGTTGTCTCACCTCATCTACATTCTCCCATTTGAACTTAAGAGAATTAGCATGTATAAGGTTAAACTTATATTCCTCCTCATCCTCTTCTTCTAATGCGAGTAGAGTTAGCATTAAGCGAGTTCTATCAATGCTATATTTTGCTATATCTACGCCATACAGACAGTTTGCGAATATCTTCCGATATGGGATGCCTGCCTCGTGCAGATGTCTCGCCAGCGTAATCAGAAAACCACCGCAGCCACAGGCTATGTCAGCAAACTTCTTCTCATCAAGCGGCCCTGCCAGAAGTCTTAAAACGCGACCAACAATATGTTCTCTTATATACTCCGGCGTATAAACGGCTCCATTTACCTCCTTTTCCTGCGGTGATACCACAAACTCAAAGAAAGCAATCAAATCTTCTAACCCAAGTCGAATACCCTTTCGATTCAAATATTCTACAAACTTGGCTACATTTTCATTGTCAATGGTATGCTCCAGTATCAGTCGGTTATTCTGCGCACAGATTTTATTCTGTCTTAGATAGGCAGAAACGATAAAACAGTCGGTGTAAAGGCTGTTCCCACAGTCACACAGCGAAGCGAACTTCCGTAAAACGAAGCTGGGTATTAAACGATTTGAGGGCATAAGTCTTTTACATTATACACACTGTCCCTATTGTTTGCCAGTGACTCAAAGAAAGGCTTTAGTATCCTTTCCTGTGACTGTTTGTAGTATCGAACAAATTGGCTTCCACTTTTCCCACAGAATTTTGTAAACATTTCCTTTTTGTAAAAGTTCGTTAAGCAGAATCCTATCCCAAGCATAATGTCCAAAGGATAGTGTACCAGCCTTGGAACGTTTAGGTGCATTGTTCCTTTTTTCTTCTCATTATCTATCAATATAGTCACACCGTTTGCTCTGCTTTCAAAGCAATGCAGATGGTACAAGGGATGCCATTCTTCTACTGTTCCAGTCGTCGGCGATTTGTCTATGTATAATCCCCAACTATACTCAACACCATCATAATCTCCAAACACTCTAAGCATAAATGAATATGTGTTGAAAGGGTCACACTTCGCATTGTTCCATGCATCAATCGTGGTTTTAAACATACAAGAGATGCTAATTCTAGCATCAATCTCCGCCGGCTCAACATTTCTTACATCGCCAAAAGGTATGATTAAGTTTGTGATGTTACACTTCCACTCATCTTCATCCTTATCTCCAGCAGCAATTTTCTCTAAATCTTTTACTGCTACCTGGAGGGGGGCAAGGTTCATTGTTTTGCCATTGAATTGTGTCTCGAGTGCCTTCTGTAATTCTCGCAACTCCTCAGCACGGTCACGGTAAAAAGATGCATTTCTGTTACACTTTTTCTTACCCATGTTTCAAACGATCTTTTATATCTTCATACTTCTTTATACCTTCAACACAAACATCTTTCTCCTGATAGTTTCCAGATGCTAAAGCTAAGAACGAAACATATCTATGTTCCTGCCATGGTTTAATCATAACCGTATCTTCTTTGGGTATTCCTTCCATAGAGTCCATCGGTTTTTTATAAAACTGGCAAATCGTATCAAAATAGGAGCTCTTATTATATTTGATAGGTTGTGCAACTACAAGTCCTTTAATGCCTATTCTTTGTAAGGTTTCCACCCGCTCACTAGCCCTCATAATTTGGTACGGATTACCGCCCGTTAGGTTCATAAAAAATGCTGAGACCAATTCTGCCCAGTATCTCTTCCATCCATTCGCAAATAGTCCACTGTAAACCGCCTCTTTTTCAAGTATTTCATTCAGTTCCTTCCACGCCATACCTGACGCTTCTCTATCAACGCCCATTCGTGCCGCAAGAGTTTCTTCGTCAATAAGTATTCCTGGTCTTTCTAAAAGTTCCTTTATTACAAATTGGGCGACATCAAATGAAGAAAGACTCTCTTCACCTAAGTAAGCAATGATCCGTTCATCTATACTATCTACTTCCCTGCCTAAAACCACCTCGATCTTCTTCCCCTCTTTGTTCATCTTATCATATCCGCTGGCAAGGGCTTGAAGCTTAATGGCATCCTTTTCAAAATGACCTCCTGTTTTAACGAAATAATAGTCAAACAAACCATGGCTTGCCCGATCTCTTTTATAAAAACTATCCAAATTAGCCATTGTAGAGCACAAAACAATGGGACACTGGGGAAGAACTCCCTCTAAAGTCTTTGTTCTGATCTGCTGTGCTAAAGCAGGGGCTTTAAAACCCATACTATTCTCGCCCGCACCGTCTAAGCACAAGTCGAGCATCAGGCCGTCAAATGGTTGTTGTTTTGAACAATCAATTATTTTAGCACATACCGTCTCAAATATTTCATTCTTTTCCAGTTTCAATGTTTCCAATTCTATTTGGCCTGTATCATTGAAACCATTCAACATGGCAGTGGTAGGTCCGCCGGTTTCATCGTCTAAAAACAAGTATCTTCTTTTCATCTTTATTGTTTTGCTCTTGGTATTTCTATACGGAAAGTTGTAATAAAACCTGTTTTAGGTATTTCCAGCAAGTATATTTTTCCGTTGTAACTGCTAATAATGTCATTCAAAATACTTAACCCCAATCCTGTTCCCGTATACACCTCATCGTCAGAACTGCCTTGCGATGCCGCTGAAGTTGTTGTAATGAATGCTTCAAATATTCTGTCTTTGATAGCGGGATCAACGCCACTGCCATTGTCGGAAAAGTCTAAAATAATATTATCTCCATCCTGCGCACATTCTATCAATATCCGTCCTTCGTTCCTACGAGGGGAGCGTTTGATGGCTTTTTTCGCATTTGAATATAAATTGAAGAAGATAGATGCCCATTCTGATGGATGCATAGGTACAGTTTTCATATCAGATAACAAAACATCTTCATGTTCTCTGTTGTCAATCACTTCAATATTTGCTCTTTTTCGATCTCCTTCTATAACATCTTCAAAACTCTTCATTTCTTCCTTCACATTTATTGGCTCCAATACACGTCGCGCATTATTGGAAATAGAGTTATCAAAGAATGTCAGATAACTCTCCATTGATGTAAAATTTGACTGTAACAAATCCAACCGCTGCAAGGCATCCTCATTGTCTGACAATAGTATTTTCAAATAGTTAATCTCTGCAGAAAACCCAGGGAAATAATACTTGATCTCGTGAATAAACTCACCGATGGCCAATCCTAATCCAGCTAATACTCGCATTAGATTAAGCTCGTCTAGCAATTTTAACTTCTCGCTCTCTTGCTCTTCCTGGCCTTCGCGCATTTTTTCATATACCCTTTTATACCGCTGGCGTTGCTCGTCCTCTTGTTCCGAATTATCTGTGAATTGTTCCTTTTCTTCTTTTTCTTTGTTTATCAGTTCCGAAAACTCATTCAGAGCTTCTTTGATTTTCTGGCTTCCAGTCTTCTTTTCCCAGTCTTTCTGATTAGCGGTCTGCTTTCTGTTTCTAAGAGCAGCCACATCCTGACAGGCTGTAATGATTACACGATATACAAAATCTTGTATTTCTTCAAACGCTTTGTTTTCAATCAATCCTTCACGGCTTGATGTTTCTTCGAAAAGATCTGCAGCGATATCATCAATCTCTACATAACCAAAGAAACTTTGGTTTTGGTGTGGAAACAATAAAGTCTTTCTTCTAACAGAACTGTCTAATCCGAGCCAGTCATTATTTTTTTCTCCATATGGAGGCACGCGAAATCCATTTCTATAAAGCTTGATGCCTCCTACTTCTGTTCCAAGATTCTTTACGTATGTATACAATGAACTAGGAATCAGACTTCGATCATATATGAAATAATATGTCTTAAAATGAATAGAATGGGCTGCTGTATATTGTGTATCATTGTTTTCACGGTCGACGCCTATCCTTTTGAAATCGCCTTGTGGCACATCAAGTTTATTGCTCCACATCCTCCAATATCCCTGTCCCTTGCCATCAATAAAGCCTTCTATCACAGCCAATGCATGATCATAGAACGCAATGTTTTCATCTACAACCTTTGTTTTCTCCGACACGAAATCACGGTAGAAAGTGGCTTTGAATCCGGGATCTTGGCGACATTCATCCCAATCTTTTCTTTCCCTTGATAGTGGTTCTGGTATTAACAAGTTTTCCGTGTATCGATAAGCCCTTTGTATGGCACTATCGCTCCATCCGTCCTCAAGACCGTTAATGTATAATGTTGTTCCTTTTACTCTTTCTTTCTCTACATACTCTATTTTGCCTGTAACCTCATTGATTTCAGAGTCAATCTCATACTCAGACCAGTTGATAGTGGCCTTTATGGCATATGCCGATTCTGCTGTCTGAGTGACAATTATCAATTGATCTCCTAGCCGCTGAGCCGCAAAACGGCCAATTCCTTTTTTCCCTGCTTTTTTTCGCTTATAGTTTGGGCTTATCGGGCGATGAACTTTATCAGATGAAGAAATACGCATAAATCCATTGATAAGTTCACTATATGTCATCCCAGTTCCGTTATCCTCTATTACGAGTGAGCCTCCCGGAACGTAAGCATTTTTAAAGTTCAAATGAACATATGATGCTTCTGCATCGTAGGCATTCTTGATAAGCTCAGATATAGCTGTTTCTGCGCGACCCACCAACTCTTTCCCAAGTCGGTTGACGATACCGGCATCCACCGAAAACCTCACGTGCTCCCGGTCTTGTTTCAACAACTCGTTTGAAAGTGTTGTAAATCGGGAGTAATCTATCTCTTCCGATTTCAACAATTCCTCTATTGCGGTCTTTATTTCCTTTGTTTTATCAATCTCATCCATAGCAAACACTATTTCTTATACTCCTGATTATCGATATAGGATTCAAAACAGCTGATAAGATACGCAATATAGTCCCTCACCTCAGTATAAAAGGTGTTTAAGTCAGCTGCCGTATATCCGGCACCTACCGTAGAAGCACTTTCCCTTCCATGAGCCACTTTCATTCTATTATCAGCCAAATTTGACAGTCTGGTAGCAATTCTCTCATTCATTCGTGCCGTTGTTGCTATACCAAATGTTCTCCATATTCCTTCTATCTGGGGAAGTTTGATATTACCTGTTGTAGTTGGATATAGGGCATCATTCATTTGTTTTGCATCCACATCTTGAACCTGCGAGAACAATTCCCAACGCTTTGTCCATTTCTTATCGCTAGCATCATGTATCGCATTACATTCGTCATTAAATACAATAGCCCCAAAACGGGTTTCAAGCTCAACAACTTCTCATGTTTGGTGTTCAGTATCTGGATACACTGATTCACAAGATAGAACACAGTCTTCTCAAGAGCGCCATAAAGAAGGACAAAGAAACTGCCTTTAAGGACTTTAACCAGTTCCTGAGATGCAACATCTCGCTCTATTTGAGTTATATGGTCCAACAATCGCTTCGCATCCTGCAGCCTTTTTCCTGACTCTATTCCAACCGCATCAAAATTACTCATTCCTCATGAATTTCTGTTTGGCATATTCTATCCTCTGCATTACCTTGGCCTTAGAATTCGTTGCACCTGTGACGAGCTTATTAAACTCAGGATTTTTTACCCATTCATAGAAATCATCCAGATATAACTGCTCTTTTCCACTCTTAATGGCTTCTGCAGCTCCGACAGAAACGGCTTCCCACAAAATAGTAGAAGTGTTATTCCCGTTTACTGTTTTCACAATACCATGGTCAAGTCTGCGCAACTGAGTAAACACTTTTTTAAAGATATCCTCCAAATCTTCCTGGTCCATTTCTTGCCCCTTGGCCATAAACTCATTCAGGAAATCTTTCACATTATGCTCAAATGAATCTCTGTCGTATAGATACGCAAAGAACCTTAGAACAAGTTTCTCTATAGTTCCATCAGTTTCCCTTCTTGTAGGTTTCTTGGTAACAGCCCTGAAGTTTTCCTCACGAGAAAGTCTCTTAATAAACCTCACAAAATCACCGGTATAAACACAACTACGTATTTCTTGGTCAGATAACTTAACACCCCCTGTATTCAATCGTTCAAAGAGGTCAAATCTAACCAGCTTGTCACTTTTATCGCTTAGTGTTATTACCTTTATCGGCTTGAGATTAAACTCAAGTCTGACAGTAGATGGCAATTCGCTAAAAGTATGGTCATTGAAAAGAGACAGTTTATTTAGCCCTTTCAACTTCAGCGGCTCAGATTTCTTTATTTTTTTACGAATAGCAGAATCACAATCTGCGACAAAATTTATAATCGTGCTCAAACGCTGAACACCATCAATAACCTCCCATGTATTGTCACTATTAGTTGCCATAAACAGGGATGGAACGGGTATTCCAAGAAATATGGATTCTATCAATGACGATTGTCTCTCTTCTTCCCATCTGAATTGACGTTGATATTCAGGTGATATGTTTATTGTACCATCTGCCACTAAAGAAACCAATTCTTTAGTCGTCATATCATAAGTATTGAAATCAACCTTACGTTTCTGTTCTGCCAACTGTTGTAAAAAATCTGCCATACAATTATTATTGCTTTTCTATATCCTCCAATTTATAATTTATCGTCAAGGTCAACGTTAAGGTTAAAGTTTCAACACCCCTATCACCATCATCCCGGCCAACACCGCAATAAGAATACTCAAGAGAGTTCCAGCCAGCACATACTCCGTCTTGGCCGTCTCCTTATCTCCAAAACGAATAATAGACTTCGCCGCTATCAACAGACCAAGTGCCTCATACCGCTGCATACACACAAAGATTAGTATCAGCCACCTTTCTATGGTACCAATCAGAGCGCCTGCATTAAAACCACTCTCTTTCTCTGCTGGCATATTCACGCTGTAGTGTTTCAGCATCAACTTGATAAAAATATTCGCCGGCTTCCAGCAAACAAGCAAAGCAACTACAAACGCGACATGCCACAACTCAACATCAAACGGCAAGCACCAATCATGACACCTAGACCATGCATAGGCCATCCCGGCAATCACCAGCAGATGAAGAACCTGATCCAAACCGAACCATACAACATTGTCCTCACGGTACGATTTCCATATATCAATGCCCAAGTGTGCCACGCCAATCATCAACGAACCCCACCAGAAGCATACATCCCATGATACAAGCCATGACAATCCAAATACGATTAAAGCATGGACATAGTGATGAGGGCATTTCCAATGTCTTTCCTTCTTGTCCTTGCATGACTTTCCAGTCTGCAACATAAAATCCGCCACCAAATGAGCCAAAACCAAGCTTAAAAATAGTTTCATCATCATTATTCAATCCTTTCTGCTTCTTAATCTTTTAAAACTTTTTTTCAGATTCATACCTCGCCAATGCACGTTGAATTGCGTTCCAACCAACAGCAGCGGCATGCTGGTTCACCGTAGGCTGTTCCAGACCCAATATCTTTGCAATCTGCATCTGCGTCTCACCGAGCAGCAATCGATATAACACCTGACACTGCTTACCAGTTGCCCGTGTCACCACAAACCCTAATATGTCACACAAAGCAGAATAGCCTCCTACGTTCATCTCGCTTGAAACGAGCGAAAGAGTTATACTGTCCGATCCTGACAACTTATCCAGTTCGCGGCCAGAGTTGTAAATAGCCTCGCCGTCAATTATGCCATTATTCTTGTCATTTATTCTCAGTGAGCCAAGACCAATCACAACCCTTATTCCCTTCTTCTTCATAGCTCTGCTGGCTGAATCAAAATTCAACGTCTTCACATAGCATTTCAAAAGTAAAGCAATTCGTAACGATTGCGCAACATCTGGTATTACACACTCCACGGAGTCACCACGAGTTACCCTTCCCCAAGCTTTGTCGCAAAACAACTGCATCACGGGGAAAAAGCCCTCAAGAGACTCTTTCAATTTGACTGTATCTTCAGCTGAAAGTGAAGTTGAATCTACTATATCAGCAGATAGTGTTGCATAAACCCTATTCATATTGACTGCAAAAATACACCTTTTATTTCATTCAACCAAGAAAATATAGGTAAATAAAACTATAATTACAAAAAATAGGTTTAAAATACTATAAAATAAGTAACTGTTCGGTGCCCCCCGTCAAGCTATCGGTTTATGACCTTTAGCCCTGTTGATGCATTGTCATCAGCAAGGTGTTCACCATTGTTTATAAATAAATGTTTGT
>OCTX012280182.1_pt1 | contig 13340 bp, 8 predicted proteins | sample 1539691 | NCBI WGS metagenome assembly OCTX01 (sample SAMN02144231, study PRJEB22623) | gut metagenome | biome: sheep rumen | host: Ovis aries | place: New Zealand
GTGTGGCCGACGATCGCGACCATTTTTCCGGCCTCCGCCCTGAAGGAGAGGTCACGGATGACCGTCCGGTCCTTCTCGTAGCCGAATTTCACGTGCTCCATGCGGACATTTCCGTCGATGTCCCGAAGCGTCTTCGCGCCGATCTTATCAGGCGTCTCCTCCGCCTCGTCGAGGAGGTTGAAGACGCGCTCCGCGGCCGCAAGTGCCGAGAAGAGCTCGTTGATGATGTTCGCGATCTCATTGATCGGCCCCGAAAATTTCCTCGAGTAGAGCACAAACGACGAGATATCCCCCAGCGTGATCAGCTCGTACATGTAAAGAAGGGAGCCCAGAATCGCGATGATGGAGAGAGAGACGTTGTTGATCGATCCCATCGTCGGGCCGATCGTCACCGCGTGGTACTGGGCGTCGTAGTAGCCGTCGGCGGCATTTTTGTTGATCTCCCGGAACTGCTCCGCGACATTGTCCTCGTAGGCGTAGGCCTGGATCGTCGTCTGCCCCGACATCATCTCCTCGACGAAGCCGTTCATGATCCCGTAGTTCTTCGACCGCTTCACAAACCGCGGCTGCGTGATCTTCCGCATCCGGGTCGTATAGATCACCGCGACCGGGATCGTGAAGAGCACGACCGCCGCGAGCGGCACCGAGATATAGACCATCATGAAAAATGCACCCGCAACCGTCACCGTGCTGGTCAGGATCTGCGTGACGTCGGCCGCCATGCAGGTTCCGATCACGTCGATGTCGTAGGAGACGCGGCTTATGATGTCGCCGGCCTGATTTTTGTCGAAGAAGCTGACGGGCAGGCGGGTGAGCTTATGAAAGACGTCGTTTCTCATTTTCCGCATGAGGTGCCGCGAGACCGCCGTCATGGTCACGCTGATGAGCACCGCCAGGATCGACGAGGCCCCGTAGCAGAGGAGCATCCGGACCGCGTAATATTTTACCGTTTCAAGGTCCACTTTGCCCGGGCCGGCCGCCGCGGCATTGATCGCCCGCCCGGCAAGCGACGGCCCCAGCAGCGAGAGCACGTTCGAGACAATACATAAAATGAAAACCGCCGCCATGATCCCGACAAAACTCTTAAAATAGGCGAGAACCCGCACGAGCGTCCCCCGGGTATCCTTCGGTTTGGTCATAATGGAGTCGCGTCTTGCCATCAGCCCACCTCCCCCATCTGGGACCTTGCGATGTCCCGGTATTCCGGACAGGTGCGAAGGAGCTCCCCGTGGGTGCCCTTCCCGATGATCTTCCCGTCGGCGAGCACAAGGATCTCATCGAGCCCCATGAGGGAGCTCACCCGCTGGGCGATCACGATCTCCGTCGTCCCGGCATACTCCTCCCGCACTGCCTTCCGGACCTCCGCGTCCGTGCGGTAATCGAGGGCACTCGAGGCGTCGTCAAAGATGAGGATCGGCGGCCGCGCGGCCAGCGCGCGGGAAATCAGGATCCGCTGCTTCTGCCCGCCGGAGAAATTCGCCCCGTGGATCTCGCTTTTGTGCTCGAACCCCTTCCTGTAGTTGGCGATGAATTCGGCTGCCTGCGCGCTTTTTGCGGCGGTTTTCATTTCCTCATCGGAGATATCCCGCCCGAGGGCGATGTTCGTCCGGATCGTGTCCGCGAAGATCGCGTCGTTCTGCAGGGTCACCCCGAAAAGCCGGTGCAGCTCGTCCTTCTCATAGGTCCGGACGTCCCGCCCGCCGATGAAGATTCTCCCTTCCGCGGGGTCGTAAAACCGCATGAGGAGCCTCACGATCGTCGACTTGCCGGACCCGGTTGCCCCGATGATACCGAGCGAACCGCCCTTCTTCACGGAAAACGAGATGTCCGAAAGCGCATCCTCCCGCTCCTCGCCGGCAAACTTCTCCCGGCTCTTTATGCTCCCCTCCTCGGGGTCATAGCGGAAGGTCACATGGTCGAAAATGATATATCCGTCCTCACCCGTCCGCGGCGCCTCCGCCTCCGAAAGCACGGCGAGCGTCTCCTCCTCACGCACCACGCCCGCGATGCGGTTCGCGGAGGCGTTGGCCTTGGACATCAGCATGAAGATGCGGTTTAAGCCCATGACGCCCATGAGGATCATGTTGAAATAGGTGAGAAATGCCAGAATAACGCCCGGCTCCGTGACGCCCGCGTTCACCCGCTGCGCGCCGAACCAGACGATCGCCGTGAGGCCGATATTTAAGGAAAATGAAACAAACGGCCCCGGCAGCGACATCGTAATGCCGGCCCGTATATCGCTTCTCACAGCCTCGTCGTTGGCCCGGCCAAACCTCGCCTTCTCGTGCTCCTCCCGGGAGAGGGCTTTTACGACGCGGACGCCGGTGATATTTTCCCGCATGATGCGGACGATCACGTCCATCTTCTTCTGGACCGTGTCGTAGAGCGGGATCCCGTAGCGGGAGACCAGGACGACAAAGGCGATCATAATCGGTGCGGTCACGCAGAGGATCATCGCAAGCCCCCGGTCCATCCGGAGAGTCACGAAAATGCCCCCGACCAGCATGATCGGCGCCCGGATCCCGATGGTCTGGACGGACTGAATGAAGTTCTGGACGTTGTAGGTGTCGGAGGTCATCCGGGAGATGATCGAAGGCAGCGTAAATTTGTCCACCTGGCTGCTCGAGAGGTTGAGGGACCTGTGGAAGAGGTCCCGGCGGATGTCCTCGGCCGCGTCCCGGGCGACCTTCACGGAGAGCCGGTTCGCGCCCACATTGAGAAACCGCACGATGGCCGCGAGCAGGAGCATAATCGCGCCCCAGGCAAGGACGCTTTTAACTTCCCTGGTCGGGACGACGTGGTCGATCATGTGCTCGAGGACATAGGGGATCAGGAGCTCCATGCCGGTCCCGACGAGCTTGACCGCCATCGTACCCGTGATGGCCCTTATGTATTTCTTCAGATACGAGAAAATGAAACCCATTCAAAAACCTTTCTTCTGGAGAATTACCTCATCTCCCAGAACGCCACCGCCGCAGCCGCCGCGACATTGAGCGAGTCCACGCCGCCCCGCATCGGGATCTTCACCGTGTAATCGCACCCCTCGATCGTTACGGCATTAAGCCCGTCTCCCTCCGTTCCAAGAATGAGCGCGAGCTTTTCCTCCTTTTTGAGTGCCGGATCGTCGATCGACACCGAGTCATCCTTTAGCGCAAGCGCCGCCGAGGCAAAGCCCAGCTTTCTAAGCTTCATAAGGGCTTTTTCCGGCCATTCATTTTCCGGGAGATAGGTCCAGGGCACCTGGAAGACCGTCCCCATGGAGACCCGGGCTGCCCGCCGGTAGTAAGGGTCCGCCGAGTCCGTCGTGATGAGCACCGCGTCCACATTAAGAGCTGCCGCCGACCGGAAGATCGCCCCGACATTGGTCGGGTTCACGACGTGCTCGAGGATCGCGATGCGCCGCTTATCCGCCGCGAGCGCCTCCCAGTAGGGCCGTTCGGGCCTTTTCATGGCCGCCAGCATCCCGCGGGTTAAGACAAAGCCGGTCAGCTGCCGGAAGACCTCCTCCGAAGCGGTGTAGACCGGGACGTCCGGGCATTTTGCGAGCACTTCCTCCGCCTCCGCGGTGAGCTGCCGCTCTTCTATCAAAAATGAAACCGCCCCGCACCCGGCCGCAAGCGCCCGCCCGATCACCTTAGGGCTCTCCGCGATGAAGAGGCCCGGTCCGGGCTCATTGATGTGGAAGAGCTGGTTTTCGGAGAGCCGGGCGTAGATGTCGAGCTCCGGACTTGCGATGTCGGTTACGGGGATAAAGTTGTTCATTTTCCTCACCTGCTTTTGAGAAACTATTCCAAGTAAACTATAGCACCCTTTAGTCAGCTTGGACAACAGGATTTGCATTTTCTATTCTTTCAATTCATGTAAATAAGCAAGCCGCCAGGTGGTCATATACCTGGCGGCTCTTTCTTTTACTTATTTGTTAGCTGTTCAGCGTCCCACGAAAACATAGGTTTTGCAAGGCGAAGCGCCTGCGAATGGACTGTCGAATAGTTACTTTTTTAGGCGAATTTGTACATAGCTTAAATCAATCTTCATTTTTGCGAGTCTAACTATAGACTATACTTGCTTTGCAATTCCTAAAAGCAGTCCGCTCTGGGTAGTGCTTACATTTTTTATTACTGCATAGTAATCATACGATGTATCTAGATTTGTAAAAGATACATATGTAGTTGACTCATTTGCAGGATTTGACACGGGAACCGAGATCACACTGACAGCAACACTCTCCCCTGTACTCTTATAAAGTGTCACCTTTATATGCTGTGACGCTCCGGAGAAACTTTCCAACCCAATTTTAATAGTACTTTTTGTAATATTATAGGTGTCTGTCGTATACGTGGCATCCGAATTAAGGGTTCCGATTACAAATGAACTATAACCCTGAGACAGATCAACCAGTCCGCGCTGATGCTGCATCAATGAGCTGGAAAAATCATATTGGGATATCAAAGATTCTTCGGTCGTTTCAACAACCACACCAACCGGAGTCCCATAGTTACATCCCAGCCTTTCATCCCCGGCAAAAACAGAAACCGGAAATATACAAACTACTAAGACAGTTACAATTAAAATCACTAATATTTTTTTTATAGTAATTCCTTTCAGTTATCTAATCTTCAATTCGGTCATTATTTCTTGCATGCTTACTATCTTCATACTTTCCATGCTACATACAACCACCTCCACAAAGCTCTTATGCACAAATTCGAAAGTTGTTCTTACACTCACAGAGAATGTTCATGCACTATTCATATGATGTCCGTCAAGACCATCCAAACCGCCCGCCAGAAGCTGACATCCCCACTTAGCCTCACACTTCCTGATGGAACTCCCTCAAAGCTGATCCCATACCGGCTCTCTGGTATCAAATTCGTAAACACACATGTAGGGTACTTGTTACTGATCTTGCCCAGCATGATTCTTTCATTTTTCTGATTCGTTTTTCTCAGGATAATGCTTCCTGAAAAATCAGTCCCAGCAGTCACGGTCACGACAATCTGTGTCGAGTTCGTAAAAATAGAAAGTTCCTCTGCTTCCTCAACAGTGCACACAAAGTCTGACAAGGTCAGATTGCAAGTGCCCTCCTCAATGTCTGTCACCGGTGTCGTTCGCTGATGCTGCATGATAGAAAAAGCCCTGCCGAGGACAGACATTAAAAAAGCAAGTATAATTATTGTCACCAGGATCAAGACTCTGAGAAATCTCCGATAACACCTCACCTTTCTGGCATAAGACACCATACTTACGGTTCTTGTATCGGATATTGTACTTCTTCCGTTAGATAAATCGTGTACCTTCATGCGTTTATATTTTTCCCGGCACGAAGAACATTCGGCAAGATGGTCTTCCAACGCAATTTTACTGTCCTGTGAGCAGCTCTCATCCACATACAAAGGCAGAAGATCCTCTGCAATTGAACAACTAATCTTCATATTCTTTCTCCATTTTTCTTATTATTTTCTCTTTAGCTCGATAAAATGTGACTTTCGCCCACGATTCTGTTCTGCTGAAAATCCCTGCAATCTCACTGAAACTCAATTCACCAAACAGCCTTAACATGAAAACTTCTTTATATGGTTCACTCAAAATATGCAGGCACTTAAAGATTTTCAGTATCTTCTCCCTATTGCTTAACCGGTCGAAAATATTCCTCTCATCAGCTATCTCCGGAAGAGACTCCAGTTGTACAAATCTATTTCGCTTCTTTTGTTCCTTAAAAAAAGCGTTGCGAGCAATTTTACATAGCCATGTATCTATACTGCACTCACCCCGAAATTGTTCGATGTGCAGGAATGCCTGGTAAAAGGTCTCAGCCGTCAATTCTTCTGCCACCGATTCATCGTGCGAAAGAGATAAAAGATAGCGATATACTTTCGGTTGGCTCTCCAGACAGAGCTTATCAAAATCATCCGTACGTCATCACCTCCTTTAATTATTAGAGCATATAGTCATCAAAAAGATACATGTTCTTGAAAATATTTTCCAGAAGCAAACCGATATTTCCGTTTTTACCCAGCCGCGCTTCGCTTGATATGAGGCCAAAAAGCAGGTATAATGACAACAAGGGAAAATGCCGTCATAATGAAATTCGGTAAGAAAATGTACTCCCATTCCCGGTTCATTCAGACTATCTCGGGTTCGACGACGAACGAAGCGAGGTCTTCATTCCCACCGGAAGATACCGAATAAATTCAAGACTTCACGAAGGGCATGGAGTAAAGATTTAAATAGAGTTCCCGCAGCTGCGGTGTGGCACCCCCTTACTTATACTATTTCTCTCATTTTTATGCAAAAAGGAGGTATCCCATGTCCCCCCTCACCTACCTCATCGTCGGCTCCGGCTGGAGAGCCGAATTCTACGGCCGCATCGCCGCCGCATACCCCGATTTCTTCAGGGCCGTCTACTACTGCCGCTCCGAGGAGAAGGCCGCCCTCATGCGCGCAAAAACCGGCGCCTACGCCTTCACCTCGAAGGAAGCCTGCCTAACCATGAACCCGGACTTCGTCGTGACCGCCGTCGACAAAGCCCACAGCGCGGATGTCGCGATCGAGTGGGCCCGCCGCGGCTTTCCGGTCGCCTGCGAGACACCGGCCGGCGCCTCCATCGAGGACCTGCGCGCGCTGTGGAGGACAGGTTCCTCGAGAGAAGGGGACGGTTCTCAGGAAGCTGCCGCAAGGCAGCCTCAAAGAACCGTCCCTGCACGAATCACCTGCATGGAGCAGTACCACCGCTACCCGATCCTCATGGCCGGCCTCGCCGCAATCGACTCCGGCGCCATCGGCGAGCCTTACTCCGCCTACCTCTCGGCCGCCCACGACTACCACGGCTTCAGCCTCATCAAGAAGATGCTGAAGACCGAAGGTGAAGGCTACACGGTCCGCGGGCAAAAAATAAAGAGCCCCGTTATCATGACGGACTCCCGTAACAGTGCTCTCTATGACGGTTCCATAAAAACAGCCGACCGCGACATACTCCACATCACCTTCGACTCCGGCAAGACCTCGGTCTACGATTTTTCGGGCACCCAGTACCACTCTTTCATCCGGTCGCGCAGCCTGATCGTCCGCGGCTCCCGCGGCGAGTGGAACGGCCGGACGATCCTGGGCCTTAATCCTGAAAATGAACCCACCCGCACCGCTCTCATGCCGGACATCCCGGCACGCTACCGCTGCCTCGACAACACTTCTCTCCGCGACCTCCGGAAGGTCTGGCAAAATGAGCTCACGCTCGAGACCGCCCAGGACGAGTTCGCGATCGCCTCGATGCTCCTCGACATGAGGAATTTCATCGCCGGAGGCCCTTCGCCCTACCCGCTGATCAGCGCGCTCGAGGACTCCCTCTTCTGGCTGAGAGCCCAGGAAGCCCTCGCGGATCCCTGGAAGGAGGTCCGGGTCGATCCGGTCGGGGACATCTTTCACTGAAAAAAACACGGGGACGGTTCCAGGCACCCAAAAAGATTCTCTTTTGAGAGAATCTTTTTGGGTACAAGAACCGTCCCTGTATGCTGGGAACCGTCCCCCCAGGAACCGTCCCTGCCGCCGTCCCTGTCATTCTCTCCTCCTGAGCACAAACTCCCCGGCACGCCGGACCCAGCCCTCCGCGACCGTGCCCGTCCCCGGGCCGACCCCGTGGTCGACGCCCCGGAAGATCTCACACGTGTGCGGCACCCCGGCCGCCTCAAGCGCCCGGACCATCCTGCGGGTATTCTCCGTCGGCACCGTCATGTCCGTATCGCCCGCCCAGATAAATGTCGGCGGATACTCCGCGGTCACGCACTCATCCACGCTCGCCGCGCGCTCCTCCTCCGCGGAAGGATCGCTCCCTAAGAGATTGTCGTGCGTGCCCAGGTGGGTGATCGCCGGGGCCATGCTGATGACCGGGTAAATGAGCACCACCGCACCCGGCCTCGGCAGCCCGTACTTCTTCCAGCCCATCGACTCCGTCCCGAAGGAGGCCGCCAGGTGCCCGCCCGCGGACGAGCCCCAGACCGAGTAGTTTTCGGTCTCGACCATGTAGCGGTCTGCATTTTCAAGGATCTCCCTGACCGCCCGCGCCGCGTCGTCCTGCGGACCCGGGAAGCGGGCCTTATCCTTCACGTGATAGTACAAAATGAAAACCGAGACCCCCATCTTATTCAGCGCCTTCGCGAAGGGCACCCCCTCGATGAAGCTGCACACGATTGTGTAGCCGCCTCCCGGGATCACCAGCGCGAACGGGTGCTTCTTCCCGTCGTTCAGCACGAAACGGGTGTCGAGGCGGTAGTCATTTTTCGCGGTGATATCCCGCACAAACTGGCTCATCTGCATGTCCGGGGCCTTGCCGGCCTTCTTCACGAAGCGCTTTCCCGAAAAGGGCACGCTCCTCGCGAGGAACTCCCGGACAGCCGTCTTAGCCTTCTCATCGTCCGCCTTTGAAAATCCGTGTCCCGCGCCTTCGATGAGCACCAGCTCTGAGTCCCGCCGGCCGGCTTTCTGCCCGCTCCGGTAGAGCTCAAATGCCCTCCTCGCATAATTGACATTCACGACCCTGTCATTCGTCCCGTGGACGATCAGGACAGGTCCCGCGTAGCCCTTAAGAAGCTCATAAGGATCCTTGTCGATGACCGAGGCAGCGTAATCCCGCCCGAGCGTCATCGGCCCGCATTTGATTTCCTCCGGGATATTGTCCGGGTCGAAGCGCGAGAACATCATATGTCCCTTCCGCGCGTCGTCCGGGATGCAGAGCGCCGGGAAAATGAGAACCAGCTTCTCCACTTTCTCCGGGTTTCCCGCCGCGGTCATGCCGCTCACGAATCCGCCCTGGGAGAAGCCCATGAGGATCGCCCTGCCGCTCCCGGCGTCCGAAAGCACATGGCCAAGCACCGCAGTAAGGTCCTCAGCTTCCGTGAAGACTGTCATACTCCTCGTATCGCCGTCGCTCCGGCCGCCGAGGCCGCCTCCGCAGAAGTCAAATGTATAGACCGTATAGCCTGCCCCGGCCAGCAGCTCCGCGTAGCCCGCGACCGTCTTTTCATTGTTCATGAAGCCATGGCTGATGATGACCGGGCCCGCCCCGTTTTTCCGCTTCGGGGTGAATCTGGTCCCCCGGATCACGAGCTCGTCCCGCTTTGTCTCAAAAGAGTCCCTTGTGAATTTCATATGTGCTCCTTTCCTTGGGGACAGTTCCTGGGGGACGGTTCCCAGTGGGTCCCCATATCCGCTCACCGCCAGTACCAGTACACCCCGTACCGGCTCTCCCTGATCTCATTATAAGGCCGGAACCTCAGCCCGTCCAGCAAAAAGACAGGCCCGTCCGCACCGCCCCCGGATGAATGATCTTCCATGCCGGGGCGTACGGCAGGCCCGCTGCCCGAAGGCCCGCCGGGCATTCGATCTCAAATTCCGCGGTCTCACCGGCGGAAAGCGCACAGCGGACCTCAGCATACCGCCCGGCGGAAGGCGGCAAGAAATCTCTCCGGTTCAATTTTCCGGATAAAAGAAAGAACAGCCTCCTGTCCCGCGATGAACTGCGGGTCAGGAAGCTGTACCGAAGCAAGATCAAATCCTTTAATTTCCCGATTTCTCTTCATCCTCGTTCCTCTCCTGGTACAGAAGATCGTCCACGCCCATGGACTCCTCCGTGATATGTTTCGCGAACACCTTATAGAAGAAAAATGAGCACATATAGGAGACGATCGCAAAGCCGATCACAGCCATCATGAGCGTCACAGCCACGTTCGTTACGGCGAGATAAGCCGCTGCCCCCTGGATCAGCAGGCAGAGCAGGGTGTAGGGAACGAAATAGCCGACCGCCATCTTCGCCGCATTGGCAAACTGGTTCTTCAGGGAGTCTTTCATTTTCGCGATGACCGGGAAGAGCCATGTGAAGACCATGAAGAGGATGCCGGCGAGCGCATAGGACACGGCCAGCATGACCTTCTGAATCATCCCCTCGCCCATGACCGACCAGAAGCGGATGTAAATGAAGAACAGAAGCAGAGTCGGAATCATCGCGATAACGGAAGCGGCCATGATCAGCGCGTAGTCACTCTGGATCGCATAGTAAGAGTTGAACGAGCGGATGACGACCTGCAGGGTCCAGTTGGCCTCGCTGCGCAGGAAGATTGTCGGTGCAAGGTAGTCGTTCCAGATGCCCATGAACCGCAGCATGAGCTGGGTGCCGAGAGCGCCCTTCATGAGCGGCAGGAAGATCCTCCAGTAAGCCCCGAAGTAGGAGCAGCCATCCAGTTTCGCGGCTTCCATGAGCTCGGTCGGGATGCTGTAGAGGTTCTGTCTCAGGAAGAGCATGGAACCTTTTTGCAAGAGATATTTTAATATTTTCTATAATTCGTCATATTGACGATACCGACAAAAAGATGCGGCCCGCAAAGGCCGCATCTTTTCACTTTCCTTATTTCTTTTTCGCCTCTTTCACCACCAGGCCGGACAGCGCGAGCACCGCCAGCAGGTTCGGGATGACCATCAGGCCGTTGAACATGTCCGAGGCGTTCCAGACAATGTCGACCTTCATGAGCGACCCCAGGAGAATAAAGGCGACCACGATGACCGTGTAAGGCATAACGCCCTTGTTTCCGAAGAGCACCTTCACGTTCGCCTGGCCGAAGAAATACCAGCCGATGATCGTGGAAAATGCAAAGAACAGCAGGCAGACCGCCACGAACATGGCTCCGAAGCTGCCGAAGCCGGTTGCAAAGGCCGCCTGGGCGAGCGCGGTGCCGGTGAGGCCGTCCGTCCCGAGAAGTCCCGAGGAGAGGATGACCAGGGCGGTCATGTTGAGGACGATGAAGGTATCGATGAAGACGCCGACCATGGCAGTCTCGCCCTGATGACCGGGCTCGTCGACCTTCGCCATCGCGTGCGCGTGGGGCGTGGAGCCCATGCCTGCCTCGTTGGAGAAGAGGCCGCGGGCAACGCCGAAGCGCATGGCTTCGCGGACCGTGATGCCGACCGCCGCGCCGCCGACCGCCTGCGGGTTGAACGCGCCGATGAAGATTGAAGCGATCGCACCCGGAAGATTTCTGATATTGATAATAAGAAGGATGATGCTGCCCACGATGTAGAGCACCGCCATGATCGGAACCACCTTCTCGGTGAAGGAGGCGATGCGGGAGACGCCGCCGATGAAAATGAAGCCCGCAATCACCGCGCAGATGATGCCCATGACGAGCTTCGGAACTCCGAATGCGGTGAAGAACGCCTCGCTGATCGAGTTCGACTGGACCATATTGCCCATGAAGCCGAGGGCCAGGATGATCGCGACCGAGAAGAAGACCGCCATAAATTTGCCGAGACCGCCCTTGAAGGCCTTCCGGATGTAGTAGACCGGACCGCCCGTGACGTGGCCCTGCTCATCGCGGGTCTTGGTGTCCTGGGCAAGGACTGCCTCGCCGTAGATCGTCGCCATCCCGAAAAATGCGGAGACCCACATCCAGAAGATGGCGCCCGGGCCGCCCGAGACCAGCGCCGTCGCGCAGCCGGCGATGTTGCCGGTGCCGACCTGAGCCGCGATCGCGGTCGTGAGTGCCTGGAAGGAGCTCATGCCCTCCTTGCCGGCCTTGTCGCCGCGCAGGGTCAGGCCGCCGAAGACCCGTCCGAAGGCGGATCTGAATTTTCTCACCTGTACGAAGTTTGTGCGAATGGTAAAGAAGATGCCGGTACCGACCAGCAGAAAGAGGAGCAGGTTCTTGTCCCACAGGATGCCGTTCACGGCGTTTACGATACTGTTCAAAGTGTCCATGGTATTTATTTCCCCCTTTTTGAAACAGGAAACACGTAAGGGCGGACAGTATCGGGAAAAGAAAAGCCGGAACCTTTCGGTTCCGGCTCTAAAGATCGTAAATCTCTTCCACTCTGTCCTTTTGCCTGAGAGATCGACGCTTTCGCGCCTTACACCTTCGGCCCCCTTTCGGGTTTCTCCAGAGCCAGTAAGCAAGAAAGAAGATACCATGCGGGCTGTCCCTTTGTCAAGCATGTTTGAAAAAAGTACGGGACGGTTCCCAAAGGATTGCTGCGCAATCCTCAGGAACCGTCCCCGGACTATTTCCTGTAATGATCGATTACTTGTTGAACGGATTCTCCGTCGGATAAAAATCACCCTTCGCCCTCGGATACCCGAGATCATCGGACGCCACCCCGAGATACTTGAAGACCTCAAAGAGTTCCTTGCCCCAGTGGCCGAACGCCACGGCGCCGTGATGCGGATAGCCCTTCTCGATCAGGACGTGACGATAGAATCTGCCCATCTCGTGGATCGCGAAAACCGCGATGGAGCCGAAGCTGCGGGTTGCGACCGGCAGGATCTCGCCGTCCGCCACATACGCGCGGAGCTTCGCATCAGCCGTCGACTGCAGGCGGAAGAAGGTGATTTCGCCCGGAGCGATGTCGCCTTCAAGCGTGCCGTTCGTGACCTCACGCGGCAGCGAGCGGGCCATGATCATCTGGTACTTCATGTTGTGGAAGGACAGCTTCTTCGTGCAGGTGTTGCCGCAGTGGAAGCCCATGAAGGTATCCTTCAGCGTGTACGGGAACTTGCCCTCGATCGACTCCTTGTACATGTCCTTCGGGACGGAGTTGTTGATGTCGAGCAGGGTCACCACGTCGTCCGAGACGCAGGTGCCGATGTACTCGGAAAGCGCTCCGTAGATATCGACTTCGCAGGAGACCGGGATTCCGCGGCCTGTCAGGCGGCTGTTGACGTAGCAGGGAACAAATCCGAACTGCGTCTGGAACGCCGGCCAGCATTTGCCTGCGATCGCGACATATTTGCGGTAGCCCTTGTGAGCCTCGACCCAGTCAAGCAGGGTCAGCTCGTACTGCGCCAGCTTCGGCAGGATCTCCGGGATCTTGTTGCCCGCACCGAGCTCCGCCGCCATATCCGCGACGACCTCCGGGATGCGCGGATCGTCCGCATGCTTGTTGAAGGCCTCGAAGAGGTCGAGCTCGGAATTTTCCTCGATCTCGACGCCCATGTTGTAGAGCTGCTTGATCGGCGCGTTGCAGGCCAGGAAATTCATCGGTCTCGGCCCGAAGGAAATAATCTTGAGATTATGCAGCCCCTCGATCGCCCGCGCGATCGGCAGGAACCCGTGGATCATGTCCGCGCAGTCCTCCGCGTCGCCGACCGGGTATTCCGGGATGTAGGCCTTGACGTTCCGCAGCTGCAGGTTGTAGCTGGCGTTCAGCATGCCGCAGTAAGCGTCGCCGCGTCCGCCGATGAGGTCGTTCTGGCTCTCTTCCGCTGCTGCGCAGAACATCACCGGGCGATCGCCCCAGTGCTTCGCGAGCAGGGTCTCGGAGATCTCCGGTCCGAAGTTGCCGAGGAATACGCAGAGCGCGTTGCA
>OCTX012200238.1_pt1 | contig 13338 bp, 9 predicted proteins | sample 1539691 | NCBI WGS metagenome assembly OCTX01 (sample SAMN02144231, study PRJEB22623) | gut metagenome | biome: sheep rumen | host: Ovis aries | place: New Zealand
AATATGTGCGGAATAAACAACCGCCTGCACGCCCTTCGCACGCATTGCGGCAAATTTCAGCACCTCGATGGTGGCGAACGGGTCGATGAAAGCCACGGAACGCTTGGCCGATTTCACGAGATCCGCAATCAGCACAAACCCGTCGAAACGAGTTCCTGTTGCGAGAATGCCGCCGGTTGGCGCCTGCGCCGCGTTCACGAAGAAATCTATTCGCTGCTCGACCGCGGAAAGGCGGGAATCCTGTTCGGCGACAGACTTTCGTACGTCAGCGATTTCCGCGCCCTGGCTCTCGATGAGTTGCCGTTGTTCGTGCAGACGGTCCACAATCTGCAAATCCGTCGCAATTTTCCGCTGGCGAATGGCGTAACCTTTAAGCATGTAGTCCTTCAGGACCTGATTCGCCCAGCGACGAAATTTTATGCCATTTGCGGATTTTACACGGTAACCAATGGAAAGAATCATATCAAGATTGTAGTGCTCTACCATTCTAGAAACGGAACGGACGCCCTCTTTTTGAACTGTCGCAAAATTTGCGACAGTTGCCAAATCCTTCAATTCTTCTTTTAAAGCATTTGTGATGTGCTTGCCTATCGTTTTAATATCACGATTGAACAACATTGCCAATTGTTGACGGTTCAGCCACACCGTCTCGTTCTCGACGCGTACCTCCAGCCGCACCTCTCCCTCCGGCTGGTAGAGCACGATTTCGCCTTTTTCTTCGTTTTTCGCCATTTTCGACTCCTTTTGGGCATAAAAAAACGGACCATCCCGCCTGCGCGGAAATGATCCGTAATACCACCCTTTCTGGTGCATTAGGCAATATACATATTTTTTGCAAGTCTAACTTGCAAAATTGGCATTTTTCTTAATTGGGCTAGTTGAACAGGTCACAATTTGTGACCAGTTGCCTTGAGTTGTCAAGTAATCCTTGACAAGTCCTCTAAAATTTCGAGGAGTTGTCGCAAAATTTGCGACAGTTACCCCCTCGAATTCGAGAGGTTTAAAATCATAAATGGAAAAGTAATGTGCAAATTTTGCACATTACTATCACCCATATGTTCCAAAACGGAACACGGCCCTTTCCTGTCACAAATTGTCACTCCGCCGGATCTATATTTCTGCGCATGAAATCACTCGCAAACATCATTTACTCCTGTTTCAAGGACAAGGGCGAATTCTCGCTCAAGGACGCCTATTCCGAAAACTCCGACAAGCCGAAGGAAACCGTCCGCGCGCGCATCTACGACAACCTCGGCGTAAAATTCGAGCGGGTCGCCAAGGGCCTGTACAAGACAATCGAGGGCGACGAAAGCTGCGTCGTGATAGAAGGCGACGGCCGCGACCTCTCCATGCTCGGGGACGCCTCCATCGACTGCATCCTGACCGACCACCCGTGGCTCGACAAGAAGTCCAACAAGGGCGGCGACCGCAACTTCGCCACTTACGACTGCTTCAGGTACACACTCGACGACTTCAGGGAAAAAGCCCGCGTGCTCAAGGACGGCTGCTTCCTCGTCGAAATCCTCCCCGCCGAAAACGAGAACAACTACGACTACCTCTACCAAATCAAAAAGTACGCTGAACAGTGCGGGCTGCTCTACTACTCGAAAGTCACCTGGAAAAAAGGGAACTTTGTCAGCAATACCGGGCGCAAGTCCAAGAACACCCAAGACGTGATGATATTCTCGAAAGGCAAGGCGCGCAGCCTGCGCATCGACGCCAAAAAGACAAAAGACACCGGGACGCCCCAGTACATGAGCGGCACCGCGCAAATGCTCCCCGCCATGTTCGACATCCCGCCTGTGGCGAGGAAGAACAAGATACACCAGAGCGAACTCCCGCTGACCCTGTGCGAAAAAATCCTCCAGTTCGTGACCAGGCAGGGCGAAACCGTGCTCGATACCTTCGCCGGCAGCGGCGTTGTGGGGGAAGCCGCACTGAATTTGAAACGGAACTGCATCTTGATAGAACTCGCTCACAGGAACATCCTCAAAATCAGGGACAGGCTCGCAGGCAACCCCTTTTTTCGGGAAGCATTCTGGAAAGCAACCCCGGCCCTCGCCAACCCGAACGGATAAAGGAGGGGGGGAGCCTCCCCCTGCCTGCAGCTGCATCGTCATGGCGGCCTAGAGCCGCCATCTCCTCGCATCTTCCGGACACCCCCTCTGCGGGGCCTCAGGCGTCGGCCCCGCAACGCCCCGGCTCTACGTAAGTGAAAAAAGATGTTCCTATTTACCTAAATGGTGAAAATATGTATATTAAACTTGAGATATTGTATGCATTCAACATTTCTTGACAACAAGGCCCAAAGGCCTGGCAACCTCGTGAAAGGCATGGAGGCGTAATGCGTTATATTGACATATTCGCTGGGTGCGGTGGCTTGTCCGTTGGTTTGCAAAATGCCGGTTGGCAAGGCATATTCGCTATTGAAAAAAATAAAGATGCGTTCTCTACATTGAAGTATAATTTGATTGATCATGGTCATCATTTCCAGTGGCCCGATTGGTTGGATGTAAAAGAACACGATATCAAAAAATTTTTGGATGACAACGAAGATAAACTTCGTGAGCTAGAAGGTCAGGTGGATTTGGTGGCGGGAGGCCCGCCTTGCCAGGGATTCTCACTTGCTGGAAAAAGAGATCTGAGTGATTCACGAAACAAGCTTGTCAAACAGTATATAAGATTTGTCGAATTGGTCAAGCCCAGGGCGCTCATATTCGAAAATGTACATGGCTTTACCGTTCATTTTCAAAGCCAAAAGGGGCGGATATCCCAATACTCGTCTTATGTCATAAAGAAGCTTGAAGAACTTGGTTACCGTACGGATTCCAAAGTTATCGATGTCTCCCAATACGGTGTTCCTCAAAAACGGCGTAGGTTTATCCTTGTTGCTATGCGGAATTCTGACCCATCTGAAGTATTTGCTCATTTGGAGGGCAACAAAAATAATTTCTGCCGAGAAAAAGGGATCAGGCAATCTACGACTATTCAAGATGCCATTGGCGATTTGGAAGAAGCGAACGGCACATGCCAGTCCCCCGATACCAAGCGGTTTCAGGCGGGATTCTATGGCCGTGCAGAATCGGGTTACCAAAGACTGATGCGTCAAGGTCTCCAGAATCATCGAGGGGCTGTCGATAGTCATCGTTTTGTCAATCATTCTGCCGCAGTGATAAAATTGCACAACGATTTGTTGCAGAATGCCCCCAAAGGCAAGCGAATAACGCCCAAAGACGGCTTAATAGAAAATCTGAAAAGACGTGGTGTTACGGTCCTTGATGCGAATTCTCAAGCACCGACAATAACGTCAATTCCAGATGAACTCGTTCATTACGAAGAACCGCGAATTCTTACAGTGCGCGAACAGGCTCGAATTCAAAGTTTCCCCGATTGGTTTGAATTTAAGGGAAAATATACTTCGGGCGGCAAGTTAAGAAAAAAAGAAGTGCCTCGATATACACAAGTCGGAAACGCGGTGCCGCCATTGTTTGCAGAACAGGTGGGAAGAGCCTTGATGGAGGTGATGAATGGATAAAGTCCAATTTAAAGTCAGTTCAGCCATCAAGGATTTAGTCGGTAAAGATTTGATTCGCAATGATAACATTGCGGTTTTTGAACTTGTCAAGAATTCTTATGATGCATTCGCATCAAAAGTTGTCATAACATTTGAATCTGATAAGATTACGATTGCCGATAATGGCAAGGGAATGACTTTTGATGACTTGAAAAATAAGTGGCTTTTTTTGGCTTACTCCGCAAAGAAAGACGGCTCGGAAGATGCAGAAGATGAAAAACAGCAGTCTTATCGCGATAAAATTGGCAGGCATTATGCTGGTGCAAAAGGCGTAGGTCGCTTTTCGTGTGATAGGTTGGGAGAAAATCTCCAACTAACCACAAAAAAGAAAGAGTCAAAACAAACTGAACGGCTAATTGTACATTGGAAGGATTTTGAGAAAGACCAAAAGAAAGAATTCATCGACATCAATGTAGAACACGATTCTTTAGACGAAAAGGTTTCATTCCCTGAGAGAAAAAGTACAGGGACCATTTTGGAGATTAGCAATCTTCGAGAAGAGTGGAATCGCCCAAAGATTCTTGAATTGAAGCGATCCCTCGAAAAATTAATCAACCCGTTTTCAGACACGTCTAGTTTTTCAATCGAGATTGTGTGCGAAAGCGAGAAAGAGGTCGATGCGGAAGAAAAAAAGAAAGGCTCTCATGATCGCGATATTGTCAACGGAGTACTGAAAAATAGTATTGCAAAAGTTATCGGATTAAAGACCACAAAGATTGATGTTTCTTTAAATGCTAATAATATTGAGACCCTTTTATTTGATCGAGATACAAAAATTTATCAAATAAAAGAAAAGAATCCTTTCGATAAACTCAAATCTGTAAAAATAAGCCTTTATTTTCTCAATAGAGCGGCAAAGAAGAATTTCACAGAAGAAATGGGCATTCAGCCCGTTAATTATGGATCAGTTTTTTTGTTCCGTAATGGTTTTAGAATCCTTCCTTTTGGCAATCCTGGAGACGATAGTTGGAAGCTTGATTACCGAGCACAACAAGGTTACAATCGAACTCTAGGCACCCGTGATTTATTCGGTCGTGTCGACATTCAAACAGACAATATTGATGAATTCAAAGAAGTCTCTAGCCGAGACGGCGGTTTGATAGAATCAGAAACAACAATACAATTAGTACGACTGTTTAAAATCGTTCACCATCGGTTACAGCGCTATGTTACTGGCGTTTTATGGGGCGAAGCCTTCTTAAGAAGGCAGTATTTTAAAGATAAGGCTGAAGTTGAAAGGAATAGAGACTTATTAAGTCAAGACAAGGATTTTGATTCCGCAAAATATGTAATCAGCTCTAGTCTAGGAAGTAAGATTGACTTTGTTCAGTTGGTAAAGACCCTTATTAGTGATGAAAATATCGATGTCATATACTACAATAAGGACTTGGCGAATATTTTTGAAGAGCCAAATTTGTTCGATAATGCCAATCCTCAAGTTATTACCGACTTAGAGAGAATCGCAGAAAATACAAAAGACGGTAAATTGATGGCATCAGTAGAAGATGCCAGAAAAAAAATTGCTGAATTACAGAAGCAAAAAGAAGATGCCGAAAAAAGAGCCGAAGAAGCGAACCTTCGCGCAGAAAAAGCAAACCAAGAACGAGATCAGGCGCAGTATGACGCCCAAATTTCCGAAGCAAAGCGGAATAAGGCCGAATCTGAAAACAAAAGGATGCGTTCGGAAAATCTATTCTTGTCTTCAGATGTTAACAAAGATGTCAAGCAGCTCGCTTCTTTGCAACATCACATTACGCATACATCGAGCTTTATTCATGCCTTGGCATTAAAGGCGATAGACGCAATTAATTCGGGTGACAAAGAAAAGGCCGTATCTTTCATTCAGAGAATAGTTTTTGAGAATACAAAAATTGCGACACTTTCCAATTTTGTAAGCAAGGCAAAATTTGATTTGATGTCGAAAAAAATAACGAAAGATATCGTTGCTTTTGTCAACGAATATATGAACAACGTGTATTCGTTGGCTAACGAAGACATGAATATTTCAGTAGCAGAAACGACTGTTTCGCACGAATTGCAGTTTGCTCCGATTGATCTCATTGTTGTTCTGGACAGCTTGCTTGACAACTCTCGAAAAGCGGGGGCAAAAAACATTACTATCCAATGGGAAGAAAAAGGTTCAACGGCATTGCTGAACTTTAGTGACGATGGACGCGGAATCTCTGACGAAATTCTTCCAAAGGTTTTCGACTATCGCTTTTCTACTACGAATGGTGGCGGGTTAGGCTTGTTCCATGTGCAGGAAATTTGTAAAAAAATGAATATTGATATTCGAGTTGACAATAAATGTCATGGTGTGAAATTTATATTTGTGTTTAAGTGAGGCCGTCATAATGAGTCTGCAATACAACATCCTTTGGGTAGATGACCGAAAAGAAGATTATCAAATCCTTGATATGGACAAGGATATTGAATCCTATGTTCGACAGTTATTCTTTATCCCTCATATTGATTTTTTTGACAATGTGGAAGATGCTGTAAAAAGCGCCAAATCGAAAAAATATGATGTCATCTTTTCTGACTACAACATCGAAGAACAAAAAGATGGTCAAGCCTTTATAACGGAGATTCGAAACAACAATGTAAAGGCTGAAGTGTTATTTTATTCTGCACTTCACGAACCTCCCGCAAAGGGATGGGATCGTATTTCTTTTTTACGACTTCAATCTGCTGACGCCTATGAGGAATTAAAAACAAAGATGAAGTCTGTTATTGATTTAACTGTTGAAAAGTTAAATGATTTGACTAATCTTCGTGGCCTTGTAATGGCGGAAGTTAGCGAACTCGACAATCTGATGGAAGACATTATTCGAGAATTCTATTCTAAAAAGAAATCTGATTCTGTCGAATGGAGCGATTTTAAAAAGAAAGTGATAAAAGAAATCCAAAAATCAACACTCAAGAAGATCCAGAATGGAAAAGTCGATATAGTGAAAAAAGATGGTCGAAGGAAGGAATTGTCTATCGAACAGGGGAATTGTCCAAAAAATTGTACGCATGTTTGGATGAACGCAGAAAATATCGACGAAATTATTTCGAATTTTGAATTTGACTCTTCAAAAAAAGCCCATACAATCAACGAAATTTTGAGAAAGGTCTCAATATCGAAGAGATTTGTATTTAAGGATTATGATGAAAATATAATCCAAGTCCGTAATAATTTAGCCCACTCCAAAAGTGCCATAAAAAAAGGTAAAGAAGTTCTTGAAACGAAAAAAAGTGGAGCAATAGTTTTCACAGAAAGTGATTTTGTTAACATTCGTCAGAATATTGCCAAATATCATGAATTATTTGAAGAACTTTTAGATGCTGTTAAAACGGCTTAATTGTAGGTTAATCCATGTCCGTACCTAAGTTTGAAGAGTTCCTTTATCCGTTCCTGGTTCAAATCAAGGACCGCGATTTGTCTTCTAAAGAGATGCGCGATGCGCTGATTGCCCACTTCGGCTTGACGGAGGCTGATTGCGCTCTCAAGACAAAAAGCGGGACCAACACTCAGGTGAACGACAGAATTAATTGGGTGCGTCAGTATTTGCGTCGGGCACTTTTTGTGGACCTTCCGCAAAAGGGCGTATATCACATTACCGAACGCGGCAAGGAATATCTGCAAAAGCACAAGACACTTTCAAAAAAAGACTTGATGGCGTATCCGGAATTTTCGAAATATGCTACCGGCTCCACTATGGGAGAACCCGTCAGTCCGAGTCCTGTTCCGGTCGAAAACGAGTCCCAGGACATGACGCCGACCGAGTTGCTAGAACAGGCCTTCGACAACATTAACCGCGACTTGGCGGAGGATTTGCTGCAAAAAGTCATGGAACAGACTCCAAGATTCTTTGAAACTCTCGTTGTTGACTTGTTGAAAAAGATGGGTTATGGTGGATCGTTCGACGATTCCACAAAGGTGACGCCCTATGTTCATGATGACGGAATAGATGGCATCATTTACGAGGACAAGTTGGGCCTGGACAAAATATACATCCAGGCGAAACGCTATAAGGCGGACATCACCGTCGGCAAGCCGCAAATTCAGCAGTTCGCGGGCGCATTGGATGAGCAAAAGGCGACAAAGGGCGTCTTTATCACCACAAGCGACTATAGCAAAGAAGCCCGCAACTATGTCGAAAAATTGAGCAAGAAAATTGTGCTGATCAACGGCCAGGAACTCACGCGATTCATGATTGAGTTCAATGTCGGCGTAAGCACCAAGAAAACCTACGATGTCAAGCGAATTGACTCGGACTATTTTGAAGAGTAGAATTATTGATTGGAGTTTTCCCTTGTCTTTCAAATACCCGAAACCTGCAAAAATTGTTGACCAGAACCTTTGTGAACCTATTGCCAAGTATTGTGCCAGTGCGGCTCAATGCAATCTTTTCAATAATGCTGTTCAGACGAAATCAACCGATATTCGCGTCATTGAGCTGTTTGCCGGGGTTGGCGGTTTCCGCATAGGGCTTGAACATGCCTCGCAAAGATACAAGACGGTCTGGAATAGCCAGTGGGAGCCATCAACTAAGACGCAGGATGCTTCTGCAATTTATCAGAAACGTTTCGGGGTTGAAGGACATTCCAATGTTGACATTGCGACTGTTTCCGTTGAAGATATTAGGCCGGGCAACTTGCTTGTCGGTGGTTTCCCCTGTCAAGATTATTCCGTTGCATCGACTTTGAAACGCTCGGGCGGTATCGAAGGCAAAAAAGGCGTTCTCTGGTGGCAGATTCATCGCATTCTTCGCGATAGCAAGAATCCGCCGAAATATTTGTTCCTTGAAAATGTCGATCGTCTTTTGAAATCGCCTGTCAAGCAACGCGGTCGCGATTTTGCAATTATTTTGGCTTCGCTTTCAGATCTTGGATATTCTGTGGAATGGCGCGTTGTCAATGCGGCCGATTACGGTATGCCGCAACGTCGTCGCAGAACATACATTGTCGCCTATAAGGAAGGTACGAAACTCGCAAAAGCAAGCTCGAAGGCTGTTGCAGACGAATGGATTCTGAAAGACGGAATCCTGGCTCAAGCGCTAAAGTGCAAGCTCTCCGAAAAAGCGAAGAAAAATGAATTTGAAATTGAAGGCGACTTGGTCAAAGTCACCGAAGAGTTCAATAAAGGGCAAAAAAACTCTCCGTTCTTTACCGCGGGTTTCATGAGCAACCGCAAAGTTTGCACTTTTGATGTTGTCGCAGACTATTCTGGGAAGAAACTGACTCTTGGCGAATTGCTTGTCGATGAAAAAGATGTTCCCGAAGAATTCTTTATTGACGAGAAAGAATTGCCCAAATGGGAATACCTGAAGGGCGGCAAATCCGAAAAGAGAAAGACCGCCGAAGGCTTCGAGTACAATTACAGCGAAGGCCCGATGGCTTTCCCCGATTTTTTGGATAAACCTTCTCGCACGATTATCACTGGTGAAGGCGGCAAGGGGCCGTCTCGCTTCAAGCATGTCATCAAGACAAAATCTGGTCGCTATCGCAGGCTTGTTCCGATTGAGTTGGAACGCTTGAACATGTTCCCTGATAATCATACAGAAGGCGCCAGCAATCTGCGTCGAGCCTTCTTGATGGGAAATGCTCTTGTGACCGGTATTGTTGAAGATGTCGGTCGCGTTTTAGAAAAGTGGATATGATATGAATGGAGTGATTCTGCCATACGACGATTCATCTTGGGAATCAATTCTTGAATATGCGAGAAAGTTGTTAGGGCATTCTTTAAAAGAATTATATCCAAACTCTAATTTTAAATTATCAGGAAAAGGTGGATTGGGCAAAGCTGTTGAAAATATTCATTTCATACTCAAGCAGACGAACGAATCAAAACCTGATTTCGAAAAGGCCGGACTTGAATTAAAAACAACATCGTTAAAATTACTTTCTGATAAAAGTGTAGTTTCAAAAGATAGACTGGTTTTGAATGTAATAAATTATATAGAAGAAAAAGAAAAAAATTTTGTAACAAGTAGCTTTTGGACAAAAAATAACTTTTTATTATTGATGTTTTATTTTTATGAAAAAGGTGTTTCTCCATTTGATTTTTTGTTTAAAATTGTCCGATGCTGGAAAATACCTGAAGAAGATTTAAAGATTATAAAAGATGATTGGACAATAATTCACAATAAAATTTGCGCAGGTAAAGCCCACGAAATTTCACAAGGAGACACCTTGTACCTTGCAGCTTGTCCGAAAGGATCAAAGGCTCTAAAGGAAATGAGGTCTCAACCTAGGACGGAACGGCGCGCACAACAACGTGCATATTCATTTAAACCAAAATATGTAAATACGATTATCCTGGATTCTCTAAAACACCCAGAGATGTGCTACAACCTTTTTATAAGCGAAAAACAAAAGGAAAAAATCTTAAAGTCCCAAAAAAATGTGCAAAGCGTCGTGCGCAGCATTTCTGATTATCAAGGTTCGGAAACCTTTGAACAACTGATTGAAAGAAGATTCGCTCCATATTACGGCAAGACAATCGAGGAAATAGAGAAAAAGAAGGGCGTTGAATTCGGTCAAAGTAAATCTATGGCATACAATGTGTGCCGCGCCATTCTTGGCGTTAGAAAAAAGAAAATTGCTGAATTCGAAAAAGCGGAAATCGCAATAAAGACTATCAGACTAGAGCCCAATGGCAACTTAGAGCAGCATATGTCTTTTCCTAACATAAATTATAAAGAAATTATTAATGAAAAGAAATGGGAAGATTCTGCACTTTATAGTCTATTTACGCAGCGCTTTCTCTTTGTCATTTTTGAAAAGGAAAAAACAGGGAATGACAAACTGGTTCGGCTAAAGAAAATAATGTTTTGGACAATGCCAGCAAAAGATTTGAAGCAAGGAAAAATTTTGTGGAAAGATACACGTACAAAAGTAAAAAATGGAGTCTATGATAAATTTATAAAAATAAGTGACAACCTTATTTGTCATATTCGTCCAAAGTCAAAAAATTCCAAGAGTCTTACTACAGATGCTTATGGTCGACAAGTAAAAAAAATGTGCTACTGGCTGGATAAAAAATATATCTTAAAAGTGATTGAATAGTGGATTGCATGAACCAATTGAAGCCTCTATACGACAAAACTTCCAAAGAGTCTATTCTTGAGCATGCTAGGAAGATGCTCGGAAAGACCTTGTGGGAAGTGTATGGCAATGCTCGGTTAGTTCAGTCTGGTAAGGGCGGCTTGGGAAATGCCGTCGAAAAATATCATTTCCAATATGAGCCGAATTCTAAATCGGAGCCGGATTTTAAGGAAGCGGGTGTTGAACTAAAATGCACACCTTTGAAAACCGCATCCGATGGAAGCATGCTTTCAAAGGAACGTCTCGTTCTCAACATGATTGATTATGTTGAAGAGGCCGCCAAAACCTTCTACACAAGCAGTTTCTGGAAAAAGAACGAATTGCTCTTGCTGATGTTCTACCTGCACGAAGAGGGCAAACTTCCGTTTGATGTCATTTTCAAGATTGTCCGCTATTGGAAATTCCCTGAAACAGACCTGAAGATTATCAAGGATGACTGGGCTATAATCCACAATAAAATTCTTGCCGGGAAGGCCCACGAAATCTCGGAAGGCGATACGCTTTACCTTGCCGCTTGCACAAAGGGATCAAGGGCCGGTGCCGAAATGCGTCAGCAGCCAAAATCTAAAGAATTGGCTCCCCAACGTGCGTATTCAATCAAGTCAAGGTATGTCAATACGATTATCCTGGATTCGCTAAAGCATCCGGAGATGTATCACGACCTTTTTGTAAGCGAACAGCAAAAGAAGAAAATCCTGAAGGCGCAAGAAACTGCCGAAAGCGTAGTTCGCAGCATTTCCGATTACCGCGAATCGGAAACCTTTGAACAACTGATTGAAAGAAAATTCTCTCCGTATTACGGCAAGACGATTGCGGAGATAGAAAAAATCTTGGGCGTAGAATTCGGTCAAAGCAAATCCATGGCTTACAATGTATGCCATGCCATTCTCGGAATCAAGTCGAAGAAGATTGCCGAATTCGAAAAAGCCGAAATCGCCATCAAGACAATCCGGCTCGAAGCCAACGGCAACCTGAAAGAGGCGATGTCGTTCCCGAACGTGAATTACAAAGAAATTGTCCAAGAACATTTCTGGGAAGATTCTGCACTTTATGAAATGTTCACGCAGCGGTTTATGTTCATCATTTTCAGGAAACCCGCCGTGAAAAACGACAAGCAGGTGCGCCTAGAGAAAGTGATGTTCTGGACGATGCCCTTTAAGGATTTGGAACAAGGAAAAATCCTTTGGGAAGACACTCGCGCAAAAGTTGCTGGCGGAAATTACGAGCATTTTGTAAAAGCTTCGGAAAACCCCATTTGCCATATTCGCCCTAAAGCGCAGAATGCCGCTGACACCACCGAAGGTGCGCAGGGTTTTCAAGTGAAAAAGATGTGCTATTGGCTGAATAGGGAATATATACTAAGACAAATCCAATTACGATAAATAGAATCCAGATTGATTTGTTATGCGTCTTATTATTATTGGCAATGGTTTTGACTTACATCACAAGTTAAAAACAGAATACAAGGACTATTGCCGTTTTTTAAATTCACATAATCCAGATGCAATGGAAAGTATTCGCAGTTCCCCCTATTTTGATGGAACATGCGTAAACATTTTTGATGAAAATGATTTTTTTTGGACCGATGTTGAAGGTAATTTGAAGTTTAATTTTGATGCTATGTTAGAGGAATCAGTTGGTGGTTATTATCCTGACTTGATGGAGAAAAGTGACGCTAGATGGCATAGAATTGAATTTGATTCCGAAGCTAAAGTTAGAATGATTGACACCGCGTTTACTACTTATGCTTTTGTTAATTGGCTTAACACTATTGATGTTTCAAAAGCAGAAGAAACTCGCAGAATGAAATTTCGGCCAGACGATTTATTCATCAGCTTTAATTATACTGAAACATTAGAAAAATTTTATGACATTCCGGCCGAACAAATTTTACATATACATGGATGCATATCCAGTCCTGAAACACTACAATTTGGGAATCCTGAGCAAACTCCCACCATAGTAAATGAAAAACTTTCAGATATCTATGGTGATGATGAATTTTATGGTATGTCGATTGAACCTGCTGTAAACATTTATACCAATTTAGCAAAGGTTTTTTCTAAGGATATTAATTCGAATTTACCTATATTAACAAATTTCATTACCGATAAAGAAATTAGCGAAATTGTAATTATGGGACATTCGTATTCAGGCGTAGATAAAGCGTATTATGAGAAAGTTTTAAATCCAAGGTTTCAGAAGGCCAAATGGATAATTTATTGTCATAAAAAACGCGATTATGTTGCAGCGCAAAATTATATCGCTGAAAAGAAATTAGATGGGATTTCTGTATATTGGAATGAATGAAATTTTTCCCGCATCTGTGTTATGGATAGTGACCCCTTGGGGACAAGACTCGCATAGCGAGGCTTGGTTCTAGGAGGCGAGCGGCAAGCGTAAGCGCAGGCGATTGCCCCTAGAATATAGCCCGACCCGGCGAAGGGTGGACCCTATCGCCTGCGGCTCCTGGGTGACAGGGACCAACCGAGCTGGGGGAACGCCTTGTAAAATTTTCTTGCCCCTCTTGCCAATTTTGGGGGTATTAGGTACATTAATGTCCGACGTGTTTCTCCGTCTAATGGAGAAATGCGTCTTTGCGTTTATAACGCAACGCATTTGGCCTCGGCAATGGAAATAAACAAGTTTATTTCCGCTGCTCTCGGCTT
>OCTX011761835.1_pt1 | contig 13337 bp, 10 predicted proteins | sample 1539691 | NCBI WGS metagenome assembly OCTX01 (sample SAMN02144231, study PRJEB22623) | gut metagenome | biome: sheep rumen | host: Ovis aries | place: New Zealand
TGAGCGGGCGCGGTCCGAGGCATTTTCTTGTGATTTGAAAGCGGGTCTGCTATCCTAAACATTAACAGACTACATTTCGTAAAGCGCTGTGCGCAGAAACAGAGGTGAAGCATGTCCGTAGTACGTTTGAATGAAGTCATTGAAAAAATGAAGCTGGAGAACCTGACGCCCGAGATCGACACTTCGGGGATCAAAGTCCGGCAGCCGGACATCAACCGGCCCGCGATTCAGATGACAGGCTATTTTGACCATATGGCGCAGGCACGGATCCAGATTATGGGCTTCGTGGAATATACCTATATGGAGAAAATGACTCCGGAGCGCAAGGAAGAGATCTATGAGATGTTCTTCAACGGCACGGAAATTCCCGCCATCGTCTACTGCCGGGAATTAAAGCCGGATGAGACCTTCCGGAACTTCGCAGTCCGCTACGGCGTTCCGATTCTGATGACAAGACAGGCGACCAGCACGTTCATGGCCGAGCTGATCCGCTGGCTGAATGTGCGCCTGGCTCCCTGCATTTCCATTCACGGCGTTCTGGTGGACGTTTTCGGCGAGGGCGTTCTGATCACCGGTGAGAGCGGAATCGGAAAATCCGAGGCCGCCCTGGAACTGATCAAAAGAGGACACCGCCTGGTTTCCGACGATGTCGTGGAAATCCGCAAGGTCAGTGAGGAAACCCTGATCGGACTGGCGCCGGACATCACCCGCCACTTTATCGAGCTGCGGGGTATCGGCATCATCGATGTCAAGACACTGTACGGCGTTTCCAGTGTACGTGAGACGCAGAACATCGACCTGGTCATCCAGCTGGAGGACTGGGATAAAGATAAAGAGTACGACCGCCTGGGCCTGGAGGAGGAATACACCGAATATCTGGGCAACCGTGTGGTCTGCCACCGCATCCCGATCCGGCCCGGCCGGAACCTTGCGGTTATCTGCGAATCGGCAGCTGTCAACCACCGCCAGAAGAAGATGGGCTACAATGCGGCACAGGAGCTGTACAACCGCGTTCAGCAGTCTCTGATGCGCCGGCGCGATGACGACGAGGATTGAGAATTCTTCCGTAAAACAAGATGAATCAGCAGCTGAGAGATGAAATAATCAGACTGGCCGGCGCGGACCGCGTGCGGACGGATGAGCCGATGGCCCTGCACACCACCTTCCGTGTGGGCGGGCCTGCGGATCTTTTCGTGTGCCCGGAGAACGCGCGGACGCTGAGAGAAGTGATGCTGTTCCTGGAAAAATCCGGAGAGCCCTGGCAGCTGATCGGCCGCGGCAGCAATCTGCTTGTCTCCGACGCGGGATACCGCGGCGTGATTCTGGCGCTCTGCGACATGAAGAGAGAGCCCGGGACGGACGCGCACCTGGAAGCGGATGAAGACAGCCGTCAAGATCATGCGGATCCGGCAGGCGGGGAGAAAAACGGTGCGGAACCGGAAGAGGAGCGCAGCCTTCTCTCCCTGACCGTGGAAGGAAACCGCGTGAGAGCCGGTGCCGGTGTGTCGCTCGGAAAAACGGCGGGCACAGCTTACCGCAATGGCCTTGGCGGTATGGAATTTGCGGCAGGCATCCCCGGCAGCGTGGGCGGCGCCATCGTGATGAACGCGGGCGCCTACGGCGGCGAGATGAAGCAGATTGTCTCATCCGTCACCCTGCTCGATCCGGACGGTACGATCCGGAAGCTGAGCGGGGAAGAGATGCATTTCGGCTACCGGACCAGCCTTCTGAAAGAAATCCGTGCGGCGGTGCTGTCGGCCGAGTTCATCCTGACACCCGAAGAGCCCGCTCTGATCCGGCAGAAAATGGACGATCTCTCCTTCCGGCGCAGAGACAAACAGCCGCTGCAATACCCCAGCGCGGGCAGCACCTTCAAGCGGCCTGAGGGACATTTTGCCGGACAGCTGATCGAAGAAGCGGGACTGCGCGGTTTTGCCGTCGGCGATGCCCAGGTCTCGGAGAAACACTGCGGCTTTGTCATCAACCGGGGTGCGGCGACGGCTTCCCAGATCCGGGAGCTGATCACAGAAGTGCAGAGAAGAGTCTTCGAGCATTCCGGAATCCGGCTGGAGACGGAAGTCATTCTTCTTGGAGAGTAAAAGATGCGTTTTGTTGTTGTGACAGGAATGAGCGGAGCCGGCAAGGCCTCCGCTATTAATATGCTGGAGGATCAGGGCTTTTACTGTGTAGACAACCTGCCCGTGCGCCTGATCGATAAGTTCATGGAGCTGGTCAGTCAGCCCGGCAGCGGCATTTCCAAAGTCGTGCTGGGGCTCGACGTCCGCACCGACGGCACCTTCGAGGAAGTGGAGTCCGTCCTGTCCGCCCTGAAGGATCGCGGATATCAGTACGAAATCCTGTTCATGGACGCCTCCGACGAGACGCTGATCCGCCGTTACAAGGAAACCCGGCGCGCGCATCCCCTCTCCCCGCAAGGCCGCGTCGAGGACGGCATCCGGAAGGAGCGGGAGATTCTGCGCAGCATCAAAGGAAGTTCGGACTACATCATCGACACCTCCAAGCTGCTGATCCGGGAACTGAGAGAAGAACTGATCCGGATTTTTGAAGACAATGAGCACTATGACTCCCTGATGATTTCCGTAGTGGCCTTCGGCTTCAAAAAGGGCATTCCGACCGACGCGGATCTGGTTTTTGACGTGCGTTTCCTGCCGAATCCTTATTATATTGAGGAACTCCGGGATCTCTCCGGAAATGACGCGCCGGTCCGCGACTACGTGATGGACTGCCCGGAGGCGCCGCAGTTTCTTGAGAAACTGGTGGATATGATCACCTTCCTGATCCCCAACTACGTCCGGGAGGGTAAGAACCAGCTGGTCATCGGGATCGGCTGCACCGGCGGCCGGCACAGGAGCGTGACCATCGCGAATGCGCTCTATGAGCAGCTGAAAGGCAAAGGCAGCTACGGACTGAGGCTGGAGCACAGAGATCTATGAGCTACGCGGCAGAGGTGCGCGCGGAACTGTCCGCGCAGAATGAGACGGCAGCCCACTGCCGGGAGGCAGCGCTTTTTGCGCTGCTGTTTTGTCTGTGCAAAATTACGCCCGCGGACGAAGATCTGGCCATTATCAGAATCCAGACCGAACAGGATGCCCTAATTACAAAGTGCTTTACTTTATTGGAAAAAACTCTTAATATAGAGATCGTGTCGAACCGGAACGAGATTTTTCTCTCGAAAGAGCAGTGGTCGGCGCTCCCGTGGTTTGGTTTCCTGGCGGAGACAGACGGGCGGAGCGGGATGGTTCCGGCACTGAAAAAGGGCGTTCTCTCAAGGGACTGCTGCAGAAGGAGTTTCCTGCGAAATGCGTTTCTTGCGTCGGGCACGGTCAGTGATCCGGACAAAGGATACCATCTCGAATTCAATCTCTCGCGGGAAGATACCGCAGAGCTGATCCGCTCCGTTCTGCTGAAGTATGAAATCCATCCGAAGGTGATTCGGAGAAGGAAAAACTTTACCGTTTACCTGAAGGACTCCGAAGAGATCATCGACACGCTCAGCCTGATGGGTGCGCACGCAGGGCTGATGCGGATGGAGAACTCCCGTATTCTGAAGGAGGTGCGCAATTCCGTCAACCGCCGCGTCAATTGTGAGGCGGCCAACATCGGAAAAACAGTTGCAGCCGCCAGGAAACAGGTGGAAGACATCGAGTTTCTGCAGCGCAGCGGCGTCTTTTCCGATCTGCCGGACAACCTGGTTGAGATCGCGCTTCTGAGGCTGGAAAATGAAGACATGCCTCTGGCGGAACTGGGAAAGCTGGCACATCCGCCGGTCGGTAAGTCCGGGGTCAACCACCGTCTTCGCAAACTGTCGGAACTGGCTGAGAAGACGAGAAGCACAATGAGGAGAACATGATATGTTAAAAAAGTCGATGCAGATTGAACTGCCGCACGGACTGGAAGCACGTCCCGTAGCGGAGCTGGTGCAGGTTGCCAGCAAGTACAACAGCCGGATCTACGTTGAGCTCGGAACCAAGCGTGTTAACGCCAAGAGCATCATGGGCATGATGTCCCTGGAGCTCGATAACGGCGACAGACTCATCGTGTCCGCGGACGGAGATGATGAACAGCAGGCGATTGCCGAGATCGAAAACTTTGTCGGCGGTCATCAGATCGGCGCCTGATCTTCAGGCCTGATTCAGGCATGCGATGGTAACAGACCATGACCGGCGTCTCAGACAGCGATGTTTGAGACGCCTTTTTTATAAATCCGTCAGGCTTTATGTTTTAATGAAAAGGCCTGACGTGCGGGAGACGAACCTATGAATCATACGGGAATTGCAGACAATGCCGGCCTGCGGCCGGACCTTTCCCGGGAACAGATCAAATATCTGGCCATTGCCGCCATGACCTGCAATCATGCGGCCCATGCGCTGCTTCCGGCCGGATCTCCCCTGTACCGCGCACTGATTTATATCGGTTATTTCACGGCACCTGTCATGTGCCGGTTTCTGGTGGACGGGTATCGTCTGACCCGCTCCAAAAAGCGCTATGCGCTGCGCCTTTTTCTTGCCGGTGCGGCGGCCCAGTTCCCCTATGTATATGCCACCGGCTTCAGGCAGCTGAACATCCTGTTTACGCTGCTGCTGTGCCTGCTTCTCATCACAGTGATGGACCATGTCCGGGATCCGCTGCTGAAAACGGCTGCGGCTGTCGCTGCCGTCGCCTGCTCGGTTCCTTTTGACTGGGGCGGACTGCTGCCGGGCGCGGCGGCACTGTTCCATATGGCCGGTGAGGACAGAAAAAAACAGATCCGCGCCTATGCAGCCGTGGTGATTCTCTTTGAAATTCTGCAGGCGCTTTCCCTGACGGATTCCCCGCTTTACGCCCCTTCGGACATTGCCCTGGAGGGCATCTTTTCCATGCTGGGCCCCGCCGCCGGCGGGCTCTGCCTGTTCGGCCTGTATCACGGGAGAAGGGCTGCCCGGTTTCAGCGCTTTCACAAGTATTTTTTCTACGTTTACTATCCTGCGCATCTCATCATTCTTTCTCTGCTCAAAATGCGGCTGCGCTGACTTGCGCGCTCTGCCTCAATTCTGTAATATAGTATTCGTGGGTTTTTGGCATAAACTGATAATCATCGGAGAATCAGAATGGACATATACGGAATATTGACGATGATCGGCGGTCTGGTGCTGTTCCTTTACGGAATCAGCACACTGGGAACCGGACTGAAAAAGGTGTCAGGCGGACGTCTCGAAGTGATTCTGGAGTCGCTGACCAGCAACAAGTGGAAGGCTGCGGCGATCGGTGCGGGTGTCACGGCGCTCATCCAGTCCTCCGGCGCGACGACGGTCATGGTCGTCGGCTTCGTCAATTCGGAAATCATGACACTTGCACAGGGCGCGGGCATTATTCTGGGTGCCAACGTCGGTACGACCATCACGGCCTGGCTGCTCTCGCTGACGGGGATCAGCGGGCAGAACTTCCTGCTCTCCATGTTAAAGCCCAAGAACTTCGCACCGCTGGTCGGTCTGATCGGCATTGTGATGAGCATGTTCGGCAAGAAAGACAGGCAGAAGGATGTCGGCGGGATTCTGACCAGCTTCGCGGTATTGCTGATCGGTATGACCATGATGGCAGACTCCGCGTCGCCGCTCGCCGATGATCCCAATTTCACCAGTATCCTGACCATGTTCTCCAATCCGATTCTGGGTGTGTTGGTCGGACTGGGCATCACGGGTATTCTTCAGAGCTCCTCTGCTTCGATCGGTATTCTGCAGGCGATTTCCACCACCGGAACATTAAGCTATGCCGAGATGATTCCGCTCCTCATGGGTATGAATATCGGCTCGGCCATCACCTGCCTGATTTCCGCCGTGGGCGCCTCCCGCAACGGACGCCGGGCGGCATGGATGCAGATGCTGTTCTGCATTCTGAAGGTCGTGCTGTTCATGGTTCCTTTCTATATCATTCACGGCGTCGTCGATTTTGCCTTCATGCACCACGCCACCGCTCCGATCAACATCGCGATGTGGCACACCACATTCAACCTGATTTCCGTGCTGGTTGCCCTTCCGCTCTCCGATTATCTGGTGGCGCTGACCATGCGCCTGCTTCCGGTGACGCAGGAGGAAGAAGCGGCGGGAGAGAGCCGCAAAGCACTGCAGATCCTCGACGAGCGGTTCCTGTCATCCCCGTCCTTCGCGCTGGAGCAGTGCCGCGTCGTCACAAACGAAATGGCGCGCTACACCCGCGAGGCTTTCGTGACTGCCGCCAGTCTGGTGACAGATTATACTCCGGAAAAAGCCGCCCGCGTGGATCAGCTGGAGCGGACGGTCGACGAGTACGAGGACAAGCTGGACAGCTATCTGGTCAAGCTTTCGGGCAGAACTTATTCCAGAAAAGATTCCCATATGCTCTCGACACTGCTGCACTGCATCAGTGATTTTGAGCGGATTACGGACCACGCCCTCAATGTTATGCAGATTGCAGGGGAGATGAACGGGAAGGAACAGAACTTCTCCGCCAAGGCGCAGGAGGAACTGCGGGTCTTCTCGGATGCCGTGACGGATATTATCGACCGCGCCGTAGAGGCGTTCAAGGACTATGACCTGAAGATGGCGAAAACCATCGAACCGCTGGAGGAAGTTATCGACGGCATCAACATGGAAATCAAGCGCCGGCATGTGCGCCGCCTTCGCAAGGGCAAGTGTACGATCGAACTGGGCTTCTCCCTGACCGATATCACAACCAACTACGAGCGGATCGCGGATCACTGCTCCAATATTGCCGTCTGCCTGCTGCAGGTCAACGAGGACGGCTTTGATACACACGAGTATCTGGAACGCGTCTGGAACAAGGACGATGAAGAGTTCCGGAAGATGGCGGAGGATTACGAGGCACAGTATACACTGCCCGGCAGTAAGACAGATGACCTGCCGGTGATCCTGGAGGGAAAGGAACTGGCCGAGGCGATGGTCAGAACCCCGGAGGAAACTGCTGCAGTGCAGGCCGCGCTGGAAGAGGTGACCGAGGAGACTTCTCCGAAGAAAAAGAAGAAAGACAAAGGAAAAGACAAGGAAAAGGAGAAGGCGGAAAAAGCGGCGAAGAAAGCCGAGAAGAAAGCGAAGAAAGAAAAGAAAATGCTCGAAGAGAGCCTGACAGAAGAAGGACCGGCGTGATGCCGGTCCTTCTTTTCATTTTCTATAAGAATTTCGTGGTTTAAAGGTTCTTGTCCGAGAGCTCGTCCAGAAGACGCAGCTTGGTGTCATACAGCTTCTTCGAGAGATCGACGTAGATCTGGTGAGGGTTGACCAGACGTCTGGACTCTTCCCACAGCGTGTTCTGTTCCTGCAGGCAATAGGTCCTGATGTCCATGGTCTTCGGGAACTCGTAGGTGCATTCGCCGTTTACGAAGATCGGGATCATCATCTCACGGAGTGTGAACTCACCCGGCATCATTCTGGTCTTCTTCCAGGGCTCTGCGGGATCGAAGAGCAGAAGCGGCTCGTCTTCGGAGAACTGTTCCTCCTCGAGACAGATCAGATCTGCCTTGATTTTGCCCGAATCCTTTTCATAGACGCGGTAGATCTTCTTGCTGCCCGGGTTCGTGACCTTCTCGGAATTCTCGGAGAGCTTGATCTTGGGAATGAATTCACCGTCCTCGCCCATGACTGCCGCCAGCTTGTAGACACCGCCGAAGGACGGGTTGTCTTTGGCTGTGATCAGGTTCGTGCCGACGCCCCAGGAGGTGATCGCCGCGCCCTGTGTCTTCAGGGAATCGATCAGGTACTCGTCCAGGTCGTTGGAAGCGGAGATGATAGCGTCCGGGAAGCCGGCCTCGTCGAGCATCCTGCGCGCTTTCTTGGACAGGTAGGCAAGGTCGCCGGAGTCGAGGCGGATGCCGTAGCCTTTTCCGAGCGTTCCCTTTTCACGCATGTACTGGAAGGTCTTGATCGCGTTCGGCACGCCGCTCTTTAAGGTGTCATAGGTGTCGCAGAGCAGGATGCAGGCGTTCGGATACAGATCGGCGTAGGTCTTGAATGCCGTGAGCTCATCATCGAAGCTCATGATCCAGCTGTGTGCGTGTGTGCCCTTGACCGGCACATCAAACAGCTCGCCGCACAGCACATTGGAGGTGCCCACACATCCGGCGATGACCGCCGCTCTTGCGCCGTAGGTGCCGGCGTCCGGGCCCTGGGCTCTGCGCAGGCCGAACTCCATGATTCCGTCTCCGCGGGCTGCGTAGCAGATGCGGGAGGCCTTGGTGGCGATCAGGCTCTGGTGATTGATAATATTGAGGATCGCGGTCTCCACCAGCTGCGCCTGCATGATCGGCGCGACGACCTTGACGATGGGCTCGCGGGGGAAGATCAGGGAACCTTCAGGCAGTGTGTAGATGCTGCCGGTGAATTTGAACTCCGCCAGGTACGCGAGGAAATCCTCGTCGAAAATATTCAGGCTGCGCAGATATTCGATATCCTGTTCGGAGAAGTGCAGCTCCTTGATGTATTTGACGAGCTGTTCGACGCCGCCGAGAATGGCGTAGGCGCCGCCGAAGGGGCAGGTTCTGAAAAAGGCATCGAAGATGACCATTTTATCGTGATCCCGATGCTTGAAATACCCCTGCATCATAGTCAGCTCGTACAGGTCGGTGAGCAATGTCAGATTCTGTCGGTCCATAAGGGACTCCTTTCTGTGAAGACAGGTGCTATACGCGGGGACGCCCGGCGCTCCCGTTTCAATGAATAAATATTAGAGAAAGAATACATCAAATGCGGCGAATTATCAATTTAGATTCGCATCGATCCGGATTCAATGATAGAATTCCCTTATGAAAAATCTGCTCTGTTATTTAAAAGACTTCCGGAAGGAAGTGGTTCTGGCCCCGCTGTTCAAAATGCTGGAGGCTCTCTTTGATCTGTTCGTACCGCTCGTCGTCGCCGCAATCATCGACCGCGGCATCGCCGCCTCTGATTTCGGATATGCGGGCAAAATGTGCCTCGTCCTCATGCTGCTTGCGGCGCTGGGACTGGCCTGGTCCGCGACAGCGCAGTATTTTGCCGCCCGCGCGTCCGTCGGCTTTTCAGCCCGTCTGCGCAGGGCGCTTTTCTCGCATATTCAGGAGCTCTCCTGCAGCGACCTGGACACACTGGGGACCAGCACACTGATTACCCGCATGACCAGCGACGTGAATCAGGTGCAGAACGGCCTGAACCTGGCGCTGCGCCTTCTGCTGCGCAGTCCCTTCATCGTCTTCGGCGCGATGATCATGGCCTTCACAATTGATCACCGGATCGCGGGCATTTTCGCCCTGGCGATCGCGGCGCTGTCCGTCGTTGTCTTCGGCATCATGCTCATTTCCATTCCGCTGTACCGCAGGGTGCAGGCGGCGCTGGACGATGTGCTCGGCAAAACCCGGGAAAACCTCACGGGTGTCCGCGTGGTGCGCGCATTCCGGAAAGAAGAGGACGAAGTGCACATCTTCCGGGAGAAGAACGACGCCCTGACCGTGCTTCAGAAGTATGTGGGGCGGTTCTCCGCGCTGATGAACCCCGTCACCTTCGTGATCATCAATGCCGCCGCGATCTGGCTGATTTACGCGGGCGCGCTGCGCGTGGAGGCCGGCAGCCTGACGCAGGGCAGTGTTGTGGCACTTTATAATTACATGGCGCAGATTCTGGTGGAGCTGGTGAAGCTGGCGAACCTGATTATTTCCATCACGCGGGCCCTCGCCTGTGCGGACCGGATCAGCAATGTTCTCGAAAGCGGAGAGGCTCTTTCCTGCGGCCGGGTGACTGCACAGCCTGCCGGTGAAGCGGACGACGGGTGTAAGACACAGGGGCGGAAGGCGCCCGCGGTTGCCTTTGAGCATGTCAGTTTTACCTATGCGGGCGCGGGCGACGATTCCCTCACGGATATCAGCTTTGAGGCAGAATCCGGCGAGACAATCGGAATTATCGGCGGCACCGGCAGCGGCAAATCCACCCTCGTGAATCTGATCCCGCGCTTCTATGATGCGACGGAAGGCCGGGTGCTGATCGACGGCGTCCCGGCGCAGGACTACGCCGCGGGCGAACTGGTCCGGAAGACAGCCGTGGTGCCCCAGAAGGCCGTGCTCTTTAAGGGGACCATCCGGGAGAATCTTCTGTGGGGCTGCCCGGATGCGACGGACGAAGAGCTCTGGGAGGCGCTGACGATCGCCCAGGCGCGGCAGATCGTGGAAGAGAAGGAAGGGGGGCTGGACTACGTCATCGAGCAGAACGGACGCAACCTCTCCGGCGGCCAGCGGCAGCGCCTGACCATCGCGCGGGCCCTGGTCAGAAAGGCCGACATCCTGATTCTGGATGACAGCGCCAGCGCGCTGGACTACGCAACGGAGGCGGCGCTGCGCTCAGCGCTGCGGGAGCATGCGAAGGATACGACAGTCTTTCTGGTCAGTCAGCGGACGACCAGCGTGCGCCATGCGGACCGGATTCTGGTTCTGGACGACGGCGTTCTCATGGGCAGCGGCACACATGCGGAACTGATGAAATCCTGCGAGGTCTATCAGGAAATCTATTATTCCCAGTTTCCGGAAGAGAGGACAAACCCGGGAGGTGCCGCATGAAGAAAAGCGAGAGCAGGCAGACCCTGGGAAAGGTTCTGCGCTATATCGGCGCCTACAGATTTCTCCTTCTGCTGAGCATGCTGCTGGCAGCAGGCACCGTCATCCTTTCTTTATATATTCCGATTCTGTTCGGCGACGCCATTGACGGAATGATCGGCGCGGGACAGGTCGACTGGGCTGTGATCATCGCACTGCTGGTTAAGACCGGCGTGCTGGCGGCGCTGTGCGCACTCATGCAGTGGGTCATGAACACGGTCAACAACCGGATCACCTATCATGTGGTGCGGGATATCCGGAATGAGGCTTTTGAAAAAATCCAGCACCTTCCGCTGTCTTATCTGGACGCACATTCAGGCGGCGATCTCGTGAGCCGCGTCATCGCAGATGTGGACCAGCTGGCGGACGGCCTGCTGATGGGCTTCACCCAGCTGTTCTCCGGTATTGTCACGATCCTTGTCACCCTCCTGTTCATGCTCTCGAGGAGCGTCTCCATCACCGTACTGGTGACGGTCCTGACTCCGATGAGCTTTCTGGTCGCGCGCTTCATCGCGACTCGCACCTATTCCATGTTCCGGCTGCAGAGCACCAGCCGCGGACAGCAGACCGCGCTGATTGAGGAACTGATCGGAAATCAGAAAGTGGTCAGGGCCTTCGGCTATGAACAGCGCGGGCAGGCCCGCTTTGATGAAATCAACGACGAACTGGAGAAGTACAGCCTGCGCGCCGTCTTCTTCAGCAGTCTCACAAATCCGGCCACCCGCTTTGTCAACAGTGTCATCTATGCCCTTGTGGCCCTCGCAGGTGCATGGCAGGTCATCCACGGCGCGCTGACCGTCGGCGGACTTTCGATTCTCCTGTCCTACGCGAATCAGTACACGAAGCCTTTTAACGACATCAGCAGCGTCGTCACGGAGCTGCAGAACGCGCTGGCCTGCGCAGCCCGTATTTTCGAACTGATCGGGCAGGAGCCGGAAATCCCGGAGAAGCCGGGACTTCTTGCGCCGGCGGGAGAGCATGTGCAGGGCGAGGTCGCACTGAAGGATGTCTGCTTCAGCTATGACAGGGAGAAAAAGCTGATCGAGCACCTGACCCTCACGGCCCGGCCCGGCATGCGGATCGCCATTGTCGGTCCGACCGGCTGCGGAAAGACGACACTCATCAACCTGCTGATGCGCTTTTACGACGCGGATCAGGGCGGAATTTTCGTGGACGGCACGAGCATCTATGACGTCAGGCGGGACTCCCTGCGCAGTCAGTACGGCATGGTGCTGCAGGAGACCTGGCTGAAAAACGGCACCATCCGGGAAAACATCAATATCGGAAAGCCGGACGCATCGGACGAAGAGATCATCGCCGCCGCGAAACAGGCGCACAGCTGGAGCTTTATCCGCAGACTCCCGCAGCAGCTCGACACCCCGGTCAGCGACGAGTCCCTCTCCCAGGGACAGAAGCAGCTGCTGTGCATCACGCGGGTGATGCTGGCACAGCCGCCCATGCTGATTCTGGACGAGGCGACCAGCAGCATCGACACGCGGACCGAAGTCCGGATTCAGCAGGCTTTTGCCCGCCTGATGGAAGGAAGAACCAGCTTTATCGTCGCCCATAGACTCTCCACGATTCAGAACGCCGACTGCATTCTGGTCATGAAGGACGGGAAGATCATCGAACAGGGCGATCATCAGACACTGCTTGGGAAAGGCGGCTTCTACAGTGTGCTCTATCACAGCCAGTTCGAGACTTGACGAGGTCCCGATGCAAACGTATAATCTTCACTTGATAGCAGAAGAACAGTCTTTTTGCGCTTATAATCGGGGTTACGGACCTTGACCGGCTGAGGCAGGGTCTTCTGGGGTATTGCGCAAAAAGGCCGGTTTTCCTATATCCGGAACTTTCCGGCAGCGCCGGAAAGACGGACGTAATTGAAGGAAATCACAAACCCGGCGGCACCTGAAAACGGGAAAAAGGTGCCTCGTAGAAAGGGGATGCAGCATGTATAAAAAGGTGAACTCGGACCTGAATTTTGTGGAGCGCGAAGACGCGACCGTAAAATTCTGGGAAGATCACGGGATCTTCGAGAAAAGCGTGAAGAAGCGCGAGGGCGGCCCGATGTATATGTTCTATGACGGCCCGCCGACCGCGAACGGCAAGCCGCACATCGGCCACGTGGAGACCCGTGCGATCAAAGACATCATTCCGCGCTACCGTGCAATGAAAGGCTATGAAGTCCCGCGTAAGGCAGGCTGGGATACTCACGGACTGCCGGTTGAGCTGGAAGTCGAGAAGGAAATCGGCATCGAGGGCAAAGACCAGATCGAGGCCTACGGCATCGAGCCCTTCATCAAAAAGTGCAAGGAGTCCGTCTGGACTTACAAGGGCATGTGGGAGGAGTTCTCCGAGAAGGTCGGCTTCTGGGCGGACATGGAGAATCCCTATGTCACTTACTATGATGACTTCATCGAGTCCGAGTGGTGGGCGCTGAAGACCATCTGGGACAAAGGCCTGCTCTACAAGGGCTTCAAGGTCGTTCCCTACTGCCCGCACTGCGGCACGCCCCTGTCTTCCCACGAGGTCGCGCAGGGCTACAAGACCCTGAAGGAGCGCTCCGCCGTGGTCCGCTTCAAGGTAAAGGGCGAGGATGCGTACTTCCTCGCATGGACGACCACGCCCTGGACCCTGCCTTCCAACATCGGCCTGTGCGTCAACCCGGACGACACCTATGCGAAGGTGAAGGCTGCGGACGGCTATACCTATTATATGGGCGAGGCACTGA
>OCTX014579311.1_pt1 | contig 13336 bp, 9 predicted proteins | sample 1539691 | NCBI WGS metagenome assembly OCTX01 (sample SAMN02144231, study PRJEB22623) | gut metagenome | biome: sheep rumen | host: Ovis aries | place: New Zealand
ACTGTTTTCTGCAGAAAAAGTGGGGGAATTTATAAAATGGAATCTCTGAGAGCCAGTAGTTATGCGGCTTAGAGATTCCGAGAGTCTATTGATGTTCTAAATGAGGCATTCGGGGTTGGGCGAGCTATGTATGCAAAGGCTTCTTATCCAGATAAGAAAGGCGGGTATTTTCCCGGAAACAAGCCCGGAGACCACTATATTATTTGGATGCCTAAATTATATAGCAATAGTTCTGAGTGGAAGAACTCCATTCATAACAATGGAAAGGAAATACATGAGGATGCCGAGCTAACCAGGCGTGAAGATTGGATACCTGAAGGTATACTCGATGTATCTCTGCTTCGAATAGTTTTCGTTAAATCTGATAGCAAAAACCCTTATAAATTCATGGGTGTCTATCGTTCTGGGAAAATGGATCATTTACATCATACTTATGTGAGGATTGCCACAAAAGTCAAGCTGATTGGAAATCCTGTAAATCGTGTAGAACTTTTGGATGATAATAGAGAAGGGTGTACTATTTCATGACCTTCGAAATTAATGAGTATCCTTTTTGCTTTTCTATTACGATTGTAGCTTGCATATGAAAGAGCCTAAAACGAGTGATCTTGGAAATAAAGATTACTTTGCGTAATCAAGAAGTAATTTGATGTAATGCTCTGTTGTTTTTATCATTATAAGATGAATAAGGACGATATGAGGATCCGGCTCTCTCCTCAAAATAGTGAGTTTCGCGCACTGCTATGCTTGTTAATATACAAAATATCTATACACAATAAGATATACACCGACAGACGAAGTTATGAAAGAACCGTTGTATTGAATTGTGTTTTTAATTGGAGGTAAAAAAATGGGTTTTATTGAGAAGGTAGCCGCTGAACTGGTCAAGAGCGTGGCTAAGGACGCTGCCATAGGCGCACTTGATGCAACAGTTAAGGCTGTCGATAATGCGGGGAAAGGCATTAAGAATGCCAGTAATACTGTTGGTGGAGTGATAGACAAGACCTTTGGAGATAAAGAAACAAGACATTACCGAAAGGAACAAAAATATCTGTCAAAGAATCCGGATAGAACTTATCTCATTATTCAGAAAGAGAATGTCAAAAAGGATAATTTCTGTGTTTATGATACCAGTGAGAATGTGAAATATTATGTACAGGGAAAAAAATCCTTGAACAACGGAAAGATCAATCTACAGCTACTTGACGCTAATAGATATCTAATAGGAACGATTAAGAAAACATTTATGAGTTTTAGGACTCCTGTGTTTCACGAAAATAATCCTGCAGATTATCTCATTGAAATTGGTGGTCAACAGGTTGCTAACCTAAAAACAAGGATTTCTTCTAATCAAGAGAATTATGAAATAGAACCATTTGGCTGGATTGTGAGAGGTAGTATCCTGAAATGGGACTTTACTATTATGGATGGTGAAACTGAAGTGGTTCATATCTCAAAGCGTAGAGGGTATGATAACCCTACCTATATTTTGGATTTTTCGAATAAACAATTTGAGATTATTGGACTGATGATTGTTCTGGCAATTATCTGTCGGGAGAGAATCTGAAAGAAAATGCAGAATATTATTTCATATTCGAAATACCAGGTAAAGTTCGTATTTTATTATTGTGGGATGTCATGCGACAACGGAATGGAAGGTAACATATGGACTATCATGAATTTATAAGCTCAACCATGTGCAATTTTAACCAAGATGTTTTTAATGCTGCTAAAGAGGCTTTAATCAGCGAATACTTGTTTTTCTCTATCATTCCAGACGAAGACGTCACAGTTAGTATTCTTTCAGAGAAAGCATGTGATTATTTTGACAAGTTGGCATTAAAGACCGGAAATGATTTTGATAAGCAGATAGATGCATATATTAAAGCAGTTGATTTAATCGTCTCTCGACGGATAGCTCAAACTCCGAAAAGGAAGAAAAAAGATGCTTCTCCTGCAGTGGTTCCTCGTGCCAGAAAGTACTATGAAAAAGCGGATTCTATTAGGAAAACGAGGAACTGGAAAGTACGAAATCTTCTCGATTACTCAAGAATTATGTTCTGCCTCTATGCGGCAATTATTGAAAATGATTATAACGAGATTCAGAATTTGAACTTTTCCGTAGACAGCATAAAACCCGCACAAATTGTCAACTCCATGAAAAATGAACTTGATCCGACTCCGATTAAAGTGATGAAGAATATGCTGTTTGATATAAAGGATCTCTACTGTTCGGACACGTGCACGTTCATCATTACCATTATCGTGCTCTTCGCTATCATAAACGAAAAAGTGCAGGGAGAATACAGCCATGAGTGATACAGCAGTTGTAAGTGCAATAGAGCAGTTGAAACCATTTCTCAACGATAGGAATGTGCTTGAAATAGTAATCCGTGGAAAGAACGAGCGTATAAAAGCATTTCAAAAGGTGATATTAAGCGACTTGCAGAAGCAGGAAGAAAAAGCCCTTGCTGAAAAGGTGATCCATGCGCTAAATAAAAACAGCGCCATAAATGAACGAGCTATTAAGCTTGTTGCCAATGTTGCAAACGTACAGAAAATTGGGCTTCTGTTTAATGGATTGAATTTTTGTGCTTCGTGTGTAGGCTTTGCCATCATTTATGAAAAACTAAACAGCATGAGTGAACAAATCAGCAACCAACTGATGCAAATGCAGAATGTTATCGAGAAAGGAAATGATGCCCACTCAGAATACGAATTCAATAAGGTATTATCTGATCATACAGATATGCTTGATTGCCGAAGAAAACAGCAGCCATATTCTGAAGAAAAGATGCGTGAACTTGTAGATCGGGAATACAATGTTCTTTCACTCCTAATCAGTATCTTCCAGAAGGACATTTCATCGGATAACAGGGCTCTAATATTTTCCATATTTTCTTTGCTTTCGATGCTTACCGTGTCATTGATGTATTTTGATGAAATTTATTATGAGAACAATCACAACGTTTTAGGAAACGAGAATGTCTGGCATTCTTCTCATGAGAAATGGATGGGGGCATACAGCACACTTCGTTCAAAATGGTTCGTCGAAAAGCTTCAGGATTATGGCATGTTTGAATCGAACCTGAATATCTTGGGTGTTGATGTTTTTTATACCAGTCTTTTGGATCAGGTTGCCAGTGAACATCAGGAGGTAGTGGATAACCAAGACTTGATTCTTGCGCTGGGGGACATCGGACTTCTGCATTCCCTGCAAGAAGTTACAACGCAGGATATAAAAGATACTATCAAGAAGGCATTTGATGATGCATGTGCCGAAGATGATAAAGAAGCTGTTGAAGCGACATATGAAAACGCATTGAAGCAGGCTGGCATAGTATAATTATGGGAGAAGTTTAATGGACATAGACCTTAAAAATTCACTGGACTGCCTGATGTGTGCCTGCACAAGTATAAAATCTGCCGTAACGAAAGGCAGTCCATATTATAAAATCGAAGATCTTGTTGTAAGGGATATAATGTCCTTTATTCATATCATTTCGAAGACCGGGTCTGAAGGACGTGCTGAGTATTTTAATGTTGCTTATCTAAACGGGAACTATCAGGTTTTCATAAACTCTCATGTAGATAACGATGAAATACCAGAGTCGATGATCCTGCTTTGCCAAATCGATAAGGATATACTAAACAAACAAAATAGTAAAATGTCCTATCTGTTCATATCATTTCTGACTGAGCTCGGAAGGTATTATCTGCGTAGCCGGAATGACAAAAGCGATATAAACCTCGCAAAATATTTGGATTATATCAAGAAGCTTAAAGAATATGCTGATCGGTGCCTACTACCTGATACAGTTGTTGATACTGGCTCTGCAGAATCTCCACAAGAATCCAAAACAAGCGAGAAACAGAGCGCTGGTAGCGATAACTCACAACCAGATAAACTCGAACCGGAAGAAACGCTTGAAGAGCTGATGGATCAACTGAAAAACCTCATTGGATTGGCTGGGGTAAAGCAGGAAGTAACTTCTCTGATCAATATGATAAAAATTAATAAGATCCGAGAAAACAGAGGACTACCACAAATGCAGGTATCCAGACATCTTGTATTCCTTGGTAATCCCGGAACCGGTAAAACGACAGTTGCGAGAATCTTATCAAAAATTTACAAGCAACTTGGCGTTCTTGAGACTGGGCAGCTCGTCGAGGTAGACCGGGCAGGGCTGGTTGCCGGTTATGTGGGTCAGACGGCTCTTAAAACAAAAGAGAAAATAGACGAGGCGATGGGCGGCATTCTGTTCATAGATGAAGCATATACTCTGGCAAAAGGTGGGAATGATTTTGGACAGGAAGCCATAGATACGATACTTAAGGCAATGGAGGATAATAGAGATGCCTTCATCGTAATTGTTGCCGGATATCCTGGCCCTATGGAAGCATTTTTAGATTCGAATCCCGGTTTGAAATCTCGCTTCAATAAAAGGATACTGTTCGAAGATTACACTAATGAAGAATTACTCTCCATTTTTGAAGTCTTCTGCAGGAAATACGGTGTGACTCTGAATGCAGAAGCACAAGAATGTCTGCAACAGTATTTATCTAAGTTATGTGCAAATAAGCCGGAGAACTTCGCGAATGGCCGCGAGATGAGAAATTTGTTTGAGGGTGCTGTGTCGAATCAGGCAAATCGCTTGGCATCATATACAGATATTTCAGATAATGACTTAAGTGAAATCACAGTAAAGGATTTGCCGATATTAGAATAGGATAATTAAAAAGTGCCAAGAAGTTGAAGAAGGGGATCTACACGGTGGCGTGTTCCTACTGTCACGAATATTTGAATCTTACGGAAATAAGATGTTAGCGTCAGGAGAAAACAACCCCCAACACTAAACGAAAAGGACGCCGTTAAATAAAATCATAGGCGTCCTTTTTGTATCACAGTAAAGATAGAAGAGAGCATATCGCTTAACGCAAACACTGCGCTAAGCGATCAATTCATTTTCTATATTCAAGCCGGAAGCTCCACCCTAAACGGCAACTTAAACTTGGACGCATAATCATTGACCGCCTGCAACGCAGCGTCCACCTTGTCAGGTGCATTTTCCTTAATTAACCGGATCGTGTTATCGGCAGCCTTTTTGGCCTGTTCCGCAAGAATACCTGCTTTTTCGGAACCGATTTGAACTGCGGCAGCGTGCGCCTCTGCGGCAACCGTATAAACTACTATGCCACCGGCGACACCTACTCCGTATCCGACAGTCGCACCGATAGCGGCCCCCGTAGTACTGTTTACACCCGGAAGGACAGCTCCTACGCCGGCACCAACAACAGCCCCAACATGTGAAGATACTTCAGCAATGTGCTTTATATCATCTATATGAACTGCTAATTCAGACATGTTATACGACAGCTCAGATACACTGATTTCACCTTTCGCACAACTCATTATGGAATTATATGTGTCAATTCCCCAATTGGTGTCTATGCCCGGAAAATCAGGAACAGAGATGGTTTTTATTAACGAACGGCTTGATGGTGCCATTTCAGCATGTGTCAATGAGTCTACAAAAACTGTTGTGTATGTTTTGAAGCCTGCTTCCGCCGTATTTGACATCACATCCAGAAAGGCTTCCTGTGCGGTAACATTACCATCCATGATTTCAGGAATATTTTCAGTCAGAGAATGAGCAAATGCAATACCGGCATCATGCAGCGCGGGTCCCACTGCCTCTGCATTTGCCTCTATAACGGCATCTATCCCTGCCATTCTACCGATATATCTGCGCGGCTCCAGTCTGGCAAATATTGCTTCTTCCGATGTCGTATTACTCTTCTCCGTCTTTGAATCAATCGTTTTGTACTGATTGATTTCCTTTTTTATTGCTTCTGCTTCCTGAGTATCCGAATCGTTTTCAGCTCGGGAAAGATCCTCGCTCAGCTTGCTAAGTTTATCGGATACTTTGTCTTTTATCTTGTTATAAAGTTCTTTCGGGATTTCTACCTTATCTACGTTATCGTCGTTAAAATACTTTTCGTACTCGTCTCCGGTCAGCTCAGACAAGCATTCCTCGGCATTTTTTCCGACAAATGCTGTCTTAACTCGCTCCAGAATTTCTCCGGTATTGTTATCTACCCTTATTTTATCTACATCCGGGTCAGTTTCCTGAAGTAAATCCGGACGATCGTCCGCCCGATATGTTGTCTGATCTTTCCCCAGCAATTTTGCTTCAAGATTTTCTTTTGCAGTACTGATTATTTCTGCAGCAATACCTGACTGATGCTTCAAATCTTCGTACATATGATCCGGATCTAATTTCTTTTTGGACAGTTCGTCCAGACCGAGCGTCAGGCCGCCATCGGGTAGTTCATACCCATGATACAATTTCTTCAGTGCCTCGCGAACGGTAGCGGTCCACACTGAGGAATCCATTCCGGATTCTTCAGCTGTGATTTCCGTAAAAGGATTTTTGATGACGACATCTGACATGTATATAGTTCGCTCATTTTCAGGGGAAAGACCCTTCTCTATACCTTCTCTTAAGGTTTTTAATTTGCTCTTAACATCGTCAAATGTACTTTCAAAGCTTTTTCTGTCGAAATTATCCATATTCATCATGATGTCACCTCATTCTACACTGGTCAGGATCAGACAGATATCTTCAGTATTCTTGGCAGATAGCCTTTTGATCCTTGCTTTTACAATGTTCCTTAGTTCCTCTGCTTTTTCGATTGCTCCTATGTCCTTATCACTCAAACCGAGTACATGTTGGACAAGCTTATGCAGTTTCGGAAGATCTTTCCTGTTCCAGATCAGATGTCCGTTGAACAGAAGATAATCATCCATAATAGCCATTATGGCTTTTCTGTCTTCTCTGGGGATATCCAGCACCGCCAGGGAAGACAGGAGTCTGTCTTCCGGAATTATTTTCCCGCCGAACCACGGTTGCATCAACAAGCTTATAATATCAAGTCTTGCGGATTTGAGTGTTTGTATTTTTACGGGTTTTTCAAAATTATAAGGCTTTTCCGTCACATCTGCCTTATCAATCATCGTAAGCACCGGACTTACCCAGTCGTTCTGGTAGACGACCGCCACTCCGCTCGGCAACTTGGCAATCTCGTTTACCTGGTCTGCTGAAAGACCGATTGATCTTCCGACAGCATCTCTGTCATTTGCTTCCGGTGTCCTCAGTACGATTTTTGTGTTAGTGTTTTTAATTGCCGAGATGTCGACCGAGGATGGTGACTGATCGACGATAATGAATCCTTCCCCGTAGGTCCTTATTTCGGCAATTGTTTGTGTCAGCATTTCGACAGATTTTCCGATCAGCTCGGAGGATCCGCCTCCGGAAGTATTTTTCAGCAGATTATGTGCCTCCTCAAGAACGGTCACATGTTTCAGCCCGTTGTTATTCTCAGTTTTCCGGTCAACACGATACTCGTTCAGGATGTAGACCATCAAACCCATAATCAGGGCTTTCGTCTCCGTTGATTTGACGCGGCTGATGTCCAGAATGCAGTTGCGGTCAAATAAGATTTCATACGGAGTCTGCTTCGACGTGAATATGAATTTGTTCAGTCCTACTGTGAGGGACTTTACACGTGTGACGAGCGCGCCCCTGTAATTTGACTTGATATCCGAAGCATAGTCAGATTCTTCAATCAATCTGTTGAGCTGTTCCACAAGAACTTCAAAATCCGGGTATTCCGGTTCGTTTCCGTCAAATGTCGAGGAACCGAGATCCCAGCCTACAACTTCATAAGAGCGGAGAATAGCATCCTTGAAAAATGCAGGCATCGCATCATACATCGGCCAGCATACGCCGAATATTTCGACCAGTCCGTCTACATGCTCCAGGACATGAATTGATTCCGGGAACTTAAAGGGATTCAGGTTTATGAGCGGTGCTATGTTCGGATTTGTGGAAAATACGTTGACGTCGCTCCAGCTGCCAAACACATCTTTATACTCGCCTTTTGCCGGTTCCACGACCAAAAATGGGATTCGGTCCTGGTGGAGCTCGACGAGCATCTGGTAGACTGTGTTGCTCTTTCCGGAGCCTGTTGAGCCGGTGATGAAGGTGTGCATATTCAGGCTCTTGTTGATAAGTTCCACCTTCTTGTTTGTAATCTGCCCAAGGTCGAACACTCTGCCAAGAGTCATCCGGTCTTCGGGATTCAGATTCTCGTTTTTCGAGAACAGGTTGTACGTGATGACTTCTTTTCCGAATTCTGCGTGCTGTATGACCGGCAGGCCGGAAATTGTTGCGCGGGGAAGTCCCAGATGAAGCCCAAGCTCTTTGCCGCTTATCACAGTCGATGCATCCGTGTAGACATTGTTCAGCCCGTCATTACCGTAGATGAATTTCGGATGAGTGAATCTTGAGAGATAAGTTGTGAGATCATCATAACTTCCCGGAATAGAGAGATCATTTCTTCTCCAGGAATTGATAGCCGATACTTCTCTGCCGGAATTATCGCCGTTCATAAGAGAGCGGTAATTGCTTGCGGCAATCTCTGCTGCAGACATGTCGTCAGAGATGAAATAACCGGCAACATTCCATATGCCGTAGCTGTCGAACTCATTTGTTCGCTTCAGGGCTTCATCAAGCAGATACATGAGGTCTGTTACAGTCTTATTTTCCATCGTTGTGGATTTTGAAGTTGAATAGGATGTGCTGATCTGCTCATTGGGAGCAAGCGCATTGATAAAGCCGTTGAGCTGACCAGTGACCTGACCGCCTAACATGGAGCCGCTGACAGGACCGATCTTTTCGCCCTGTGTACCTCCGCTGCTTATCCCGCCAAGAAGCGCTGCTCCTCCGATCACGCCGGTCAATGATGCCAGGGCTCCGCCTATCATGGCAGCCTTCTGCTTGCCGTCCATCTCTGCAAAAGACTTGCTTCTGGAGGTCGAGTTCGAGCTGCTGTCCGAAGTCTGTACCTTCTGAAGCGGAGACAATTTCGTGTACAGATCCTGATACTCTTTCCGCATGATCTGGACTGCCTGCGGAGGCTGGTTTTCTGCTACAATCAGCACGATATACTGCCTGCCCTGCATTGCAAGAGCAAGCTTTTCAAGACCCTGCGTGAACTGTTCGTTCTGCTGGTCTTTTTGATTGCGGATATTTCCGACGACGCTAACGGACGCCATATTTTGCTGCGAGCTTATTTTATCAGACAGAACAGCGATTTGGCTGCGGTCGGCATTTTCAATCTTAATGCCCGGAAAATGTCCTATCAAAGCATTTTTCAGCGTATCTCCCAGAGTGACCGTGGAGCGTTTCTTTGCAGCGTCCAATTCATTGTTGCGGACTCCGACATAGAAGTTGCTTTTTTTGCCGTCCGATTCCATGACTATGAATACGGTCGCATTGTATGTGGATAATGTATTGAATACAGTCGTGAATTTATCTGTGACGGATTCACCTTTCTCATAGACCATTTCTGTTATGTGATACATACGCACATTGTCAATCAGGTCTTCTTCCAGCGGAAGCAGTTCTCCGACAGGCGCAATTTCCATTTCCGTAAGCCTGCTGAGATATTTTTTTCTCAGACCTTCTCCGATGATTTCGAGTCGGTTCTCCAGCGTAATTTCCTTGATAGAAACATCGTTTCTTGATTCTGTTGTAAGATCATTCATAATCTCAATCCCTTTCAATCACCTTCACCATATCTGAGAATTTTACCAGCCAGTCATTATCACTCTGCAGAAGCTGTTCTTCTTCTGAGAGCTGGGATGAAAGATTTGCCTTATCTGCTTCTTTTGCTGCAAGCAGAAGCAGCAGATATTCTTTATATGCGTTTCCGAGCATGTCAAAATAATCATTCAGATTTTCGACACACACAGTGAAGATGTTGTAAAGATACGGTTCAACTGTCGACAGAGCATATTCACGCCATTTTGCGTTATAATATGTAGTCTCCAATACCGGTTCCGGGTCATTGGATGGGGTCTGCTTGAATAACCAGCCGAGAAAGTCATCTTTGGGCGTAACATAGGCTTCTTCTTTTATTTCCAACAGTGCATCTTTGATAGACGGGATAGTGTCGAATGTGAAGTCGGGAACCGGGATTTTTTGCGGTACGAAACCTCTGTCGGCAAATGCCAGGTCATACCAGCCCCGTTGCTGTACCTGCACGGAGTTCGCTGCACGGATGAGGGCAGAATGCATTTTCCGCAGATAATCCTGATAAAAATCCTGAAGATCTCTGTCGAACTCTCCGGCAATCCGCACTGCTTCATTTGGCTGTGTGATTTTTGTCTTTTGTTTTCGCCAGTTCAGGATTTTGCTCTTTGTTTCTTCTATAGTCATAAGGAAGCCGACTGAAAAGTCGGTCCTGTCCGGGTTCATGAATTTATTAAGCGCTTCTTTCAGGCAGCTGATTTCAGCATCAAGCTTATCAATTTGATCGTGTTGCTCTACGTTCAGTTCTTTAGTTTCGCTGATGGCTATACTTAGTTCTTGCCTGATCTCAGGGATGTCTTTCTTGAATAATCGAATCGAGTCCCTAATATAATCAGTAAAGGGAAAGAGTTCAAAGAATTTCATAATAATCGGGTCAGTGGCAGAACGGACAATGTTCGGCTCGGTGATACCCAGATCTATTATTTCACGTACTATTGTTTCCTCGTGCAGACTTGGACTGATTCGAAAGAATATCTGGTCAGGAGCAACGTCAGATCTTCCTTCTAAAATCCGCAGGTCGTTCTTCAACAGCTGAACTGACGCCGGATCGACGACATAAAGGATTGGGATGTTGTGGAGATCGGTACTTGCCAGTTCATCAATGTTTTCTACATTCTCAATAGAGATGTGCCGCGTCTCGAGTACTGCTGTATCCGTAATCCTGCCATGCAGAACGATGAACTCATAGTCTCCGTCGAAGAGTTCATAGTGTTCCCTCCGTTTTTTCTCAAAATTATAACGGTCATTGGGATTCTCTTCCAGCCAGTTCAGAAGCATCTCAACTTTTTCAATTTTGGAATCTCTGTCATTCAGTTCATTTTTGTGAAAAATGCGCACCTGTGCTTCACTTACACCTGCATCTGCGAACGCTTTTTTCAGTTCCTCGCAATCAAGCCGGGTACCTGTAAATTCGAGTTCAAATCCATAGCCGTTCATTTCATCCCTGAATATGTACGGCAATTTTTTGATCCATACCTGTAGTTTTTTGTCGAGGTATTTTTCTACGTGGCTGTTGATTCTCGGAGGTTGCCCGTTGAACTTGATTTCTGTCTCCTGTAAATACGGATTATAGGATAACTCTGCTTTGACCATTCCGTATCCCCCTCAAATAAAGTGATATGTCATTATTATAAGTCATGATCTTTCTTTAACCAACAGGGTGGGGCTCTCTTTATGTTTAATTTTCCATGATAAAAGATTTTTGATTACACTTCAAATTACTATTTGCTTACGCAGAGTAATCACGCTTTATGCAGTTCATTGCCATGGTAGCATTTTCTAAAAATGAATACCCCCACCGAAATGGTGGGAATATTTACAGGAAGGAGAGCTCATATCATTCTTCTTGTCGCTCCTCAGGATGCAGATTATTTACTTGTTATGGTCGATGAGTCCGAAACGGCTTTACTGACACTGAATAATGATGGTTCTTCAATAACAAATAAGTTATAATGCAGAAATCAAACCATTCCCCACGGAGGCAGACAGACATGCAGGATAAAAACAGATTATTTCTGGAAGTATGCGTAGATTCAGTAGAAAGTGCCATTGAGGCACAGGCGGGTGGCGCAGATCGCTTGGAACTCTGTGCCGATTTGGTTATTGGAGGGACGACACCCTCCGAGGCACTTTTTCGCAGAGTCCGTCAAGCTGTGGATCTTCCGATTCATGTCATGGTACGTCCCAGATTTGGTGACTTTTTATATACAGAGCATGAATATCAGATAATGCTCGACTGTGTTACCACATATAAAAATCTTGGCGCAGACGGAATTGTAACGGGCATACTGAGTCTGGACGGAAGCCTTGATTTTGAGAGAATGCAGCAGATCAGAGAGCGGTCAGACGGCATCAATCTTACGCTGCATCGGGCAATTGATATGAGCAAGGATCCGTCAGATACAGCGGACAAGGCAGTAAGATGCGGAGTGGATATTGTCCTGACATCCGGTCACGCCGATACAGCATCTGCCGGAATTCCTGTAATAAGAAATCTTGCAGACTCTTTCGGAGACAAAATAGAGATCATGGCAGGCAGCGGCGTGAATGAAGAGAATATAGCAGAGATTCACAAGCAGACAGGTGTGAGAAGTTTTCATCTCTCGGGCAAGAAGAATGTCGAAAGTGGCATGGTTTATAGAAATGAACGTGTGTCGATGGGATTACCCGGATTTTCTGAGTACATGGTCATACGTACAGACAGAGAGCAGGTTCGTAAGGCGGCGGATGTATGCCGTTGGTGTTCAGCACAATTCTAAAGCAGGGACAATCATTTTCCTGAAGAGGTAGATGCGGTAAAAAAGTGCTTGGCGGGGTGTGTCACGCCCATGATTTATAAATCAGTATTATGAAAGTGTGCATCGAAGAGAAAGCGTAGTAATAATGCAGGCCATGCATGAAAATGTAGGACAGTTACTGAAGTCTATCTCGTGGTCATCATGTGAAAATTCGTGATAAACCACGAGATAGAAAAGCTCATACGAATACCATATACTTCTGGAATGGAACATCTCCATAATAAGCCTAAGCATTTTCAGCTATTTCTCCGGCTTATAAGTCCATCCATGATCCTCATGGTAAATCATCAATTTTGTCATCCCTCCGTCAATGCATATGTTCTCTCCCGTAATGAATCCGGCTTTTTCGGAGCATAAGAACAATACCATGTTGGCAATGTCCATCGGGTTTCCGACTCTGCCGGCCGGCTGCTGAAGAGCATCCGGACCTTCATAGATTCTATAATCAGTATCGATCCATCCCGGCGAAATGGAATTTACCCGTACCTTTCCGGCAAAACTTGTAGCCATTGCGTGTGTCAGTGCGGCAATCCCACCTTTTGCTGCCGTGTAGCTTTCCGTCTGAGGCTGGCTCATCCGGTCGCGCGACGATGAGATATTAACGATACAGGCTTCTTTGCGAAAATACGGTGCGAACAGCTTCGACAGATAAAATGGTGCCGTGACACCGACCGCCAGTGCATACTGAAACTCTTCATAACTGCAATTATCAATACCTTTCATCAGGGGAAGAGCATTATTGATGAGGATTTCAGGTTCCCACGGAATGATCCGCAGTCTGCTCTGCGAATGATCCTGTCTCATCCGCAGCATCCCCGGAGACGGGCACAGGTTCGATTCGCAGCCCCTCCACCACGGTGGTAGCCAGTTTCTTCTTGG
>OCTX012286121.1_pt1 | contig 13329 bp, 10 predicted proteins | sample 1539691 | NCBI WGS metagenome assembly OCTX01 (sample SAMN02144231, study PRJEB22623) | gut metagenome | biome: sheep rumen | host: Ovis aries | place: New Zealand
AGCCAGAACAGCGGGGCAATGACGCCGTCGCTCAGATTTTCGGCCAGCGTCTCCAAGGCCGCAGTGCGCACCTCCTGTGCCGAGAGTGCTGAGGTGTCGCGTCCTACGATGCGGGCCACCTGTCGCCGTCCTTCGTCCAGGGAACGGTCTACGGCCAGGAATACCTGTCGCACTTCGCGGATGAGGGTGGTGCCGGCCAGACAGTAGAAGATGAGGAGGGAACCCACCGGAAGGGTGGCCAGAATGGGCAGCACCGGCATCTCCCCAAGGGGGAAGCCCGCCACCCCGAGAGAGGGAAGTTGAAGGAGTAGGTATAAGAGAGCGTAGGTGGAGATGTAGGCGAGGGTGATGAGGGCGACAGCCGTCAGTGCCCCCTTCGCCTTTCTGTGATTCCCTTTGTTGAGATGACGCTCGCAGAAGGCGATGGCGCGTCCGAACCACACCACGGGGTGGGGCATACGGGCCGGGTCGCCGAAGCAGAGGTCGAGCAGCCAGCCGATGAGTAAAGACGCGGCATTAATCATCGGCACTCATGATTTGGTAGAGACGGTCGATGTCCACATGCTGACGGACATGGGCAGCCAGACGGTCGTATTGCTCCTCCTTGAAGTCGGCGTAACTCTGCATCGGCGCGTGGCTGTCGGCCTTGCCGGCCAAGAGGTGACCGACGACGGGGGCGTTGTCCAGAAAACCATGGATGTAGGTGCCTATACAGCGGTCGCCCTGCATGATGGCCTGGTCTGTATCGCTGACGCCCTGGTGTATCTCATAGCCCCGGCAGGTCTGTCCCGCGAATTGGAACGTCACTTGTCGGGTGGTCTTCGTGGGGGTGATGGTGGTATGGATGGGCAACAGTCCCAGTCCGGGCAGGGTGCTGATGTTGCCTTCGAGACCGTCGGGGTCGCTTACCGTCAAGCCCAGCATCTGGTAGCCGCCACAGATGCCGACCACCATTCGGCCGTCGCGATGAGCCTGCAGGATGGCCTGTGCACAACCGTTGCGGCGCAGTTCGAGCAGATCGTCTAAGGTGGCTTTCGTGCCAGGCAGGATGATGATGTCGGCCCGTAGGATGTCGGAGGTGTTGTTGGTATAGAAGAGGTTGACCTGAGGGTCGCGTTCCAGTCTGTCGAAGTCGGTGAAGTTGCTGATATGTCGCAGGAGTACCACGGCGATGTTCACCTTCCCCTCGGCCCATTGTCGTCGCTTCTGTTCGAGGCTGACGCTATCCTCCTCCTCGATGTGGATGTCCCTCATATAGGGCACCACGCCCAGCACGGGCACGCCGCAGATGTCCTCCAGCATTCGGCGCCCGTCGTCGAAGAGGCGCAGGTCGCCTCGGAACTTATTGACGATGATACCCCGGATGAGCCGCCGGTCTTCTTCCTGTTGCAGGGCGATGCTGCCGTAGACGGAGGCGAAGACCCCGCCGCGGTCGATGTCGCCCACGAGTATCACCTTGGCCCCGGCATGACGTGCCATGGGCAGGTTGACCAGATCGTGGTGGCGCAGGTTGATCTCGGCAATGCTGCCGGCACCCTCCATCACAATGGGGTTGTAGCGGGCGGCCAGACGGTCGAAGGCATCGCAGACTGCCTGACGGAAGTCGAAACGCCCCCCCAACCCCTCCGTGGTGGGGGGGATGTCTTCCCTCGGGGAGCGAGGGGCTCTCCAGAAGTCGTAGGCATCGCGGTTGCCGATGGGTCGTCCGTTGAGCACCACCTGACTGGTGTGGTCGCTCTGGGGTTTCAGCAGGAGGGGGTTCATGTCCGTATGGCAGGGAATGCCGGCTGCCTCGGCCTGCACGGCCTGTGCACGACCTATCTCCAGGCCCTCGGGGGTGGCGTAGGAGTTGAGGGCCATGTTCTGTGCCTTGAAGGGTGCCGGCTGGTAGCCGTCCTGGAGGAAGATACGGCAGAGGGCCGTTGCCAGGACGCTCTTGCCGACGTCGCTGCCTGTACCGGCCAGCATGACAGGTGATAGTCGTTTCATAGGCGATAGAGGTGTGTGTAACTTGCTAAAACATTTTTATATTTGAACACCGGCGTGCCGACAGGCGCGCCTTTGGCATCGTAGACCTGGCAGGCTGACGGGGGCACAGTGCCGACGAACTGTGTGTAGTGGAACTCATGGCCACGATATTCCCGGCCGTCGAGCACAAAACGGCGATAGCCCAGCGACAGCCGGCGGTCGGCCCGGCGGGCAGAGATGACGTAGGGCAGCACGCCGCACATCGGATATTCGCCCATTTCCGCTGTCTCACCTGCCGACAGACTTTCGTCGGTGACAATCTTTTCACAGAGATACATCATGCCGCCACATTCGGCCACGATATGTCCGCCCCGCTCGGCATAGTCTTTGATGCTCCGGCGTGTATGCTCTGCTCTGGCCAGCGCCTCTAAGTGCTTCTCCGGATAGCCGCCCGGCAGATAGAGCAGGTCAATGTCATCGGGGATGGGAGCGTCTTCTTCGGGGTCGAAGAAACGGGGCTTGTCAAAGCAGTCGATGGTCTCTTGATAGAGAAAGGAGAAAGCCTCGTCGTTGCGGGCTACCAGCACACCGGGAGTGGGGACGGTGCACACCGGGAGTCGGGATGGTGCACACTCCGAGTTTAGACGGAGCAAACCCTCGCAATCGACGTGGGCTTCCAACAGCCGGACCAGTTCGTCGCTGGCTGTTTCTTCCGAGAAGTCAAGACCCAGATAGCGTGAGCCAGTCTCCAGACTCTGTTGTCGGGGCAGGTAGCCAAAGCAGGTCAGATGGAGGTCGTCGCACACCTGACGGAGCATCTGCACATGACGTTCCGAGCCCACCTTATTATATATAACGCCGGCGATACGGACATCAGGCCGGAAGTTGGCGAAACCCTGCAGAAGGGGAGCCATCGAGTAGGCGGCACTCTTCGCGTCGACCACCAGCACGACGGGCAGTCCCAGCACGCCGGCTATCTCTGCCGATGAGCCACGGTCGCGGTCGTAACCGTCGAACAGTCCCATCATCCCTTCGACGATACACACGTCGGCCGTCTGGCCATAGTGGGCAAAGAGGGTCTGTACATGGTCTGCCGATGCCATGAATGTGTCGAGGTTGACGCTGGGCCGCTGGCATACCGACTCGTGGAATTTCGTGTCGATATAGTCGGGACCGCACTTGAAGGGCTGTACACTGTAGCCCTTCTTAGCCAGAAGAGCCATCAGTCCTCTGGCGACGGTCGTCTTGCCCGCTCCGCTCGAAGGTGCTGCTATCATGAATTGTGCTTTCATCGGTGCAAAGATACGAAAAAAAAGCGAATTCAAGCAGGATAGAGGATACAAAGTGAAAAATAGGGAATCTGTCGCGACAGGATGGTGTCGCGGTCGGTGGTGTGGAAGGCATCGGTGGTGCCTACGTTCTCAAAGTAGTGGCATACGGTTGCCGGACATTGGCTGAGGAAAGTCTTCAGTGCCTGCTGGCATTGAGACAGTTTCATGACCACTACCACATGGTTGGCGGCCAGCAATGTCTGCAAAGTGTCTGCATCGGCATCGCCCGGCAGCACGGTCAACCGCTGTTGCTGACTGGCCAGTGAGAGTCCCGCCTGGGCTGCGGCGGCAATAAACGACGGTATCCCGGGACACTGGACTACGGGGATTCCGTCAGACTGGAGACGATCCATCACGTAGTGGACGGAGGCGTAGATACTCACGTCGCCCTCGACAGCCACTACTACTTGCTGACCGTCGCGCTGCATGGCTGCCGCGTCGCGGTAGATATGGTCGTAGACCGCCATGGCCGCCGCCCGGTTTTTCTGCATAGGCAGCGGGTAGAGGTGCTGTTTCCGGTTGTCAGCCCACTCGTTGACAATCTCTTGGGCACGTGACCTCACCAGCCCGTCGGCAGACGGTGTGGCGGGCATGAGTATGGCATCGGCCTCACGCAATGTCCTGACGGCCTTGAGCGTCAGATGCTCAGGGTCGCCAGGACCAAGTGAAAGGAATGTGACAGGCTTGCTCATAGGCGCCCGCTTAGTCTTCGACGATGCGGATCTGGTCGAAGTAGAAGCCCGGAGCGATGCTCACACCCTTGCTGACAGTGCCTGTTGCCGTGTCGTAGACATAAACGGTCTCACCGTCTTCGTTGCTGACACCGAAGTAGGCCTTGCGCTCTTTGGCGTTGTAGACGGCGCGCTGTGAGAAACTGCCGGCACTATAGGGCAGGTCGGCACCGTTGTATTGAATGGGCGTAGCCGTCTTGCCGGTCAGGTCGACGATAGAGTAGTAGTAGGCTGTGTTCTGAATGCTGGTTCCTTCGCTGGCATCGCCGGAATAGGCCAGAGCCTTGTTGTTGCCGATGTACAGCACAGACGCAATCTTGCCCTTTGCATTGGGGAAGGCGTTGTAGCCGGCCTCGAAGTCGTACTCGCCCTTCTTGATACGCAGCAGTTTGCCGGTGTTCACCTTGTTGACGCTGCTGAAGGCCGACAGGTAGAGGTTGTCGTCGTCGTCGAAGAACATGAAGTTCTGCATCAGTTCGCCGTAGGCAGAGCCTTGCATCTCGGCGGCCTCTTTATTGACAATCTCCTGCTCGACGGCCATCGTCTCAGGATTGATGACGGCAATGTGGAAGTTGGGCTCACCGGTGGTCTTCTTGCTGCCGCTGGTCTCCTGCTTGCTGTAGAAGAAGTAGAACAGTTTGTTGTCGCTCTTGCGATAGGTCAGCAGACCGCTGGTGGTGAACACGTTGTAGCCTTCTGCCACGCTCAGCGTCAACTGGCCCTCCTTGACGATGGTCATGTCGTCGGTGTTCAGTTTGGTCCAGATAATCTTGTCGGTGGTACCGTTGGCGGCCATGATGACCAGCGTGTTGTCGTTGAGCCAGGCGTGGGTGTACTTACGGGGAACATAGGTGTTGGTACCGAAGGGACGCTCGCGGATCACACTCAGTTTGTTGTCCTTGAGTTGCAACTTGACGAAGCGGTCGCCAGTTGTCGGCACCTGATACATGTACTTCTTGTCGTAGATGTTCTCAATGGTGTAGTCGGTGATTTCCACACCTTTACCGGCAAAGTCGACAGTGGTGTTGGGGTCTGACAGCGATGCTACGCTCAGCGTCAGGTGGGTCTCCTGCGATGCCATACCGCCATGCTTGCCTGCGGTCACGGTCAGGTCGTAGTGGGTAGATACGGGCGTAACTTCGGGACCTGTCCCGTTGTCATCGTCGTCGTTAGAACACGAAACGAAAGCAGCAGTCATCATCAGCGCTGCCATCATGGAATGAAAGATACTTAACTTTTTCATCTTGTCTGTTGTTTGATAATTATTGTAAAAAGAGTCTGAACTTCGCAAATAGTGAGCGACCGGGCTTCTGGAGTTTGTAGTTGTCGTAGACGGTCTGGTCCAGCAGATTCTGGCAGTCCAGCGAGATGCTGTAGCGATGGTTCTGCCACGAATAGGTCACGTTGGCACCCAGCAGGTGCTTCTCCGGTATGCGGGCCTTGGTCTCCGGCAGTCCGTAGGCTTCCCAGGAGAGGTAGAACCAGTGCACCCATTGGTAGTCCATGCCCACCGTCAACTTGTCGCCTTTTGACAGCAGGTCGGCAAAGGAATAGTGGGCCTCTGCTGAGGCGAAGAGCCACGGCCGGTTGGGCACATGGTTCTGATAGGTGACCGACGGTTTGCCATCGTCTTTGTAGCGATTGTTGTCGCGGGCATCTTGCCAACTCATGTTTGCCACCACCTGCAGCCGCTTGTCCCAGTCGTAGCGCACTTCGCCTTCCAGTCCTTTGATTCGCACGGCCGGTTCGTTGACATACTGAAGATAACCTTCGTCGTCGGAAATTTGCGGTTGGATGTAGTTGTTGACATGTCGCAGAAAGCCGTTCGCCTCGTAGTATATGGTATGGAGTCCGGTCTGGAAGGTGCCAAAGAGCCCTATGTTCAGGTTGTCGCTTTCTTCGGGCTTCAACGCTGTGTTGGCATAGATGGTGGTGCCGTTGCCCAGCAGTTCACGGGCCAACGGCAGACGCACGCTGTGTTCGTAACTGCCTTTGACGGCCAGCGACGGCATGAGTTCGAATCTGGTGCCAAGTCCGCCGCCGATGCTGTTCTGTGTGCTGGTGCCGGCCGACTTTTGCGACCCGGTGATGAAGTACAGGTCGCTCTGCCTGATCTTCAGATGGTTTACATAGTCTTTCAGAAAGAACGTGTTGTACATACGTCCCTCAAGGAGCGACTGGTTATAGGCCAATCCGATGATGTGCTTGGCAAACAGGTCGTTGGCCGGCTGGAAGGTTTGGTCAGTATCGTCCCAGCGGTCGTTGCCGGTACGGTTGAGCGCATAACTGAGGTTGAGCATATGTTGCTCAGAGAAACTGTAGTTCAGGTCTGCCCTGAGCAGCGTGAGCGGACGTTTGTAGTGGCGACGGGAGAAGGCTCGCCCGTTCAACTCGTTGCGCTGGCTCTTTATCCACTCGCCGTCCCAGTCGTATTTACGCTGGGCGGTATCGGTTGTGATGGCATGGTCCCAGGTGTGCGATAGCGACAGACTGGCATCAAGATGTTGTGTCAGGAAATTCTTTTTCTGATAGCGCAGCCCGACACTCCAGGCCTTGCTCTGACGGTCGGCCATGCCGATGACGTGATTCTGGACCTGACTGGTCTGCAGATCTTTATTTACCTTATTATATGATAGGGTGACAAAAAACTCGTCTGCCCACCACTTGTCAGAGACACCAGCCTCCAACTGGCCCAGCAGCGAGAAGTAGTTGTCGTGGAAACGCTGCCGCTCACTGGGCAGATATCTGCCTGCTTCCTCGTTCCATACCTCAACGTCTTTCATCCGATAGTCGTTCTTGGAGTAACTGATGCCCAACGACGGACGGATGGTGAGGCCGTTTTTGAAGATATACTGTCCGCTGACATCGCCTTGATGGGTATGGAAAGAGCCGATGCCGTAAGAGACGTCCAGATAGTTCTGCTTCTTGCGCTGTGTCACAATGTTGACGGCACCGCCCAGCACATCGCTGTTCAGCCATGTCGGCACAACACCTTTGTAGATTTCTATATGGTCTATCATGCTGATGGGCAGGTTGGCAAGCGTGATGCCGGACCCCTTCGCATCGAGCGGTATGCCGTCCATGAAATAGCGTACGGAACTGCCCGACATCCCATTGATGCTCAGTTCGAAGTCGGAACCCAACCCACCGTCTTCACGGATCTTCACACCTGTCGTACGGTCAATCAGCCCGCTGAGCGAATGGATGGAACCAGCGACGGACTGTATGTCGATGGCATTGACGGCCAGGGCCCCTTCGCGCAGTCGCTGGGTCTTGCTCTTTCCCGTGATGGTCACATTGTCAAGAGCCACAGAATCGCGCATCTGGCTCTTCTTTGACTCTTGTGCATCAGCCCAAGACGTGGCCCCAAACCACATGGTGAGGACCGTCATCCACACAATAGCGTTTCTTTTCATTGCTCGAATACTACTCTGCTAGACCTTATTCCCGAAGTCGTCGCGTTGTCGTGCCTGACATGGCAGGTTTCCTGACTTCCTCCGAAAAGTCCGCCTTCCCAAGCATGGCTCAGTGGCTTCTTATGATGGACTTCTCATAATGGAGGTCACAGTAGCGGGCACTGTCCAGGACTCTCACCTGATTCCCTCTCTTCAGCGGTGAATGACCGCCAAATCACCAAATCGGGTGCAAAGGTAATAACTTTTTCTTAAAAAACAGATATTCTTTTGTAAAAAATGCTTTTTAATTTTGTGGTGTTTCTCCTTCTTCGTACCTTTGCAGACGATGAAGCAGATATATACGAAGACGGGCGACGATGGACAGACCGCTCTGAGAGGGGGCCTGCGGGTGGACAAGGATGACATCCGCATCGAGACCAACGGACAGATAGACCATCTCAACGCCCTGTTGGGAGTCGTCAGGGCGCAGACCCAGGATGAACTGCTGCTGCAGGTGCAGCGCGAACTGATGGTGGTGATGAGCCATGTGGCAACGCCGCAGGGAGAGGAAAACCCAAAAACGCTGCGGGTCGTCGAACTGACATCACTGATGGAACAGGCCATCGACAGGCTGACAGCCACAAAACCGGCGGGCTTCGTGCTGCCCGGCGACAGTCTGCCCTCAGCCTTTGTCCATCTGGCACGCACCCAATGTCGCACTGTGGAGCGTCGGCTGTGGACGCTCAACCGTCAGTATCCTGTCCGACAGGAGGTGCTCCGCTTCTTCAATCGACTGTCGGATTACCTTTTTGCTTTGGCCTTATGATACAGGGACACGGGGACGATGCCTACCGCTATGCGGACGTTCGGATCAATTTCAGTTCGAACATCTATGCCCATGCCGACCTGTCGGCACTCCAGGCGCATCTGGCCTCCCGTCTTGATGTCATCGGTCAGTATCCGGAACCGGAAGCCACGTCGCTCGAACGGCTCATTGCCCAGCGGCGGGGCATCCCTGCCGACTGCGTGCTGGTGACCAGCGGAGCCACCGAGGCCATCTATCTCGTTGCCCAGATGTTGAGCCGTCAGGGCATCTGCCACTACCAGATCCGGCAGCCCACCTTCAGCGAGTACGAAGATGCTTGCCGAATGTTCGGGATGACACCCGGCGAGGGTGGGGCGGTGTGGCTATGCAATCCTAACAACCCCACAGGACAGGTAGCCTCTCTTCTCCCCTGCGCCTCGCCCCTCATTCTCGACCAGTCGTACGAAGACTATTGTCTCCAGCCCTTGATGACACCTGCCGAGGCCGTCGCCCTGGGCTATGTCATACAGATTCACTCGCTCACCAAGACCTATGCCGTGCCCGGCTTGCGTATCGGCTATGTTGTCGCTGCGGCCCAGACCGTCAACCGCCTGCGCTCACTGATGCGCCCTTGGTCGGTCAACGCCCTGGCCATCGAAGCCGGTCGGTGGCTGATGACCCACCAGGTCGAGGCCGTGCCCGACATGAAGGCCTATCTGGCTGAGGCGCAGCGGCTGAACCGGGCGCTGAACGCAATCCCTCATCTGGAGGCCCTGCCCACCGATACGCATTTCATGCTGGTCAGAAGCGACTCGATGACCGCTGCCGACCTGAAGGAGCGGTTGGCCAGTCGCTATGGCATCCTCATTCGCGATGCCTCCAATTTCCAAGGCCTCACTCCCTATCATTTCCGCATCGCCGCCCAGCGTCCCGACGAGAACGACCGTCTGCTGGAGGCGCTGAGGGAGACGCTTTGAACGATTCTTATGACAAATAATGGCGGCCATCCTCACGGACGGCCGCCATCATACACTTAATAAATTATTCTGCGACGGCCTGATCCTCACGGACTGCGCCCGTCAAAACTAACATTTCTGTCACCGCCATTGCGGCGAACAAAAAAATGAAAAAAAACTACTAATTCCCTACCCCTGTGTGGGGTGGAAACTAAAGCCGCACGGCCACAGCCCTCACGGGTTCTGCCATGCGGCTCTTCTATCGATTAGTATTCCTCTTCGTCGTCATCCCAGAATCCGCCACGGGAGAGGTTACCATCAGCATCATTTGTCGTTGGGGTGTCTGTAGGATTGTAGGGATTTGCCAATGGATTATCGCCTAAAGAGCCAGCCAATATCTGCTGAGACTTGATAGTTATGAAATCTGTTGTGGGCTTAATATATGATGTCTTTTCCATAATCTGAATTTTATTTATTTTATTACTACTTTCTTGCCATTCACAATGTACAGGCCCTTCTGAGGAGCAGCCACACGCTGACCACGCAGATTGAAAATTGCGTCCTCGCCTTTAGAGAGTGCAGAGTTAAGGCTCATGATGCCCGTGGTCTCGTCTTCAAAGCCAATGAACTGACGGGCACCACCACCGCCAGCCACACTTGCAGGCAAGTAAGCGGTGTTAGCACCAACGGTGAAAGCCTTTGTAGTCTTGTAGAAACCAACACCACTGGTGCCGTTCTTCAGTACATAGATGGCATCGCTTTCAGAATCATAAGGAATTGTGGTTTCACTCAACACCCCTTCAAATACGTTTGTGATGGCATCAGCACTTGCAAGCACAGGAATCGTGTAATCGTTTGCTGCGCCCTTCAGCAGGATACCCTCATTAGCAGGAACTTCTGTCACTTCAGCAAACTTCACGAGGTCACCATCCTTATAAGCACGATAGGCCTTCAAGGCAGGAGTAGCATTTGCAATGTCAAGAGCATAGGGACTGCAATAGGTAGCGTAGCCGGCAGCAGTGATGGTCTTGGAGACAGAAGTCTCACAAAGCTTAATAGTCTTAAGTACAACATTCTTTGCAAGTGAGAAAATCACCTCGCCATCAGCAGTAGCTGTATAGGTATATGTTCCTGTGTATGTAGCAGCAGGAACAGCCGTAAGGTTTGATGTACTGCTTGGTGCAGAGGAAGCAGCAATCTGAATCAACTGACCAGCCTCCATGCCTAACAGAACAACATACTCCGTCTTGTTATACGGGTGTACGCCAGCGCTGTTTTTATCTATACGCCAACTCGAGCCTCCATTTACTGCTGATACCGCCAACAAGCCATCACCGATGATATTGCCGCTCTGATCCAAGTATTTATAGTATGTGCGATCAGTATTAACGGTCACAACCGTAATTGTTGACATATCATAATTTTCGACATTACCGTAAGCCCACGCCGCGGAACCAGCATCACTATTAGTGCAGAAATTCAATGTTGTTGTGGTAGCATAGGCTCTTGGAGCATATACCGTCTCATCAGCAGGGGCTGTCGCACCATAACCATCTGCAGTAAGCCAATAGGTAAGAGTTCCATCTGTATCAATATTGACATTTACAGATGCATTGGTAGATGTCTGTTCTGAACCACCATCTATCTGATAGTGAATTGTAGCAGTAGGTGCACCTAAAATTGCAGACTGATCACTTGCGATTGTATATACACCATTGTTAGAGTGTGTAACAGTTGCAGGCAGCAAGTTTATTGTTGTACCAGCACCTGTTGCAAAGTTCATTTTATCTGACGTATCATCTCCTTTTTTAGCATAAGCATAAATAGTAGCAGCAGCAGTTGTAACTTCACCAGTGTATGTTTCCCAACCTGCAGCACCCTTCTCAAGGTCTGTTGTCGCATAATAGATTGTAGCTCCATCTGTCAAACAACTCAATGTAAACTTACGGCTTGTTCCTGCTGCACCTGTAATTTCAGATGTAGGAGTAGCTACAAAACCTGCAACTGCTGGAGTCTTGAAGACGATATTATCAAGGAACATTCTTGATACAGCTCTTGCTACTATACCGTTAAAGGTTTTAGGATAGCTAAAAGTGGATGACACCTTAACGTTATTTACATAAGTTGTACCTTCTTGCGAAACAGTAAGGTATATACCATCACCTGCAACGCCCTTAACTGTGAAGCGTGCTCTTTTTGACATAGTTGATGTGTTATAGCCAGAAGGAGGAAGAATTGATGTCAAAGTATTCTCTGATGCATCTTTAATGGTTGCCGTTGTTCCATTATTACCCCAGGACACGATGAATGCCGTGCCTTGGTCTGTCGCGAAAGTGCCTGTAGATGTATTTTGATTTGAGAGTCCACAACTCCAATCAAATTCCATAATCCAGTCTGTATCAACGTTGAATTTTGTATCGGTAAACGCAATGTTCATGCCACGATCACCGTTTCCACTTTGTGCTAATTCCAAGTATCCATTAGTAATAGATGTGGAGCCATTCGTAACAGAATATGTCATTCCAGCAGGAGCAGAAGAGAAATCTGCATTCCAAACAGTTGTCCACTTTGAAGTCTGCTCAGCTGTATTCAGCACCACCTGTGCATTCTGTACCGTAAAGAAGAGACCTACGTTAGCAGAGGTTGCATTTCCATACAGATAGCTGAACGACATAGTGAACTCATTCTCTCCATTGGTTGGAGTAACGGTTGCTGTAGCATAGATATTAGTTGATTCACGAGTAATTACCATATCTACAGCGGCACCATTCATAGCAGCCTGTATTCCAGCACCCGCCGGATTTGCTGTAGCATAGGTGTTAGAACAAACTAAACGTGTGGGGTCACCATCAGCATTTTCTGTTTCATTATAGGGATTTGAGTTTTTTCCTTGTCCCCATGCATAATTGTCGCCACGCCATACGAAATACTCGGTACCGCCGCCACCATGAGAATTATTTCCGTCTGTTGCTACAAGAAGCCACGTTTTGTATGATTTTCCATCATTAGCATTAGTGGTTGTAAATTGGAAATGGTATTTTCCGTAACTCTCCAATGTGTAGGTGTTTGAGAAATCAGCCCACCAGCCTGAACTTAAGGTTCCAACTGTTTCGATTGGATCTCCCCACGCACTTGCTCCCACCAGCAGCGCTGCTGCCACGAGGAGTGTTTTTGTTAGTAATTGTTTAATACTCATAATTGATAGTTTTAGAATGTTTAAAAAGATTAAGTTAGAATGTATCGTTTTAAGTTAACCGGCTTCACAGCCGCTGACACGCAGGCACAAAAAAAAAGGCGTAAGACTGAAGCAGCCCTACATCTCCCTTTAGAGGTCGTGAGAATTACCTAAGCAAAAAGATATAGTGATACAACAATCCCACGCTATCGCGTGAGAGAGCCACTATGTCCATCTTGTTTGCTTTGAAATTTCTCACGTTTCTAAAGGCAAGACGAAGCACAATGCTTCTCGTTTTTATTTACCAGCGAAAGTCGGAATCCCATAGTCTTTTGGCCCTTTTGAGGCCATCGGCGCACGCCCCGCTTGGACATGTTTACAGGGAAACCGCTGCAAAAGTACACAAAAATCCCGAAACGCCAAAGCATTTCGGGATTTATTTTTGATTTATGTCAATTCCCGGCAATTTCTGCCAGCAATTTTGCTGGTAGAAAACTTTTGTCACAGAATCTTTGGCCGTTTGAATTCTTTTTCCTAATTTTGCAACCGATATTAGAGCATGATGCTGATTCTTGCTGCCTGAAACCTGACAAGTTCACTCCTCGCAAGAACGCATGATGGTTCTACGCGTATATCTATGTGCGTGGGTGCTATCCTCGACACCTTACAAGGGAGGCTGGTCGAACACCTTGGACACCAATGTGGAACAGATTATCCTCAGTATCGACGGAAAAATCTGGATGGAGTGTTGGGGCGACCTTTTCGACTTCTTCTCCCGACTCATCAAGGAGAAACTCTCGAAGTACAGACTGGCAGAGAGCCTGATGGTAGAGATTAGCGGATAAGTTTGCACATCACAATTGTTCTATCTTGAATCCCGTTTGGAGGCTTCTGGCATCCCGTTTGGAGGCTTCAAACGCCTCGTTTGGAGGCTTCAAACGGTGCGTTTGGAGGCTTCAAACCAGTAG
>OCTX012206976.1_pt1 | contig 13328 bp, 8 predicted proteins | sample 1539691 | NCBI WGS metagenome assembly OCTX01 (sample SAMN02144231, study PRJEB22623) | gut metagenome | biome: sheep rumen | host: Ovis aries | place: New Zealand
CCCCTCGGCCGACATCAGCCACACGCACTGCCCCGTCTTCGCCCTGAACGGCGACCGCGACCGTCAGGTCACGGCCCCGCTGAACCCCGATGCCATACGGCGCCTGCTGCCGCCCACGGAGCACAACCAGGTTAAGACGTATGCCGGGCTGAACCACCTCTTCCAGCACTGCACCACGGGGCTGCCCGCAGAATACCGCCAGACGGAAGAGACCATAGCCCCCGAGGTGCTGAGCGACGTGGCCGGCTGGATAAACGCCCTGCCGTGACGGTAGCGACAGGACGAACCTTGCGGAAGGCAAACAAAAAAAAATGACATGGACATGAAACGAGGAATCATCATCATGGCGGCAGGCCTGCTGATGCTGGGCTGCGCCACACAACAGGAGCGGGCCGAGCGGCGCGAGCTGACGCGACGGGCCGTGGAGCAGGCCGTGGCCGACCGGCAGCTGCGCATAGACGTGACGTCGATGAGCACCATGCGCTACGGCACACGCATGGTGACCAGCGACTTCTTCCTGCGGCTGCACGGCGACACGCTGCAGAGCTACCTGCCCTACCTGGGGCAGGCCTACCAGGCGCCGATGGCCTCGCCCGCACGCGGGCTGAACTTCGAGGAGCGCATAGCACGCCTGACGGAGAGCCGCCCGAAGGCCGACCAGGTGCGGCTGGACATCGACGTGAAGACCGACGAGGACACCTACCACTACATCGTCGACATTTTCAACACGGGCAAGGCCGACATCAGGGTGATGTCGCAGCACCGCGATGCCATCAGCTTCAACGGTGACTGCCAGCTACCATAAAGCCATGGACAGAAACAGACAAATCATACGCACCAGCCTGGTGGGCATGGGCGCCAACGTGCTGCTGGCCGCCTTCAAGGCACTGGTGGGCCTGCTGGCGGGCTCCATCGCCATTGTGATGGACGCGGTGAACAACCTGAGCGACGCCCTCTCGTCGGTCATCACCATCGTGGGCACCAAGCTGTCAGAGCGCCCTGCCGACCACGAGCACCCCTACGGCCACGGCCGCATAGAGTATTTCAGCGCCATCATCATTGCCGTGATCGTGCTGGTGGCCGGCGTGGCCTCGCTGACGGAGTCGGTGAAGAAGATTGTGCACCCCACGGAGCCGTCGTACACCACCCTGACGCTGACCGTCATCATCGTGGCCATCGTGGTGAAGCTGCTGCTGGGGCGCTATGTAAAGGGCATGGGACGAAAGCTGAAGAGCGACGCGCTGACGGCCAGCGGCGCCGACGCCCTCTTCGACGCCGTGGTGACGCTGTCGACGCTCGTCTCGGCAGGCATCATGCTCCTGTGGGGCGTCAACCTCGACGGCATCTTCGGCACCGTCATCTCGCTGGTCATCATCAAGGCGGGCTACGACATGCTGGCCTCGCCCATCAACGAGCTGCTGGGCAGCCGCATATCGCCGCAGTTCGTGGCACAGCTGAAGCAAGAGGTGATGAGCTTCCCGGGAGTGTACGGCGTGTTCGACATCATCATGAACAGCTACGGCCCCGACACCACCATCGGCTCGCTGCACGTGAACGTGCCCGACACGATGACGGCACGCGACATTCACCAGCTGACGCGCAGCATTGCGCAGCGCGTGTACGAGAAGTTCCACGTCATTCTCACCGTGGGCATCTACGCCGTGCACACCGACACCAGCGGCGTGGGACGGCTGCAGCGCGACGTGATGGACTTCGTGGCGCAGCACGCGCAGGTGCTGCAGGTGCATGCTTTCTTCTACTATGAGGACCAGCGCCTCATCAGCATCGACGTGGTGCCCACCGACGACGTCGCCGACGGCGCCGCCTTCCAGCAGGCCCTGACGGCCGAGCTGCACGAGCAGTTCCCCGGCTATGAGTTCCAGCTCGTCATAGACCACAACTACAGCGAATAATCCTTGCGTGGGCGCACCGTCAGCGCCGCACCACCTTCCTCACGCTGCCATCGGCCAGCCTGACAATGACCAGGCCCGGCCGACGGCCGGCGGGCAGCTGTGTGCCGCTGAGCGAGAAGACGCCCGGGGTGGAGAAGCCGGTGGCCGGAGCCTCACGGACAGCAGGGCTGCTGATGCCAGCCAGGTCGGCAGCGGGCTTCAGCGCTGCCAGGGCCATGATGGCGGCGTATGCCGTGGAGGCACTGCTGACGGTGAGCGACTCCAGCTGACGGTCGGCATCGACGGGCACGGAGAAGCTGAACAGGCAGTAGTGGTTGTCGCTGCTGTAGCTGTTGCTGCCGCGCCAGATGTTGCCCAGCGCCGTGACGGCCTCGGTGCCGTCGAGACGGGCCGTGGGCACCGACCAGTCGCGAATGTCGTACATGCCGGCGTCGGTGGTGGTGCCGTCGGCGTAGTTCAGACGTATGTTCACCGTCGACTGTCCGTTGCCGCTGGTGGCCAGCACGAAGAGCTCGTGCGTGGCTATGGGCAGCGCGAGGCGCAGCGTGCCCTGCTCGCCGTAGCTGCGCAGGCTGAGGGCGCCGGGCTGGTCGTAGGGTGCCAGCAGGAAGGTGGCGTGCTCGTTCTCGGTGGTAATGAGGCGGCTGGCAGGCAGCCCGCCGCGGCTGCGCAGCAGGGCGGCATAGAAGGCACGGTCAGAGCCGTCGACGGTGGCCGAGGTGTAGGTGGCGGCGGGCAGCGACTCGGCCACGATGTCGGCATTCCAGCCCTCAGCCACCTCCACGGGCTCCGTCTCCACCCGTCGCGGCGGCAGCAGGTGCTTGTCCAGGAACTGCAGGCGGCGGCGCGTCCACGTCTTCAGGTAGTTCACGGCGTCGGCATAGTCCTCGGCATAGTAGGGTATGGGCCAGATGTAGCTGCGGTCGCTGATGCCCCAGGCCTGCTCGTTGCGCTGCGCTGCGCCGCCGCTGGTGATGAGGGTGGCCAGCGAGTCGATGGTGTGCATCAGCCGCTCGTCGCTGTGGTTGCCCTGGCGGTACTGCTGCCAGCGCTGCTTCATGGCGCTCGTGTAGGCGGTGTCCTGCAGCATGCGGTACCAGTAAAAGGGCACAGGGCAGTCGTCCCAGGGGAAGTTCAGGTTCAACTCGTACTGCCAGCGGTCGGTCTGCTGTCCATCGTAGTAGTTGGCGTTGCCCCAGGCAATGTTGAAGTCCCAGAGCGTGGTGCGCCATCGGCTGTCGGTGCCCAGTGCCTCTGCGTGGTGCTGGCTGTACTTATAGAGATGTGTGCTCAGGCGGTAGCCGTCGATGTTCATCGACAGTTCTGTGGCCAGCATGTAGTCGATGAACGACTGCACGTCTATCTGCTTGCGATAGCCGCCGTCGGGCTGCTGCCAGTCGTCGGCCATGAACGCGGCCTCCATGCGGTTCACCTCGCTCTGCAGCGCCTGCCGCGTGTAGGCGGGCAGCGTGGCGAAGTCCTCGTCGGCGGGGTCCTCATACTCATACTTGATGGTGTACTGCTGTGCCACGCGGCTGCCGTCGAGGCTCTGCCAGGGCTTGTAGCGCGAAGCGAAGTAGGGGTCGTAGCCGTGGTCCACAGCCACATGGTAGTCGCCGGTGAGGTCGCCCTCGTAGGTGCCGGGGTCGTCGAGTCCGAGGCGGTGCTTGCCCTTCGACACGCGCTCGGAGAGCAGGTAGACGCCGTAGTAGGTGCCGTCGATGAACACCTCGCAGAGCCTCATGCGGGGCACCCAGCGGAACCAGGGGCGGGCCAGCTCCATGGAGAGCACGTCGCGCAGCATGGTCTGGTCGCACCACGGTGCTATGAAGCACCACTTGTTGTCCTTGGGCATGCCCAGCAGCGCCACCTTCTGCTTGGCGCCGCCGTAGTCGGGCAGCACGTTGCTCTCCAGCGTGCGCAGCGCCAGCGGCTTCTTGTCGCTCTCGCTGAACGAGCTGTTGCCGCGGTACTTCAGCGCTATCCAGCCCTCGTAGTCCACATGCTGGCCCGGGTGGGCCACGGTGTCGGCATAGTTCAGGTGCCCGTCGCCGTTGTGCACAATCTTCATCTTCGCCAGGATATAGCGGTCGCGCTGAATCATGCGGCCGCCGGGGTTGATGAACACGATGGGCAGGTTGGTGTGCTCCACCCGCACCGTGGCGTCGCGCAGCAGGCCGCGGTAGTTGTCGCTGCGCTGGGCATCGGCAGGCAGCAGGCCGGTCAGGCCCAGCAGCAGGGTGAGCAGTATCAGGGTACGCTTCATGGTTTTCTTACTTTGGTTTTTACGCTGCAAAGTTACATCTTTTTTCGCGCATACGCTAACACTCAGCCGCTTTTCTGCCGCCAATCAAAGCCCGCGAGGGTGTGTTTGCGGGCCGGAAGGCCGAATATTCCTGTTATACAACTGGCCGCCTGCAGATGCGCAAAGCGCTGACTGTCAGCAGATATAAGCTGATACACCATTATACATTTCCCATTTTGCTTCGCACTTTGCCGCTAATTGTGTACCTTTGCCGTTGTATTATGGAAGTCATACGCCCCACTGCGTGGCGTGCTACACATTATTTATATATATGATTGGAGTGAAAAGGAGTGAAAAGGAGTGAAGAGAAAACATATAGAAACATGAAGAAACTGATGCTTTCAGCACTGTGCGTGCTCATGCTGCTTCCCCTGCATGCCGCCCTCGAGGTGGGCAAGACCTATCGCATAGCCCCCGAGGGTTCCGCCGGCAAGTCGCTCTTCGTGAGCAATGCCTCGGTGGCCGACCGCCAGGCCGTGGTGGTGTGGACAGAGACCGACGTGCCCGCCCAGCAGTGGACGGTGACGCGGCTGAGCGGCAAGACCGTGGTGCTGAAGAACGTGTACAGCGGCAAGTACCTGAACGCCCCCAGCCGACGGCTGGAGCAGACGACGGCACAGATTCCGTGGACGCTGGAGGCCGCCGACGAGGCCACTGACAGCTATCGCCTGAAGCTGGGCTCCTACCTCACCCTCAGCACCACCGCCGACGGCACCCAGCCCGCACTGGGCAACACGGCGCAGGTGTGGCGGTTCACCGAGGTGGAGGCGCGGCCCCTGTTCGACGCACAGGCACGCAGCCGCATGCTCGACGGGTTCCTGGAACAGTACCTGCAGGACAAGGGCAACGGCTACAGCACCTTCGTAGGCGGAAGCTGGGGCGAGGCCGAGACCCTGGAGACCATCCTCGACTGCTACGAGGGCACCGGCGAGCAGCGCTTCGCCGACATCTTCGCAAGCTGCTACCGCTACATGCGCTACCACGTGGGCAACCGCTGGAACGGAGGCACCGTGGTGGGCGGCTACGACTGGTTCGGCTACGACTTCAACGACGACGTGATGTGGATGATCATCGCAGCAGCGCGAGCCTACCACCTGACGGGACAACAGTCGTACCTGACCGACGCCCAGCGCAACTTCGACCTCATCTGGCAGCGCGCCTACCTGGGCTACGTGGGGCTGCTGCGCTGGGCAGAGCACACCGGCGACCGCAACAGCGCCAACTCGTGCATCAACGGTCCCGCAGCCGTGGCAGCCTGCTACATAGGGGCCGGACTGGGCGACGAGACCTACTTTGAGAAGGCCCGCGAGCTCTACGCCAACCAGCGCACCTACCTGTTCGAGCCCGCAACGGGCCATGTCTACGACAACGTCATCTTCAACCCCGACGACGGCAGCGTGGTGAGCCGCAACACATGGGCCTCCACCTACAACCAGGGCACCATGCTCGGTGCCGCCATGCTCCTCTACCGCCACTACGGCGACGAGCAGTACCTGACGGATGCGAAGCGCATCATTGCCTACGCCCGCAAGAACCTGTGCGGCGCCGACGGCGTGGTGAGCGTCTGCCAGAATGCCGACGGCGACTTTCAGGGCTTCAAGGGCATCCTCATGCGCTATGCCGGACTCTACGCCCGCCTGCAGAACGACCAGGACTACCAGACATGGGTGCGCGCCAATGCCTTCCGGGCCTATAACAACCTGAACTCGCGCTCCTTCGGCCACTCCGCCTGGCTGACGAAAGCCTCCGAGGACCTCATGTACGGAGAGGTGAACTACGGCCTGTCCAGCTCGGCCTTCGGCGCCAGCACCGCCCTCTCGGCCGCCTGCTGCGTGCCCGTGGAGGGCGGAGAGCAGGCCGACGTCAGCCTGCCGCCGGCACACCGCAACACACCTGCCGATAACGACCGCCTGTACAGCCTCGGCGGCTGGCCCATCACGGCTCCGCTGCCCGGCAGCATCTATATCAGGAACGGACAGAAATACATAGCTACTCGGTAGTTTACCCCTACTAATAATCAAGCACATTAAACTATTGTCCTTTAACTCCCTTTAACTCCCCCCTAACTCCCTTTAACTCCCCACAAAAAAACACATGAAGACAACCTTTCTCCGCACAGCCTGCGCCCTCGGCCTGCTGTTGCTCTCGGCAGGCTCCGCCCTTGCCCTCGACATTAGTTACCAACTGCGGCTGAAGCAGCCCGGCAATGCCGCCACCACCTACACGCTGAACCGCCAGGGACAGCAGCTCGTGGCACCGACGGCGCTGCCGCTGACCATCAGCGAGCAGCTCAGCACCGACGGCGACGCACAGCGACTCACCGTCACCCTGCGCGCCACCGAGCGCGTCTACTTCAGCCTGGGTGCCAGCGTGGCCACTGCCTTCGCCACCGACGCCTGCGAGTTCTACCTGCCCGGCTTCTGGTACCATAAGAACCTGCGGTCGCCGCGCGAGGCTCCCTCGTTCCACACCAGCAACAGCTGGAACGTGCGCGAGGACCGCCTGTCATCACCCCTCAGCGGCGTCTACGACGGCACGTCGCACCGCATGCTCACCGTGCTCCACCTGATGGGCACCCCCGCCGACGCGCTGACCACCCACCAGGAGGGCGAGGTCATCCTGGGCGGCCCCTGCTCGCTGGGCTATGTGGGCTTCGACAACAGCACAGGGCGCGCAGCACTGACCTTCGGCTACCCCTACATGGAGACGCCGCGCCGCTACATCCGCAAGCTCACCTTCATCAACCCCATCACCACCTTCGCCCGACTGGACAAGGGCCAGACGCTCACGCTGAGCTGGCTCATCCGCGAGGGCGAGGCCACCGACTACGGACAGTTCGTGGCCCGCACCTGGCAGCACTGCATGGACCGCCTGAACCCGCAGCCCCTCACGCCGCTCTACACGCCCAGGCAGATGAAGGCCCAGCTGGCCAACTACTTCCGCCAGGCATACGTCGACGAGTATCCGCTGAAGTTCCACTCGGGCCACACGCTGCGCACCGACGACTGCAAGCCCTATCCCGCCGCACAGCTGGGCTTCGTGGGCCGCGTGCTGCTGAACGGCTTCAACGCGCTGGAATATGGCGAGCAGACGGGCGAGCAGCAGCTGGTGGACATGGGGCGTGCCATCTTCGACAGCTACCTCAGCGGCGGCTTCACCGAGGGCGGCTACCTGAAGGACGAGGTGCGCTACCACGAGCCGCTGCCGCAGGACAAGGACGTGGTGCACAGCATACGCCAGCAGTCGGAGGCCGTCTACGCCGTGCTCCACTACCTGGCCTACGAGCGCCAGCACGGCCGCAAGCACAAGGAATGGGAGCAGCGCATGCGCACCCTGCTCGACAAGATGCTGCTGCTGCAGAAGGCCGACGGCCACTTCCCCCGCAAGTACCGCGACGACCACAGCGACGTCGACGCCTCGGGCGGCTCCACACCCTCCGCCACGTCGACGCTCGTCATGGGCTACAAGTACTTCGGCGACAAGCGCTACCTGGCAGCCGCCAAGCGCACGGTGGAATACCTGAAGCGCGAGATTATCTCGAAGAGCGACTATTTCTCCTCCACCCTCGACGCCAACTGCGAGGACAAGGAGGCGGCCATCAGCGCCGTCACCGCCACCTACTACCTGGCCATGGTGACGAAGAAGCAGGAGCGCCAGCACTACATTGACCTCTGCCAGCGCGCCGCCTACTTCGCACTGTCGTGGTACTACCTGTGGGACGTGCCCTTCGCACAGGGCCAGATGCTGGGCGACCTCGGTTTCAGGAGCCGTGGCTGGGGCAACGTGTCGGTGGAGAACAACCACATCGACGTCTTCGTCTTCGAGCTGCCCCACATCGTGGAGTGGCTGGCCCAGCAGACGGGCGAGCAGCGCTTCCGGCAGCTGCACGACGTCATCCTGTCGTCGCTCTGCCAGCTGCTGCCCACCCCCGGGCGCCTCTGCGGCATTGCCCTGCCGGGCTTCTACCCCGAGGTGGTGCAGCACACCAACTGGGACTACGGCCGCAACGGCAAGGGCTTCTACAACGACCTCTTCGCACCCGGCTGGACCGTGGCCTCGCTCTGGGAACTCTACTCACCCCAGCGCACCGTGGGCTTCCTCACCGGGAAGTAGCGCCGACAGCACGACTTCTTCCTAACCTATACGGTAACTCTTACCTGCGCACCGGATTCGATGTACAGGTAAGAGTTACGACATACTTCCGCACTGCACGGAAGTCCCTTCGCAAGGAATGCCTTTCCTAAGCATTTCTGCCGTTTCGTATCTATTTTTCTGATTTATTTACCAAAAACATTTGGAAGTGTAGAAAATAGTTCGTACCTTTGCGGCATATTAACACAATTGTAATTATGACTGTACGCGAGATGAAGAATGATGCCGTAAGGCGCATCAACCTCATAGACGAGGGTGACAAGAAGACTGTAGAGTCTATTTGGCTTTACGTTTCAACAGCCTTGCCACTACATGAAGAAAAGAGCCAAGAGGCCCTTCGCCGGGCTAAGGCAAAAGAACTGGCCCACTCTTTTCTGGGTAGTCTTGCAACAGGCAGGCCACAGGAAGACTGGAAGAAGATAAAAGAAGATTATCTTGTAGAGAAATACTCGTCTGAATGATGAAAGTGTTTATTGACACAAACGTCTTTCTTGACTATATACAGAAACGGCCAGAAGGATGGAGGGAAGCTGAAGTGTTGTTTTATTTGGCTATCCACGGGGACATTGAATTGGTTGTGTCAGACCTGACTATTGCCAATATGCGTTATATAACCAGGAAAGACATTTCTTTGCAACAGTTCTACTCCGTCATGAAGGGTTTGCGCCCTTATTATCGTATTGTTCCTTTAGGAGGCTCTGTCGTAGACAGGGCATATCTGATGGAGAGCAGGGATTTCGAGGACGCACTTCAGTATTATGCGGCTGAGCAGGCTGGAGTTGACTATGTCGTCACCCGTAATCTTAAGGACTTTGACTTCGACTCTGCAGTGGAAGCATTAGAGCCACATGATTTCCTTTCCAAATACTTCCCAGAGGAACTTTAGTCAAGGCTGTACTATAACAGAGCAGAGGACACTGAGTAACTCCTTTTTCTTTTTTTGCCCCCTGCCCTGATTATTTTCCCCCGAAAAATTAGGGCGGACAGAGAAGAATCACAATCTTTGCAGCATGTTTCAATCATAGCAACCCCAATATATCCGTTATACAAACGGCGGACGGCAGGAATGTAATACACTGATAATCAGTACAAGTAAGGAATATATAGCCCTAAAACGGTTATACATTCCTTTTTTTATATATGTCCCTCGCCTTTTTTCCCTAATTTTGCATCATCAAAAAGCAGGCCCTGCGCCGATGCCGCCGGCGACCACAACACAGGCTGAGGACATGGGCGGGCGATGCTGACTACAGCGAACTTAAAACTTAACAAATAACGATATGACTAAAAGACACTCTGTGAAACTATTCCGCAGCATGCTGCCTGCCGGCCTCCTGATGCTCGGCACGACGGCCATGCTGTTCTCGGCGCCGCTGCTGTCTCCCGTTCAGGCCGCGGTGCAGCAAAGCGAGAGCCAGGTGACCGGCCTGGTCACCGACCAGAACAAGGAACCGCTCATCGGCGTCACCGTGACCGTGGTGGGCACCGGGGCGAAGGCCATCACCGACGTCGACGGCATGTTCAAGATCATGGCACCGTCGAAGAGCAGCACCGAGCTGGAATTCAGCTACATGGGCTTCAAGAAAAAGACGGTGAAGCTGAACGGCGCGAAGCTCATCAACGTGCAGATGGAGGAGGACGCCAACGAGTTCCAGGAGGTGGTGGTCACGGGCTACAGCTCGCAGAAGAAGGCCTCCATCATCGGCTCCATTGAGACCATCAAGCCCGCCGAGCTGCAGTTCGGCACCACGCGTACCATATCAAACAACCTGGCCGGTAAGCTCTCGGGCGTCATCGGCATACAGCGCTCGGGCGAGCCGGGCTACGATGACTCGAACTTCTGGATCCGAGGCATCTCCACCTTCTCGGGCAGCAACAAGCCCCTCATCCTCATCGACGGTGTGGAGCGCGACCTCGACAACGTCGACGTTGCCGAGATTGAGTCGTTCTCCGTGCTGAAGGACGCCTCGGCCTCGGCCATGTACGGTGTGCGCGGTGCCAACGGCGTCATCGTCATCACCACGAAGCGCGGTAAGATTGGCGCCCCGCAGGTGAGCTTCCATGTGGAGCACTCCATCAACGAGCCCACGCAGCTGCCTGAGTTCCTGAACGCTCCCGACTACATGACGCTGCTGAACGAGCTGGCCCTGCAGGACGGCACGGCGCAGCCCTTCACGCAGCAGCAGATAGACCGCACGCGCTCGGGCTACGACCCCGACCTCTACCCCAACGTGAACTGGGTGGACGCCATCACCAAGGACTACGCCTACACCACGCGCGGCAACCTCGACATCAGCGGCGGCAGCGACTTCCTGCGCTACTCCATCGTGGCCAGCTACTTCAAGGAGGGCGGCATCCTGGAGCAGGACAAGAGCCTGCTGGTTGACAACGCCACGAACAACCAGCAGTTCAACCTGCGCAGCAACATCGACATGGACGTTACGAAGACGACGATGCTGCGCGTGAACATCGGCGGCTACCTGAACCGCTTCAAGAAGCAGCGCTGCAACACCGACGACGCCTTCGGCCAGGCCTTCCGCACGCTGCCCTTCGTGCACCCCGCCCGCTACAGCGACGGTGCCATTCCCGTCATCTCGAACCGTGCCAACCCCTGGCGCACCGTCACCCAGCAGGGCTACGACTTCACCACCTCCAGCAAGATTCAGACGCTGTTCAGTGTGGAGCAGGACCTGAAGGCGCTGGTGCCCGGCCTGAAGGCGAAGGCGCTGTTCAGCTTCGACCGCTGGAACCGCTCGCGCCGCTCGCGCACCGCCAACCCCGGCACCGTCTTCCCCGCCACGGGGCGCGACGAGGAGGGCAACCTCATCTACTCGCAGTTTGAGACCGGCGACGAGTCGATGGGCTCGGAGCAGGGCACGGAGTACGGCAACTCGCGCGTCTACTTCGAGGCCGACCTGATGTACAACCACCGCTTCGGCGTGCTCGACCTCGACGCCCTGCTGCTCTACAACCAGCAGGCCTACGACGACGGCAGCATACAGGACTACCGCAAGCAGGGCCTGGCCGGCCGCCTCTCGGCCACCTACGACAACCGCTATGTGGCTGAGTTCAACTTCGGCTACAACGGCTCCGAGAACTTTGCCAAGGGCAAGCGCTTCGGCTTCTTCCCCAGCTTCGCCATCGGCTGGCTGATGAGCGAGGAGCCGTGGATGGAGCCGATGAAGCCGGTGTTCAACAAGATTAAGTTCCGCGCCAGCATCGGCCAGGCCGGCGACGACAACATCGGCGGCCGCCGCTTCGCCTACCTCGGCACCCTCTACACGGGGCAGGAGGGCTACACCTGGGGCACCACCGGGCAGCGCTCCTACAGCGGCATCACCGAGGGCGACATCGGCGTGAGCAACCTCACCTGGGAGACGGTGACGAAGAAGAACCTGGGCTTCGAGCTGGGCCTGTGGAACATGCTCGACCTGAACTTCGACATCTTCCGCGAGGACCGCAAGAACATCTTCATGCAGCGCACCATCGTGCCCACGCAGAGCGGCTTCGTGCAGGCTCCCTGGGCCAACTTCGGCAAGGTGCACAACCAGGGCGTTGAGCTGACGCTGAACCTGCACAAGCAGTGGAACAAGGACTGGTTCACCTCGGCCTACGGCAACTTCACCTATGCCAAGAACCGTGTTGACGAGAAGGACGAGCCCGAGGTGCTGAAGGGCACCCACCGCTCGCAGACGGGCCGCTCGATGAACGAGCTGTGGGGCCTGGTGGCCGAGCGCCTGTTCATGGCCGACGACTTCAATGCCGACGGCACGCTGCGCGAGGGCATCCCCTCGCAGGAGGGCGTGGGCGCCGTGACCCTGCACCCCGGCGACATCAAGTACACCGACGTGAATGGCGACGGCGTCATCGACGAGAAGGACGAGGGCTTCATCGGCGGCACCGAGGACCCCCGCATCGTCTACGGCTTCGGCGGCGTGGTGAGCTACAAGAACGTCGACCTGAACTTCTTCTTCCAGGGCTCTGCCGACATGTACCGCATCATCGGCCAGCAGCCGTACTTCCTCCCCGGCGGAGGCACCACCACCGAGGGCAACGCCTACGCCACCAACATCGACGACCGCTGGACCGAGGCCAACCCCGACCCCTACGCCTTCTGGCCCCGCCTGAGCTACGGCCCCAACGTGAACAACTACCGCCGCTCCACCTGGTGGAAGAAGGACATGAGCTTCCTGCGCTGCAAGACCATCGAGGTGGGCTACACCTTCCCCAAGTCGTGGTTCGACGCCCTCTACGTGAAGAGCTGCCGCGTCTTCGTCAGCGGCAACAACCTGTTCTGCTTCTCAGGCTTCAAGCTGTGGGACCCCGAGCTGGGCACCAACGACGGACTGAAGTACCCCATGAACCGCTCAGTGATGTTCGGCATCGACGTGAATTTCTAACACCCACCCCCCTGCCCCTCTCCGGGGGGAAGGGAGATTGGACAGACTTGTAATAAGAATAAGGAATAAAGCATCATAGTTATGAAAATCAAGATATGCAACCGACTGGTGATAGGTTTATCATTTATCATTTCATTTAGCGCAGCGCTCACCTCCTGCAGCGACTACCTTGACAAGGAGCCCGACACCGAGCTCACCACCGAGATGGTGTTCGAGAACCGCGACAAGGTGTACTCGTGGCTCAGCTACGTGTACAACATCATCCACAACCCCGACAAGTGGGCCCTCACGGCCGACGGCTACGAGGTCTTTGCCGATGACATGACGGCCTCGGTGCGCTGGCAGCAGTGGGACTGGGGCGGCGTCATCCCGAAGATCCACGGACAGTGGACCATCAACTCCACGTGGGGCGGCAACCTCTGGCACATGATGCCGCGCTACATCCGCCACGGCTACATCTTTAATAATATGGTGAAGGCCATGCCCGACCACGACCTGCCTCAGAGCGAGATTGACAACATGAAGAACGAGGTGAAGTTCCTCTGCGCCTACGGCTGG
>OCTX012185079.1_pt1 | contig 13322 bp, 13 predicted proteins | sample 1539691 | NCBI WGS metagenome assembly OCTX01 (sample SAMN02144231, study PRJEB22623) | gut metagenome | biome: sheep rumen | host: Ovis aries | place: New Zealand
TTTGGCCACACCTCCTCCAGGTGTGTCTTTCCGCTGAGCTCCATGACGCGGTTCAGCACTGAGAGCATCCACGAGGGCACGCCGCTGAGGTTGGTGACGTTCTTCGTGAGCGCCTCGCGGGCTATGCGGTCGCGCTTCAGCTCGAAGTCGCTCAGCAGGGCGGTCTGCTTCGAGGGCACGCGCACCATGTTCACCACGGGGTTGATGTTCTCAATGAGTATGGCGCTGAGGTCGCCCACCAGCGAGCCGGGCAGGTTGTAGTTGGGCTGGTGGCTGCCGCCGAGTATGAGTCCCCGGCCGTCGAACATGCGGCTCTGCGGGTTGTTGCGCAGGTAGTAGGCCACCACGTCGGTGCCTCCGCGATAGTGCAGGCGCTTCAGGCCTTCCTTCGACACGGGTATGAACTTCGACTTGTCGTTGGTGGTTCCGCTCGACTTGGCGTACCACTTCACCCGTCCCGGCCACAGCACGTCCTGCTCGCCGTGGCGCATGCGGTCAATGTAGCCCTTCAGCTCCTCGTAGCTGTTCAGCGGACAGCCTTTGACGAAGTCGTCGTAGGTCTTCATCTGTCCGTAGTGGTGATATCGGCCCCACTCCGTGTCCTTGGCACGCGCCACCAGGTGCGACAGCACGGTGCGCTGCAGCTCCTCGGCCTCGTTGTTGTGGCGTTCCAGCTCCCGCCAGCGGGGAGCGAAAAACTTTCTGGCTATTCCTGTGATGCTCACCTTGTTCGATTTACTATTTACTGATTTACGATTAACTCTGTTATGTCCTTGCGGTTACTTATTGACTTCTATATAAAAAGTTACAGACCCCACCCCCGACCCCTCCCCTTGAAGGGAGGGGAGTGCCTACGGGCATCAGAGGCGGAGCCGCTCCCCTCCCTTCAAGGGGAGGGGTCGGGGGTGGGGTCTGTATTGTTATTATTCATGTTTGCTTTCGGCGATTCAACTATTTTGACTGCAAAGGTAGCGGAAAGTTTTGTAAGTAGCGCATATTTTACGTTTTTTTTAGCTTTGTTGAATCCTGTGAAGCAAAAGGGCACCAGTCTGCATGCTGCTGACCGGTGCCCTCTGTGCGGGTGTTATGCTTGTTGCGGGCTTTATGCCTGCTGCTCCTGCATCATCTTGTTGAAGTCGTCGAAGGAGATTTCCTTCTTGTTCAGCTTCACCATGGGCTTCAGGGCCTGCATGAGCTTGATGTCGATGGCGCGCTCCACGAAGTTCTCAACGTTCTCGCCCTTCTTCAGCTGCTCCTCGGCATAGTTGTCGAGCACGTCGTCGGGCACGTTGTTCATGCCGTACTGTGCGAACTGCTGGCGAATGGCGCCCTTGGCCACCTGCTTCACGTCGTCGTCCTCCACCTTGATGGCGGCCTTCTCCACGAGTTTCTCCTTGATGAGGTGCCACTTCAGCTCGCGGATGCTGCCCTCGAAGTTCTTCTCCACGTACTCCTCGCCCTTGTCCTTGTTGTTGTTCAGCATGATGCGCTTCAGCAGTGCCTCGGGGAACTGCACCTCGCCCACCTTCTGCTCCATGTAGCGGCGCACGTCGGCCAGGAAGCGGAAGTCGCTGTTGGCCACGAGCTGGCCCTTGATGCCCTCGGCAATCTTCTGGCGGAAATCCTGCTCGTTGCTGACGTTGCCCTCGCCGAAGACGCGGTCGAAGAGCTCCTGGTCAATGGCGTGGGGCTGGAAGTGGCTGATGGAGGTGAGCTGGAAGCTGAAGTCGCTCTCCAGGTCCTTCACCTCTTCCTTCTTCATCTTCAGCAGGGCGGCCACCTCGGCGTCGTTGTCGGGATAGGCCTTCTTCGGGTTGAAGATGATGATGTCGCCGGGCTTGGCGCCGTCGAACTTCTTCTTCTCGTCCTCGCCCTTCACGTAGCTGGGCATGACCATGCCGCCCTCGACGGTGATGCCGCCCTCCAGGGTGTTGCCGTCGGCGTCCAGCTGGCGCAGGTCGCCCTTCAGGGTGTCGTTGCCGCTCCACTCCTGTGCGTCGACGAACTCGCCGGCCTGGCTCTGGTACATCTCTACCTGCTGGTCGACGAGCTTGTCGTCGACGGTGATGTCATAGTAGTCGATGACGTCGTCGGCCGTCAGCTCGACATTCATCTCGGGAGCCACGGCAATGTCGAACACGAAGGTGAAGGGTCCGTCGCCCTCCAGGTCCTGAGGCTGCTGCTTCTCCTGGTTGGGCAGGGGCTCGCCCAGCATCTGTATCTTGTTCTCGCGAATGTAGCCATAGAGCTTCTCGCCCAGCACGCGGTTCACCTCGTCCACCTTCACGGCGGTGCCATACTGGCGTTTGATGAGGGCCATGGGCACCATGCCGGGGCGGAAACCGGGCACCTGAGCCTTCTTGCGGTATTCTTTCAACTTCTTGTCTACCTCTGCCTGGTAGTCGTCTTTCTCAAGCGTGATGGTCATCAGACCGTTCACCTTGTCGGAGCATTCAAACTGGATGTTCATCTCTTGTATTTACTATTTAACGATTTACTGTTTACGTTTTTGGGGTGCAAAATTACTCATAATTAGTGGAAAACCTGCACGTTTACCATTTTTTAACATGCGGAGGCAACCGAAGGGGCGCGAGAATGGACGAACGAAAAATGTTGCACTACTTGCACCGCCGTTAACCTTTGTTGAGATTTATCTTGCACCACGCGCCGTTTCGTTAACCTTTGTTGAGATTTATCTTGCACTACGCGCACCGCCGTTAACACTTGTTGTGTTTTATCCTGCACCACTCATGCCGCGGCCGCAGTGCCCGGCGCGTCAGCGTCGGTCCACCGCCCCCCCGCCAACCATCCAAAACCGCATATTTATACACCCGAAACTGCATAAACATGCATTTTTCCACCCCGCGCCCCCGTTTTTCCAAATGGAGGCCGCATTTTTTAAAAAGCGGGCCGCTTTTGAAAAAATCCCATATCACTTTTTTTCAAAAGTGGGCCACTTTTTTTCTGTGCGGCCCACTTTTGAAAATGTATAAATATGCATTTCCACCCTGCGGACGTCAGTCATCACATACCGTTTGTACATCTCCTGAAACATCATAGCCAGCTGTCCTGCAAGGCGTTGCGCCGCACTCAGGTGCAAGTAGTGCAACATTTTTTTCTGAGCCAACCAATGGAGTTTAGGCAAATTATGACTTAAAAAGTTGCAAGTCTCGATAATTTGCCTTATCTTTGCAGCGGATAAAAGAAAATGCTTATGGGAATAGAGATGCGCGAGCGATATATCAACCCGTACACCGATTTCGGTTTTAAGAAACTGTTTGGCACGGAGCTCAACAAGGACCTGCTCATCAGCTTCCTCAATGCGCTGTTCAACGACGGGAACAAGGTCATCAAGGACGTGCAGCACCTGAACGGTGAGCACCTGGGGGAAGGCTATGGCGACAGACGAGCCGTGTTCGACGTATACTGCATGACGGAGGACGGAAGCCGCTTCATCGTGGAGATGCAGAAAGCAGAGCAGGAGTATTTCAAGGACCGAAGCGTATACTACGCAACCGCACCCATACGCGAGCAGGCACCAAAGGGGAAATGGGACTATCACCTGGATGCCGTCTACACGGTAGGAATCCTGAACTTCACCTTCCCCGACGGGGAATACCCCGCAGACAGCTATATGCACGAGGTGAAGCTGAAGGACGTGGAGGACAATCATGTGTTCTACGACAAGCTGACTTTCGTATACCTGGAGATGCCCAAGTTCAACAAGACGGAGGACGAGCTGGTGACGATGTTCGACAAGTGGATGTTTGCACTGCGAAACCTCTATCGCCTGCTGGAGCGGCCGAAAGCCTTGCAGGAGCGAATCTTCACGAGGCTGTTTGAGCAGGCAGAGATTGCCAAGTTCAACCCGAAGGAGCGCCGAGAATACGAGGAGAGCATCAAGGAATACTGGGACTACTACAGCACCATGAACACTGCCATTAAGAAAGGGCATGCCGAGGGACTGGAAGAAGGACTGGAAAAGGGACGCGCCGAGGGACTGGAAGAAGGACTGGAAAAGGGACGTGCCGAGGGGCTGGAAAAGGGGCGTGCCGAGGGTAAGCTGGAAGGCATTCTCGAAACAGCGAGGAAGATGAAGCAGAAGGGCATGCCCGATGACCTGATTTCAGAGATGACGGGACTTTCTGCCGACGAGATACAGAATGTGGCGGCCTGTCCGTGAGGACCGGCCGCCCCATTGTTTTTTCTTATAGTTCTTTTTTGCCGCCGCTATTTCTTCAGCGTGATAGCCCCAGTGGTGCTGATGGCGGCCTGGCTCTGCGGCACGTCAGACTCGGTGAGCTGCTTCATCTCGCGTATGACGGCACCGCTCTTGTCGGCGCGGGGACCAATGCCGCGCGTCTGTATGAAGGGGTGTATCTGTCCTGAGAGGAAGGCACCCGTCTGCGGGTCAATCTTTATCTCGAGCAGGGGAGCATAGCCCGATATGCCGGTGAGGCTGACGTTGTAAGGCGTGCAGAAATTGCCCAGGCTGTAGGCTATGAAGCGACCCTTGTACACCTCGGTGGCACGCAGCACGTGGGGCCCGTGACCGTAGACGACGTCGGCACCGTGGTCGATGCAGAAGTGTGCCAGCTGGCGCAGGGAGCCCCGGTTCTCGCCCAGGAAGGTCTCGCTGCCCTGCGGCAGGTGGTTCTTCGAGCGCCCCTCGGCACCGCCGTGGAAGCTGACGATGACCAGGTCGCAGCGGCTCACGAGGTCGTCGACGATGCGGCCCACCACCTTCAGGTCGGTGTGCTTCAGCGTGTAGCTGTTGTGGCCGAAGGCGCAGATGCCAATCTTCTTGCCCATGCGCTCTATGGTAGTGCTCTCCACGCGGCCCTCGATGCCGCTGAACAGTATGCCCTGCTCGCGCAGACAGCGCTCGGTGCTCTCAATGCCCACCTGTCCGAAGTCGTTGGCGTGGTTGTTGGCCATGCTCATGTAGTCGAAGCCCACCTCCTTCAGTCTTGGTGCGAAGCTGGTGGGTGTGCGGAAGGAGTAGCTGTTCGGTCCGGTGCCCTTCGTGCTCTGGCCACCGTCGCACAGCGTGCCCTCGAGGTTGCCCACGGTCAGGTCGGCACGGCGCAGCACGGCGACGGCGTCGCGGAACAGGTCGCGCCCCTCGTTCTCAGGCAGCATCCGGCTGGGGAATGTGGTGCCCATCATCACGTCGCCCACCATGGCTATGGTCAGCGTGTCGGCTGGTGTGGCGGCCTGGCTGCCCATGGCGGCGAGGCCCATCAGGAAGCAAAGAATCTTTCTCATGATAAGCTGTCGTTTTTTACTGCATGTCGTAAACCACCTGCATGAGCCGCTTGCCCAGTGCGTCGGCCTCGGCCATGTCTAAGGCCTCGCTGTATACGCGTATGATGGGTTCGGTGTTCGACTTGCGCAGGTGCACCCAGCTGCCGGGGAAGTCAATCTTCACGCCGTCGATGTCGTTCACCTGTGCCTCGGGGTCGTCGGCGAACATCTGCTTCACGCGGGCCAGTATGGCGTCAACGTCGGTGCCGGGGGTCAGGTCTATGCGGTTCTTGGCTATCTGATAGTCGGGGAAGGTGCGGCGCAGCTCGCTGGCGGTGCAGCCCTTATGCGCCAGGCTGCTGAGGAAGAGGCCGATGCCCACCAGGGCGTCGCGGCCGTAGTGGCTCTCGGGGTAGATGACGCCGCCGTTGCCTTCGCCGCCGATGACGGCTCCCACCTCCTTCATCTTCGTGGTGACGTTCACCTCGCCCACGGCGGCAGCAGCATAGTGGCCGCCATAGCGCTCGGTGACGTCGCGCAGGGCTCGGGTGGACGAGAGGTTGCTGACGGTGTTAAGTGAAGAGTGAAGAGTGAACTCTTCACTCAGCACATAGTCGGCCACGCTGACCAGCGTGTATTCCTCGCCGAACATGCGTCCGTCCTCGCAGATGAAGGCGAGGCGGTCCACATCGGGGTCGACGACGATGCCCAGGTCGAAACCGCCCTGGCGCATACGCTCCATGATGCCCTGCAGGTTCTTCTCCAAGGGCTCGGGGTTGTGGGCGAAGTGGCCGTTGCACTCGCCGTTGAGAATCTCGTACTCTACGCCCAGGGCCTGGAAGAGCTGGGGCAGGATGATGCCGCCCACGCTGTTGATGGTATCGGCGCAGACGCGGAAGTGGCGCCGGCGGATGGCCTCGACGTCGCAGAGGCGCAGGCCGAGCACGCTCTCCACATGGCGCTGGTTCATGGTGTCGTCAGTGATGACGCGGCCCAGCTGCTCCACGGGGGCATAGTCGAAGTCCTCGGCCTCGGCAATGCGCAGCACCTCGGCACCCTCCTCGGCGGTGAGGAACTCGCCCTCGCTGTTGAGCAGCTTCAGCGCGTTCCACTGCGTGGGGTTGTGGCTGGCAGTGATGATGATGCCGCCCTGGGCATGGTGCCAGCGCACGGCCAGCTCGGTGGTGGGGGTGGTGGCCAGCCCGATGTCGATGACCTCGTAGCCCATGCCCACGAGGGTGCCGCATACCACGTCGCGCACCATGGGGCCGCTGATGCGGCCGTCGCGGCCAACGACAATTTTAGCCCCCCCTACGGCCCCCGAGGGGGCTTTCTTGATGAAGGTGGCGTATGCCGTTGTGAACTTAACTATGTCGAGGGGGTTGAGCGTGTCGCCCGTGCGTCCGCCAATGGTTCCGCGGATGCCTGAAATGCTTTTGATGAGTGTCATAAGTCGGTCTTACGTTGGAAGCTTATTTCGTAATAATAGGGATATACGTAGTAGGAAGCGTTGCTGTTGCCCTGTGTGTGGGGCACGATGAGGCGCACCTTGGCGATGTGGTCGTCGGCCGAGCGCGGGCGCCCCATGTTCAGGTAGGGCAGCGGCACGATGAGACCGGCAGGCACCGTCTCGCTCTTGTACACCGACAGCCATGAGCCGCTGGTGAACGAGGCGGTGAAGGAGTTGCCGGTGCGCCTGACGTTCATCACGTCCACGTCGTAGGGGTTCACGTCGTTGTAGAACACGGTGGAGTCGAGCAGGCAAACCTCCACGAAGCGCACCAGCAGGTCGCTGTTCTCGCCGTCGGCGATGGGCGTGCCACAGCCCTTGTGCACTATCTGCATGTACACGCCGTTGTCGTTCATGTAGACAAACTCGCGCTTGCTGACGTCGGTGACGTCGCCCTGCTCGTGGAACTGCTGCTCGCTGATGACGGTGAAGGCCGAGTCGGCCAGGAACTGGCGTATGGCCTTGCGTTCCTTCTCCTTCTGGTCGCCGTAGGTCTCGTAGTCGTTGCAGCCCACCAGCGGGGCCAGGCAGCAGGCGACGAGGAGCACTGTGATTAGTTTTCTCATATCTCTTTCCTTTATTCTTCGTTTTGCAGCCTGCAAAGTTAGTTATTTTTGGGCGAAGTAACTGTGGTTTAACGCCTTTTAACTACTATTTTAGCATTCCTTCAAAGGCCTGCATGGCCTGACCGACCACTTTCACTGCTTCGTCGAGCGAGCAGTAGAGGCGTCCGCCCGAGGCATTCAGGTGGCCGCCGCCGTTGAAGAAGCGGGCCGCCATCTCGTTGCAGGGGAACTGGTCAACGCTGCGCAGGCTCACCCACACCAGGTTGTCCTTCTCAGTGTCCTCGCGCAGCGAGATGCTCAGCCGGTGCCCTTTTATCTGCAGCGGCATGTTCACCAGGCCCTCGGCATCGCCCTTGACGAAGTTGAAGCGCCGCATGTCGTCGCGCGTAATGGTGAAATAGCTGGCGTGGCGCGCACTGTCGACGACAAGGCGCTGGTACATGACGAAGCCCATCAGGCGCAGGCGGTGCTCGCTGTAGTTGTGGTACACGTTGCGGTAGATCTTGTCCTTGTTGATGCGCTTGGTGAGCAGCTGGGCTATGATGAAGTATACGTCGGCCGAGTCGCTGTTGTAGGTGAAGGCGCCGGTGTCGGTCATCATGCCGCAGTAGACGGGCACGGCGAAGTGGCGCCCCAGCTGCTCGAAACAGCCGAGCTGCCAGGCCAGGCGGAACACCAGCTCGCAGGTGCTGCTGGCCTCGGGGTGCGAGACGCTGACGGCGCACTGCACCTGGGGGTCGAGGTGGTGGTCGATGAGCACCTTCTGAGCCGGCGAGGCGGTGAGCGAGGCCTCCATGTCGGCAGTGCGCGAGGCGGCGTTGAAGTCGAGGCAGAAGATGAGGTCGCAGTGGGCCAGCACGAAGTCGCAGCCCTCGCGGTGCTTGTCATAGCGGATGATCTTATCGCTGTTGGGCAGCCACTGCAGGTAGTCGGGGTACTGGTCGGGCACGATGACTTGCGGCTCCTTCTGGTAGCAGGTCTTCAGCACTTCGGCCCACGCCAGGCAGGAGCCCAGGGCGTCGCCGTCGGGGTTCTGATGGCAGCAGAGCACGATGTCGCCGCTCTGGCGGATGAGCTGCTCAAGCTGTTCCTGCTCGGCAGCGGATATGAGGTTCTTTTCCATATTGGGGAGTTAAGGGGGAGTTAAGGGGGAGTTAAAGGGAGTTAAGGGGGAGTTAAAGGACGATAGTTTTGTGGGGAGGAGGAAGTTCTTCACAAGCGAAGCGGGCAAGCCTGGGCGAAAGGGCAATCGTTTTGTGGGAAGGGGGACTAAGGGAAGAGTTCGAGCTGGGTGGCTCCCACCTGGTTGAAGGTGAGGCGGTGGTGGGGCGTCAGCCCATGCTGGCGTATGGCCTGGCGGTGCTGCAGCGTGGGGTAGCCCTTGTTCTGCTGCCAGCCGTACTGCGGGAACTGCGCGTCGAGGGCTATCATGCAGTCGTCGCGGTAGGTCTTGGCCAGGATGCTGGCAGCGGCGATGGCCATCATCTTGCCGTCGCCCTTGACGATGGTGGTATAGGGCAGCTGGCGCCAGGGCTTGAAGCGGTTGCCGTCTACGATGACGGCCTCCACCTGTACGGCCTGTCCGCCTCGGGCACAGAGGCCCTGCGGCACGGTGGCGCCGTCGAGGGCATCGAGGGCGCGGTGCATGGCCATGATGCTGGCGTTCAGTATGTTCACGTGGTCTATCTCCTGCGGCGAGGCGGTGGCCACGGCCCATGCCACGGCCTGCTGCTCGATGACGGGTCGCAGCTGTCGGCGCTGGCGGTCGGTGAGCTGCTTCGAGTCGTTCAGCAGCGGGTGTTCAAAGTCGGAGGGCAGCACCACGGCGGCGGCAAAGACGGGGCCTGCCAGGCAGCCACGCCCGGCCTCGTCGGTGCCGGCCTCTATCAGCCCTTCATAATAATGATTCTGCAACATAACTATTCTCTTTCCCCTTTCCACTTTCCTCATTCCACTTTCCACTCATCTCAGCATGGGGATGACCCTTCGCAAGGCAGCCGCCAGTGCATCGACCTCGGCGGTGGTGTTGTAAAGGGCGAACGATGCCCTGACGGTGCTGGTCAGCCCAAGCCTTTCGAGCAGGGGCTGCGCACAGTGATGGCCGGTGCGCACGGCGACGCCCATCTGGTCGAGCAGCGTGCCCAGGTCCAGGGGGTGCAGCCCGTCGACGACGAAACTCACCACGGCGTCCTTCGCCATGGTGTCGGCAGGTCCTATGATGCGCAGGCCGTCTATCTGCTGCAGCTGTTCGTGGCAGTAGGCCAGCAGCTGCTGCTCGTGGCGGTGGATGTCGTCCATGCCCAGCGCGTCGATGTAGTCGATGGCGGTGGCCAGGCCGTGGGTGGCCACATAGTCGGGCGTTCCGGCCTCGAACTTAAAAGGCAGCTCGTTGTAGGTGGTTCCCTGCCAGCTGACGCTGCTGATCATCTCGCCGCCGCCCTGATAGGGTGGCAGGCGGTCGAGCCACGCCTCCTTTCCGTAGAGCACGCCCACGCCGGTGGGGCCGTACATCTTGTGGCCGCTCAGGGCCAGGAAGTCGCAGTCCAGCTGCTGCACGTCGATGCTGAGGTGGGGTGCGCTCTGCGCGGCGTCGACGAGCACGGGCACGCCGTGCTCATGAGCCCGCCGGATGACGTCGGCCACGGGGTTCACCGTGCCCAGCACGTTGCTCACATGCGTGAGGCAGAGCAGGCGGGTGCGCTCGCCGATGTATTCGTCGAGCAGGTCGGTGCGCAGCAGCCCGTCGTCGCTGATGGGCAGGTGGCGCACCACGATGCCGCGGCTCTGGGCCTGCATCTGCCAGGGCACGATGTCGGAGTGGTGCTCCATGTCGGTGAGCAGCACCTCGTCGCCGGCCTGCATGTGTGCCGCGCAGAAGGTGGCTGCCACCAGGTTGATGGCCTCGGTGGTGCCGCGTGTGAAGATGATCTCGGCCGTGGAGCGGGCGTTGAGGAATCGGCGCACGCGCTCGCGTGCTGCTTCGTGCAGCTCGGTGGCCTGCTGGCTGAGGTAGTGCACGCCTCGGTGCACGTTGGCGTTGGCGTTGAGGTACTCGCTGCGCATGGCGTCGAGCACCGCCAGCGGCTTCTGCGTGGTGGCGGCATTGTCGAGGTAAACCAACGGGCGGCGATGCACCTGCCGCGAGAGTATGGGGAAGTCGCGGCGTATGATGTCGATGTTATACATAAGTCCGTGCAAAGGTACTGAAAAAAAGCGAATGCGGCAAGCATTTGGCCGAATTATTTGTGCTGGAAGGCTAAAGACACGGAAAGGCCGGCAGTCGCGCTTGACTGTCGGCCTGTTGCTCCTTAGAAAAAATGTGAAGCTTCACAGCTTGAATTTTTTTGTTTTAATCCTAAATGATATGTTATAGAGAAAGCATAGAAATAATAATCAGTTCAGTTGCCCGGCCCGCAGCGAGTCGGGTTCCATTGGGCTGACGCGTGCCACCGAGTCGGCCAACTGGTCGTAGGCCACGGCAGGCTTGTCGGCAGCCACCTCTTTCACGGCAGCATATTTGTCGGTGTCGACCCACACTTCGTCCTGCTTGAACGACTGGTTGATGGCGTTGCCCAGCGTGAGTAGTATGGCGATGGTTGCTGCTGCTCCGAACAGGGGGCGCAGGCGCTCGGTGAGGCTGATGGTACGGGCTTTCACCTGCAGTGTCAGCTCCTTTTGCTGTGCCGGCCGGCTGTTGCCTTCCACCAGCTGCAGCATGCGCTCGTCGAAGTCGCTGCCCAGCGTCTCCTTCTCGTCGAGCACGGTAAAGAGCGGTGCATACTGGCTGAGCTCCTGCGGCATGTCCTCCTTTCGCTGTGCGAAGAAGGACTTCAGGATTTGCTCCTCCTCCAGCGTCGTCTCTGCCAGGAAGTAGCGGTCCAGTAGCTGTTCTATGTACTTATAGTCCATGTTGCTCTATTTGTTGAAACTTCTGTTTGATGCTCTGTCGCGCACGGAAGATGTTCACCTTCACCTGCTGCTCGGTGATGCCCATTACTTGGGCTATCTCCTTGTAGGGCTTGCCCTCCATGTCGCGCAGCTGCATGCAGGTGCGCTGTTTCTCGGGCAGCTGGTCCATCAGCCGTTTCACCAGCTCCACGCGGTCGCGCTGCACGGTTCGTTCCTCTGGGTTGGCGGCGTAGTGGCGGTCGGGGCGGTCGTAGCTCTCGTCGAGCGAGGCATTCTGGTGGTCAGCGCGCTTCAGCTTGTCGAGTGCCAGGTTTCGGCAGATGGTGAGGCAGTAAGCCTGCATCGAGTCGAGTTCTGCCCAGCTGTCGCGCCGGTTCCACACCTTCAGCATCGTTTCCTGCACAACGTCCTCGGCATCAGCCCGGTTGAGAGTGATGCGCAGTGCCAGACGGAAGAGTTCATCCTTCAGCGGCAGCACGTCAGTGCGGAAATCGATGTCTTTCATCCTCTCTCTATAACTAAAGACGACTGGCCGGCCGAAAAGTTACAGCCGGCCGTCAAAAAATTTAATTATTATTTTATCGCTGTGCATAGAAGCCGTCGACGGCCATGACACTCTGGCGTACCTGCTGCAGTCCGGCCTCGTCGGCAGTGACGGTGATGGTCTTTCCGTCGGCGAGCGTGGCCTGCAGGGTGCCGTCGGCGTTGAAGCGGAAGATTTCCTTCGTCACGCCGTTCTGCTGCATGGACCACGAGTCGTTCTTGGCGTCGTGCAGCAGCAGGGTCACCTCGCCGCTGGGGGCCTCGATGCGGTAGCCGTCCTTCAGCGTGGTCACGGCATAGTAGCGGCCGTCCTGACCCTTTATCTGCTGTGTGGTGTTCACGGCCAGGGGGTTGTTGCCTGTCCAGAACTCAATAGTGTTCAGCACCAAAGCATCGACGGAGAGGGTGATGAGTCCCATCACGGGCTGCAGGATAATGCCCACGATGCCGTTCACATACTTGTTGCCGGTCATATTGCACTGCCATTTCTCATACTTGTTGAACAGGCTGAACGAGCCGATGCACGAGCTGCTGAGCAGCGTGCCGGCGAGTAGCACGGCGGCTACCTTGAAATTCATCTTTTTCATGTCAATCGTTTTAAAAAGGATATAATCGCTGGCAAAATTACACATTTTCCAGTGAAAAGCACACACTTTCGCCAATTTATTTGCTCGTTTGCTTAGTTTTTTGTACTTTTGCACTGATTAAAACCCAAAACGACTATGGCAAAAGTTTATGTATTCCTGGCTGACGGCTTCGAGGATGTCGAGGCCCTCATCCCCGTTGACGTGCTGCGCCGCGGTGGCGTGGAAGTAGTAACCGTGAGCATCGATGGTGACGGCTCGCAGATAGTGACGTCGGCCCACGGCGTGCAGATGGTGGCCGACGCCCTGATCAGCGATGTCGACTGTGCCGATGCCGACCTTCTGCTGCTGCCGGGCGGCATGCCCGGGGCCTCCAATCTATATACATGCGCGCGTGTGCGCGAATCCGTCCTGGCCCAGCTGCAGTCCGGGCGCCTTGTGGCCGCCATCTGCGCCGCCCCCGCCGTGGTGCTGGGCCAGCTGGGCGTGCTCAGCGGCCGGCGTGCCACCTGCTACCCGGGCTTCGAGCAGCTGCTGCAGGGAGCCGAGTACACAGGCGAGCTGTGCACCGTCAGCGGAAACATCATCACCGCCGAGGGGCCGGCAGCCGCCTTCCCCTTCGCCTACACGCTGCTGGCCATGCTCACCACCGACGCCACGGCACAACAGGTGGCCGAAGGCATGCGCTACGTGCACCTGATGAGCCAGGCAGGGGCCTGAAAGGCAGAAAAAACATAAAAAAACAGAAAATAATTGGCCGTGTGGAAAAGTTCATGTAAATTTGCAGGTTGAAACATAAAAAAACACAGAGAATGACATTTACCGAACAAGCAAACCGCATCTTCCGGCAGGCCATCAACGACTACCACCTCACCGACAACGTCGACACGCCCATCCGCAACCCCTACGACCGCGACTCCATTGAGAACCGGCTGTACCTGAAGTGCTGGATTGACACCGTGC
>OCTX012205081.1_pt1 | contig 13321 bp, 12 predicted proteins | sample 1539691 | NCBI WGS metagenome assembly OCTX01 (sample SAMN02144231, study PRJEB22623) | gut metagenome | biome: sheep rumen | host: Ovis aries | place: New Zealand
GCTGCCGTACTTGATATGAAGGAAGACATCCGGCAGGCGCTTGGCTGACAGAGGCAGTTTCGCCGCCAGCAGTATCCCGGGCGGGGACAACCGGCAGGCGCCCTGCTGATAGAGTCAGTTCCACCGCCAGCGGGAGCCCAGGCGGGGACAAGCGGCAGGCGCCCGGCTGACAGAGTCAGTTCCGCCGCCGGCGGTATCCCGGGCGGGAACACCTGTCAGTCACCCGGCTGAGAGAGCGCGTCTTAATGGCAGCGGAGCAGGAAAAAACAGATGGCACACAGGGCTGCCGCAGTCAGAATTATCTGCCTGACTGCGGCAGTATTCAGGAGGACAGCTTATGGCACAGATCTACAGAGAGTCCGCGGAAGTGCTCGGCAGAGAACAGATTGCGGAGGGCATCTTCAGCCTCTGGCTGCAGACAGAGCAGATCGCCGCGGAGTGCACGCCGGGACAGTTTGTGTCGGTCTACTGCGCGGACGCTTCACGCCTTCTGCCCAGGCCGATCTCCGTATGTGAGGCGGATCCGGAGAAGGGGAAACTGCGGCTGGTGTTCCGCGTCGCCGGGAAGGGGACGGAGGAGTTCTCCCGGCTTAAAAACGGAGAGCGGGTACAGCTTGTCGGACCGCTGGGAAACGGTTTTCCGCTGGAAAAACTTGCAGGCCGGAAGGTGCTGCTCGCCGGCGGGGGGATCGGGATTCCGCCCATGCTCCAGCTCGCAAAGGCCCTGAGCCGGGGAGAAAAGCAGGCGGCTGAACTGACGGCAGCGGCTGGCTTCAGGGACAGCCTTTTTCTGACAGAAGACTTCGCGCCATACTGCAGACTTCTGCTTGCGACCGAGGACGGCAGCGCGGGAACCAGGGGAACGGTTCTGGACGCCATGCGGGAGGGCGGCGCCGCTCCGGACGTCATCTGCGCCTGCGGCCCGGCTCCCATGCTGCGGGCATTGAAGCAGTACGCCGCTGAAAAGGGGATCGCCTGCTGGCTGTCCCTGGAAGAGAAGATGGCCTGCGGAGTGGGCGCCTGCCTGAGCTGCGTGTGCAGGTCCGCTGAGGTCGACGGGCATTCCCGGGTGAAAAACAAGCGGGTCTGTACGGAAGGTCCTGTCTTTGCGGCGGAAGAGGTGGAACTGTAACATACGCGGTCAGGCCCGAAAGCGGCAGCCATGTCATGCATTTATGAAGGAGTGCGATCGAATGTCCCAGAATATGAGTGTCAGTATAGCCGGCGTCGTCCTTAAGAACCCCGTGATGGTGGCATCCGGGACCTTCGGGTCGGGGATCGAGTATTCCCGCTTTCTGGACCTGAACCGGCTCGGAGCCGTAGTGACAAAAGGGGTGGCCATTACGCCCTGGGAGGGGAACGCGACGCCCAGAATCTGCGAGACCCCCTCAGGCATGCTGAATGCCATCGGCCTGCAGAATCCCGGGGTCGAGACCTTTGTGGAGCGGGACCTTTCTTTTCTTGAGCAGTTTGATACAAAAGTGATCGTCAATGTCTGCGGCCACAGCCTGGAGGAGTACCTGGACTGCGTACGGCGCCTTGCGGATGAAAAGCGCGCGGACCTTCTGGAGATCAATATCTCCTGCCCGAATGTCCGGGAGGGCGGCATCGCTTTCGGGACGGATCCGAAGGGTGTGGAACAGATCACAAAAGAGATCAAAAAGATCGCCGTGCAGCCTGTTATCATGAAGCTGAGCCCGAATGTGACGGATATCGCGCAGATCGCCGAAGCAGCCGAGGCAGGCGGGGCGGACGCCCTGTCCATGATCAACACGCTGACAGGGATGAAGATTGATGTGCGCAGAAGGACTTTTGCCCTGGCCAACCGGACCGGGGGCCTGAGCGGACCCGCGATTCATCCCATAGCCGTCCGCATGGTCTGGCAGTGCGCGCAGCGGGTGAAGATCCCCATCATCGGGATGGGCGGAATCGCCTCCGCGGAGGACGCCCTGGAGATGCTCATGGCGGGAGCCAGCGCGGTCTCGGTGGGAACGGCCAGTTTCCATGACCAGACGACAGCCGTCAGGGTGATAGACGGGATCAGCGCTTACCTTGAAGAAAACGGAATCGGGGACGTGCGGGAGCTGACCGGCTGTGTGAAATGATGGCGGAGTTCCTGCTTCGCAGGTCTTATCTGAAAGCAGAAGCTGTTTTTCATGCAGGCAGGGCGAAGCGGATTTCAAAATGGCCTTGAACAGCAATCGCTGCCTTAGATATTGAAGCTTGTTTTTCTTGCGCGATTTGAGCTTGTAGTTTATCATGGAGAAGATTGAAATGAGCCGGGCAGAACACGATCCGCTGATCTGACAGGCATTTTCCGCAGGGGGAAAGACATGGAGAGATACAAGGAAGAATTTATAGAGTTTATGGTAGACTGCCAGGTTCTGAAGTTCGGGGATTTTGTCACCAAGAGCGGCCGCAGAACGCCATTTTTCGTGAATACGGGTTTTTACAGGACCGGAAGCCAGCTTCAGAGGCTGGGAGACTATTACGCCCAGGCGATCGCGCAGAAGTTCGGGACGGATTTCGACGTCCTGTTCGGGCCGGCCTACAAGGGAATTCCGCTGAGCGTCGCAACGGCAATCGCCCTGAGCGGGCGCTGCGGCGCAGAAGTCCGCTACTGCTCCAACCGCAAGGAGATCAAGGATCACGGCGATAAAGGGATCCTGCTCGGCGGACCGGTTCTTGACGGGGACCGCGTGGTCATCATAGAGGACGTCACTACCGCAGGCACTTCGATCCGGGAGACGCTGCCGATTATCAGAAGCGCGGCGAAGGCCGAGGTTCTGGGACTGGTGGTTTCCGTGGACCGCTGTGAGAGGGGCAGCGGAGAGAAGTCCGCGCTGGATGAGATCCGCGACAGCTTCGGATTTGAGACGGCTTCGATCGTCACCATGAAAGAGGTAACGGAGTATCTGTACGGAAGAGAATACAAAGGCAGGGTCGTGATTGATGATACAATCAAAGCTGCGATCGACGCCTATTATGAGCAGTACGGGGTGCGCTGAAAATCTGCGGTCCGGCGCAGGGCGCGCCGGAAAAGGCCTGAAGAAGCCCTGGCGGGCATTAATTGTAGGAGGCAGAGATGGAATCGGGGGAAAAGATCTATAATACGATGAACAACGCGGGCGTGATCAGCCTGGTGACGGGGATTATCCTGATCGTTACGGGCCTGGTGCTCGGCGTTATGGCGATTGTAAACGGCGCCGTGCTTCTGGCAGGAAAGAAAAGAGTACTTTTCTGATGAAAAGCCTGACAGAAAGACAGGTCCGGATTCTCGGAAGCGCGCTCTTTCTGGTCTATATGGGAGGGCTGATCTATTTCCTTTTCTTTGCCGAGAATTACGGAAGAAGTGCGCAGGGGATCGGATACCGCTATAATATTGTTCCGCTGCGGGAGATCAGGCGTTTTCTCGAAAATGAGGCAGTTCTCGGCCGGAAAGCGGTTTTTCTGAATATCGCAGGCAATGTCCTGGGATTCGTACCCTTCGGCGCGATCCTGCCCCTGCTGCACAGGCGCTACCGCAGCGCGGGAAGGGTTCTCTGCGCGAGCCTGCTGTTCTCGGCGGGCGTTGAAATTGCGCAGCTGCTGCTCAGGCGCGGGATCTGCGATGTGGACGACGTAATCCTGAATACGATGGGCGGCTTTGCGGGCTATCTGCTCTTCGCCTGCTGCAATGCCCTCAGGAGAAGACTGTTCGGCGTGATCCGGTCGGGCGGCTGACAGGAGTGACGGAAATGGCAAAAAAATCCAGAGCATACAAATTCGATGACAGAAATTATTCCGGACAAAGCGTTCTTGCAACCGTTTCGTCCGCGGTTTCTGTCATCATTTTTCTGGCCCTGGCCTTAGTCTGTACGGCGACGCACGGAGGGGCGGGCAGCTGGGCGGGTCCATTCGGATTTACCGGATTTGTGGCTGCCTTTTACGGGATGGCGGCCGGACTCGGAAGCTTCCGGGAACGGAGCCAGTCCTATTCCATGAGCAAGGCAGGAACTCTGCTGGGCGGCCTGATGGTCGCGGTATGGTTTCTTGTTTTCTGCATCGGCCTGGCCCGGTAGGCTGTAAAGGCAGCATGGTCTGCCTGCGGATTCCGGCCCGGTGCAGCAGGCTGTAAAGGCAGCATGGTCTGCCTGCGGGCTCCGGCCGGCGCAGCAGGCCGTTAAGGCAGAGCATGGCCTGTCTGCGGAACACAGCCCGGTGCTGCAGCCTTTAAGCTTTTATCTGTAGGAGGAGAACTTGAATGGGAGCTGACAACATCATTACCCTGCTTGGCGGACTTGGAGCCTTCCTGTTCGGTATGCATTATATGGGTGAAGGTCTGGAACTGGCCGCAGGAACCAGGATGAAGGATCTTCTTGAAAAGCTGACAAGAAGACCGATTATCGGCTTCCTGGTCGGCATGCTGGTTACGGTTGTGATCCAGTCCTCGGCCGCCACGACGGTCATGGTCATGGGCTTCATCAACGCCGGAATCATGGATCTGGCCCAGGCGACGGGCGTTATCTTCGGCGCCAATATCGGTACGACCATCACCAGTATCCTGATTGCCCTGGACGTGTCCGGGATCGCTCCTTTCTGCATCGCGACGGGCGCCGTGATGATGCTTTACTCAAAGCGGAAACGCAGCAGGCATTACGGACAGATTATTCTTGGCTTCGGTCTTCTCTTCCAGGGGCTTCATACCATGAGCGAATCGATGATACCGCTCAGGGAATCTCCTGCTTTTCAGAACTTTATCCTTCACGCGAAAAATCCGCTGATCGGATTTCTGCTGGGCGTGCTGATCTGCGCGGTGCTTCAGAGTTCCTCTGCTTCCGTCGGTATTCTGCAGGCGCTCGCCATGCAGGGCCTGATGCCGGTCAGCTTTGCCGCCTATATTATCTGCGGCATCAATGTGGGTTCCTCCACGCCGCCGCTGCTTTCCGCCCTGAACGCAAGGCACAATGCGCAGCGGGCAGCTATCATCTATCTGATTTTCAACGTGGTCGGCGCCATTCTGTTTATTCCGCTGGCCATGTTCACCCCGCTGACGGCCTGGATCGAGCAGTCGGTTCCCAGCGCCGCCTTCCAGATTTCCCTGTTTCATATCCTGTTCAAGGTAGTTACCGGCATCCTGCTGATGCCGTGTGTATCGCTGGTTGTCAAACTGACTTACCGCATCATCCCGATCCAGGAGCACGAGAGCGAATTCCGGCTCAAGTATCTGGATAAGAAGCTGATCGGATCCCCTGCGGTCATGACTCTCCAGGTCGGAAAGGAAGTGGACCGGCTTGCCGGCTTTGTCCGCAGCAATCTGGATCTGGCCCTGAAAGGGCTGGCGGCCCATGACGACTCGAAAAACGCTGAGATCAGCGACAATGAAGAGCTGATCGATTATCTGACCGGTGAGATCACAGATTATCTGACCCGGGCAACGGTGGAAGAAGTTCCTCCGGAGGTATCCGAGTATCTGGGATGTGTGTATTCCGCGATCAATGACCTGGAACAGATCGGCGACCATGCGCTCAGAATCATGCAGGAAAATGAAAAGAACCTGGAGGACAAGCTGGTCTATTCGGATGAGGCCTCGAAAGAGCTGAAGGATCTCTCCCTTCAGGTTCTGGACCTTCTGGACACGGCGATCGCCGTCTTCTCCAGCCGCGAGATCACGCTGGAGCAGTGGTCTTTGATCAAAAAAGAGCAGAGGAAGATCATGCGGATGAGCAGCCAGGCCCAGAACAACCATATGGAGCGGCTGCGCGACAAAAAATGTACATTTGAGCAGGGCCTTACCTTTGTGGAATCCCTTAACAGCCTCTCCCGTATCGTGAACCATATCTCGAATATCGCTGAGAGCATGCTGAGCGCGGAGGTCCGCGGAGGGCTGCCGGGGGCGAATGTGGGCTGAACCTGGTATTTGAAAGCGGTTGACACCTTTTTTCTGAATATGTAGAATGAAAAGACCTTATTATTCACGGCCTGTTTGAAATATGGTGCCGCAGGGGCAGTATGAGGAAGACAGGCCAGTACGTTATTAGAGGAGGAATTCTGAATGGCGAAGGTCGGCATCGTGATGGGCAGTGATTCGGATCTGCCGGTGATGGCAAAGGCGGCGGATATTCTGGAAGAATTTGGAATTGAGTATGAGATGTCGATCATCTCCGCACACAGAGAGCCGGATATCTTTTTTGACTATGCGAAGAATGCGGCGGACAGAGGACTGAAGGTTATCATTGCGGGTGCCGGGCTGGCAGCCCATCTGCCGGGCATGTGCGCGGCTCTTTTCCCGCTTCCGGTGATCGGCGTTCCCATGCATACCAGCTCCCTCGGCGGGCGTGACAGCCTGTATTCGATCGTGCAGATGCCGGGCGGGATTCCGGTGGCGACGGTTGCGATCAACGGCGGAAAGAACGCGGGGCTTCTGGCTGTAAGGATGCTGGCCATCAGCGACGATTCGCTTGTTGAAAAGCTCAGGGAATACAGCGCGAAGATGTGCGCGGAAGTTCAGAAGACGGATGCCCGGCTGAAGGAGACCGGCTACCGGAATTATACAAAATAATAAAGATACGGATTCCGACGGAAGGGACAGATATGGATTATAAGAATGCTGGAGTAGACATCGAAGCCGGTTACCGGTCAGTGGAACTGATGAAAGAGCATATCGCCAGGACCATGCGCAGCGAGGTCCTGACGGATATCGGCGGCTTTTCCGGAGCTTTCTCCATGGAAAAGCTGAAGGGAATGGAGCATCCGGTGCTGGTATCCGGGACGGACGGCGTCGGCACGAAGCTGAAGCTTGCCTTTATTATGGACCGGCACGATACGGTCGGGATCGACTGCGTCGCCATGTGCGTGAACGATATCGCCTGCGCGGGCGGGGAACCGCTGTTTTTCCTTGATTATATCGCCTGCGGGAAGAACTATCCGCAGAAGATCGCACAGATTGTATCGGGCGTAGCCGAGGGCTGCGTACAGTCGGGAGCTGCCCTGATCGGCGGCGAGACCGCAGAGATGCCGGGCTTCTACCCGGAGGATGAGTATGACCTGGCGGGTTTTGCGGTCGGCGCGGTGGATCAGAAGGACCTGATCACAGGAAAAGGAATCCGGCCGGGCGACCTGCTGGTCGGCATTGCCTCCAGCGGCGTGCACAGCAACGGATTCTCCCTTGTGCGCAAGGTATTTGACATGGATGAGAAGACTTTGGGCTGCTATCATGAAGCCCTGGGCGGGACCCTCGGGGACACTCTGCTCCGGCCGACAAAGATCTATGTGAAGGCTCTGCGCGGCGTGAAGGAATCCGGAGTGGAGATCAAAGGCTGCAGCCACATCACAGGCGGCGGCTTCTATGAAAATGTGCCCCGCATGCTTCCGGACGGAGTAAAAGCGCTGATCCGCAGGGACAGCTACAGCGTGCCGCCGATTTTCGGCATGCTGCAGAAGGACGGACAGATCGAAGAGAGGATCATGTATAATACCTTCAACATGGGAATCGGTATGGTCATGGCAGTTGACAAAAAGGATGCCGGTAAGGCCATGGAAGCCGTGGAAAAGGCCGGTGAGAAGGCATATCTGATCGGAGAAGTCGCAGAAGGCGAAAAGTGCTGCGAACTTGTATAAGATGAAAAAGCAGAACTGCAGGGAGGGTTCAGTGACAAATATAGCGGTGCTGGTATCCGGAGGAGGAACGAATCTGCAGGCGATCATCGATTCTGTCGCGGACGGTTCCATCCGGAATGTAAAAATCTGCGCGGTGATCTCAAACAACAAAAACGCATATGCGCTGGAGAGGGCGCGGAAAGCAGGCATAGAAGCGCTCTGCGTTTCGCCGAAGGACTATGACTCCAGAGAAGCCTTCAATGAAGCGCTCCTTGGCGCTGTCCGGGAGGCCGGCGCGGACCTGGTGGTGCTTGCCGGATTTCTCTGCGTGATACCGCCTCAGATGGTGGAGGCCTATCCCAACCGGATTATCAACATCCACCCGTCCCTGATTCCGTCTTTCTGCGGTACAGGCTACTATGGCCTGAAGGTGCATGAGGCGGCTCTTGCGCGGGGCGTGAGGGTTTCCGGCGCGACCGTACATTTTGTGGACCGGGGAACCGACACCGGCCCGATTATTCTGCAGAAAGCTGTGGAGGTGAAGGAGGATGATACGCCCAGGTCCCTCCAGCAGCGCATTATGGAAGAGGCGGAATGGAAGATTCTGCCCGAAGCGATCCGGCTGATCGCGGACGGAAGAGTGACAGTGGACGGCAGGAAAGTGAATATCCTGCCGGCTGAGCCGGAAAAATGAGTGATTGATATCCGGCGGCTGAAAGCGGGCGCCCGGATACGGCGGCAGCGGCACGGAAGGGATGCCTGCCGGGAAGGATGGATGTATGAATGTATTGATCGTTGGGAGCGGCGGCAGAGAGCATGCCATCGCCTATAAGGTTGCGCAGAGCAGCAGAGTTGACAAAATATACTGCGCGCCGGGGAACGCGGGGATCGCCGAGTACGCCGAGCTGGTTCCGATCAGTGCCTCCGATTATGAGGCACTGGCGGATTTTGCAAAGGCTCATCAGGTGGATCTTACGGTCATCGGTATGGATGATCCGCTGGTCGGCGGAATTGTGGATGTTTTTGAGAGCAGGGGGCTGAGGGTTTTCGGACCCCGGGCCGACGCGGCCATTCTGGAGGGCAGCAAAGCCTTTGCGAAGGGCCTGATGAAAAAGTATTCGATTCCGACCGCCCGCTATGAGGTCTTCGAAGACAGGGATAAGGCGGAGGAATATCTCCGGACGCAGGCAGAATTTCCCATCGTCCTGAAGGCGAGCGGGCTCGCGCTGGGCAAGGGCGTTCTGATCTGTCAGAACCTTGAAGAAGCCCTGCAGGGAACGGAAGAGATCATGGGCCTGAAGAAGTTCGGGAGCGCCGGCGATCAGATGGTGATCGAGGAGTTCATGACAGGCCGCGAGGTATCGGTCCTGAGCTTTGTCGACGGAAAGACGGTCAAAGAGATGGCCTCCGCCCAGGATCACAAGCGGGCCGGGGACGGCGATACAGGGCTGAATACGGGAGGCATGGGCAATTTCTCCCCAAGTCCTTTCTATACAAAAGAGGTACAGGAATACTGTCAGAAGTATATCTTCCAGCCTACGGTGGACGCGATGCGGGCCGAGGGAAGGGAGTTTCGCGGCGTAATCTTCTTCGGACTCATGCTGACGGAGGACGGGCCGAAGGTTCTGGAGTACAACTGCCGTTTCGGCGATCCTGAAGCGCAGGTTGTCCTGCCCAGGATGGAAAATGATATCGTGGATGTCTTCGAAGCCTGCATCGACGGAACTCTGGACCGGATCGATCTGAAATTCCGGGATGAGGCCTGCGTGTGCGTGGTTCTGGCTTCGGACGGCTACCCCCTCTCCTATGAGAAGGGAAAGGAGATCCGCGGGCTGGAGCATTTTAAAGGCAGGGACGGCTATTTCTGCTTCCATGCGGGAACCGCGTTCCGGGACGGTAAGATCGTCACGAACGGCGGCAGGGTACTTGGAGTGACGGCTCTGGGAGAGGACCTGAAAAAAGCCAGGGAGAACGCCTACAGGGCTGTCGGCTGGGTGGATTTTGACAACAAGTATTACCGGCATGATATCGGAAAAGCAATCGATGAGGCATAAAAGCGGAAGCTGCGGCATGTAACTGGAGCAGCGGGAAGCTAAGGGCAGGGGGTCTGTGATCATGTTAAAAGTACAGAAGCGTAGAAGTCTCGCGGCAGTCTTTATGACGGTACTGCTGCTGCTGAGTATGGGGACGGTCCTGCATGCGGACGAGGAACTGTCGGATGACAATTCCCTCGCCAGCCTGGGTATCCAGACGGAGGATATCACGATCAGTCCTGATTTCTCCTATGATATCTGGTCCTATGATGTAGTGGTCCCGGCGTACACGACAGAGCTGGAGCTGGAACCTGTCACTTCGAATGCGAACGCGACCATCTCCGATATCAGCGGAACAACGCTGGATGAGAACGGAAACGGAACCGTTGTGATCACCGTATTGAGTGAGAGCGGCAATCCGATCCAGTACGTCCTGAATGTGACCCGGGAGGAAGAGGTCAGGGATCCCGCTCAGGCGATCTCTGAAAATGAAGCTGATCTTGTGGAGACTCCCCCGGCTCCCGTGGAGCCGCAGACGGAAGATCCCCGCTATGTAAAGGTGGACAAGAACTCTCTCCAGGAAGCGGAGAATACCATCGAACGCCTGCAGAAGGAGATAGAGGCATACAAGGAGAGAAATAATCTCTTCACCTATGTGATCTACGGACTGATTGCCGTCTCCGTGGTCCTGCTTTTCATCGTGATCAACCTGCTGCTCCGCAGGAGGGATGTTTCACGCGAACTGAAGGAATACCGGAAGATGGAAAACGCCCAGGGCAGCATCCCGGGAAGAGGCGAGGCAGCATATTCCCGGAAGATTCCCGAGGAAGACCGCTGGCCGGATGATGATGACGACTGGAATGACTGGGAGGAAGAAGAGGCCCGGGAGAAGAAAGGCAGAAAAAAGAAGGGCAGACAGAACCGCAGAGATGACGCTGCAGCGCAGCGCGGGGAAGCGGTCAACGTGCAGACTTCCTGGACGGAGACGCAGGTCGGCACGCCCGCGGAGCCATCCAGAAGATATTCCGGATCAGCCGGCAGAGGACGCGGGAGCGACACATCTGCCCGGACCGAGAACGCGGGAAGAAACCAGGCCCCGGCTGAGAGAAAGCAGGCATCCTCCCGCAGCAGCTCCGGAAACAGGGGGTCTAAAAAGGTGTCCGATGATACCAGGATGTACCGGGCTTCTTCCGGTCAGAACCAGCCCTCACAGAGAGTACCGGGAGACCAGACCAGGATGATGCGGCCGGTCAGCAGGACGGATGTGAAGGAAGACGAGGCGCGCAGGGCCGTTCAGGAAGAAATGCGCAAAGTACAGGAAGGACGCCGCGCGGAAGCAGAGCGCCAGAAGGCTGAGGAGAAGGTCATCGAGCAGACTGCGGAGAGAGAAAGAGCCGCACAGGAAGCTGCGCTCCGCGCTGCTGAAGCCGCTTCGGCAGCGCAGAAGGCTGCTGAGAACGGCAGCGGAGATCCTTCTAAGGCCGCGGACCGGAAGGATGTACAGATTGATCTGATCGATCTTTGACAGAAGCCCCTTTTAAGGGCGGCGGGAGACAGCAGGCGGGGATGACCGGTGCAGACGCCGGATTCTGCCTGCGGAGATAAAGTATGACATTAAACGGATATGAGAACTACAGGTACACCCAGGCTGCAGCCCAGGCCCTGAAATATGCGGGGGAGGAAGCGAAAGCCGCCCGCTGCGCCGGGATCGGAACGGAGCATCTGCTTCTGGGACTGGTCCGGGAGGAAAAAGGGACGGCAGGAGTGGTCCTCAGGGAGAGCGGCATCCGGACGGATGAGCTCCGCCGGCTGGTGGAGAACCTGATCGGAGGGGGCCGCGCGGAAAAAAACGCGGGGATTATGTACACGCCCAGAGCCGAGCTGGCCCTGAAGACCGCGTCGGAACAGGCGGAGTATTTCCTCTCAAAAGAGATCGGGACGGAGCATCTGCTCCTTGCCCTTGCGAGGGATATTGACTGCAACGCTGCCAAGCTGCTGCATACCCTGAACATGGATTTTCAGGGACTCTATCAGAGAATCCTGGACATCATAGGGGTGTCGGATGAACAGATGGCGGAATATATGCAGTCTGTTATGCAGAGCGCTGCCGGAAGCCTGTCCTCCACCCCGGTGCTGGATCAGTATTCCAGAGATCTGACCGACGCGGTCAGGGACGGAAAGATCGACCCGATTGTCGGCAGAGAGACAGAGACAAGGCGGATCTGCCAGATTCTCTGCAGGAAAACCAAGAACAATCCCTGCCTGATCGGGGAGCCGGGAGTCGGCAAGACGGCGATCGTGGAAGGGCTGGCCCAGAAGATTGTGCGCGGCGACGTCCCGCTTCCATTGAAGAACAAGAGGCTGGTCGCGCTGGATATGGCCGGTATGGTTGCCGGGACCAAGTACAGGGGAGAGTTCGAGGACCGGATCAAGAAGGTTTTAAATGAAGTCGCGGGAAGCGGCGACATCCTGCTCTTTATCGACGAACTCCATACGATTATCGGCGCGGGCGGCTCGGAAGGCGGCCTTGACGCTTCCAATATCATGAAGCCGATGCTCTCCAGAGGAGAGATTCAGGTTATCGGAGCAACCACCGTCGATGAGTACAGAAAGCGCATCGGCAGGGATGCGGCCCTGGAGAGGAGATTCCAGAGCATACTGGTGGAGGAGCCGGACTTTGAACAGACCCGGGAGATCCTGACCGGACTTCGGGAAAGCTATGAAAAGCATCACGGCGTGACGATCCCGGACGAGACCATCGAGGCGGCTGTAAGGCTGTCCGGACGCTATATCGGGGACCGTTTCCTTCCGGACAAGGCGATCGACCTGCTGGATGAAGCCTGCTCCAGACGGCAGCTGGGTTTCTACCATCTGCCGGAAGAACTGGACCGGATGCGCCTGGAGATCGAAAAGAAAAACGGGGCCTTTGAGGAGGCGCTGGCCGGGGACGAGCTGGATCTGGCCCACAGCATCCATGCGGAGATTGAAGAACTCCGGAAGAAATTTGAGAAAAAGAAGGCTGCCGGCGAGCGCAGGATGCGGAAGAATTCCATGACGGTAACCACGGAGGATATCGCCGCCGTCGTGTCGGACTGGACAAAGATCCCTGTGCAGAAGCTGACGGAGGATGAGAGCCGCCGGCTGGTCCGGCTGGAGAAGACGCTGCATAAACGGATCATTGGCCAGAATGAGGCCGTGGAAGCCGTGGCGAAGGCCATCCGGCGCGGCAGGGCAGGGCTGAAGGATCCCCGCAGGCCCATCGGCTCCTTCCTCTTCCTGGGGCCGACCGGCGTCGGGAAGACGGAACTGTCAAAAGCGCTGGCGGAGATCGTGTTCGGTTCGGAGTCATCCATGATCCGGGTTGATATGTCCGAATACATGGAGAAATTCGACGTTTCCAAGCTGGTCGGATCGCCTCCCGGCTATGTCGGCTATGAGGAAGGCGGTCAGCTTTCGGAACAGGTTAGAAGGCATCCTTATTCGGTCGTCCTGTTTGATGAGATCGAGAAAGCCCATCCGGACATTTTCAATATTCTGCTTCAGGTGCTGGATGAGGGCCATATCACAGATTCCCAGGGCAGAAAGGTTGATTTCAAAAATACGATCCTGATCATGACGTCCAACGCGGGCGCCCAGTCCATCGCGGCGCCGAAGAATCTCGGTTTCGGAGCCGGGAATGACGTGAAGGCGAACTATGAGTCGATGAAGGG
>OCTX014534241.1_pt1 | contig 13321 bp, 8 predicted proteins | sample 1539691 | NCBI WGS metagenome assembly OCTX01 (sample SAMN02144231, study PRJEB22623) | gut metagenome | biome: sheep rumen | host: Ovis aries | place: New Zealand
GTGTACTTTGAAAATGACTAAAGAAGACCTGCACTCCTGCAGCGTCCATTTATCAGATGACGAGCGCGCTGTCGTCCTTCTCGACCAGACAAAGCTCCCGAACAAAACAGAGTACCTGACGCTGACAACGGCGGAGGAAATCTATGACGCCATCAAAGTCCTGGCTGTACGCGGTGCACCTGCTATAGGAATATGTGCCGGCTACGCGATGTATGTACTCGCGCAGCGCGCGGAGGCGGATTCCTATTCAGAACTCTCCGCAAAGCTTCACAAAGACGGAGAATACCTTATATCATCCCGCCCGACTGCTGTGAACCTGAGCTGGGCTGTTGGCCGCATGCTTTCGGTCCTTGACGGCGCTTCCGGCAAATCAGTGGACGAAGTCATAGCCCTTCTCCGAGAGGAGTCCTATGCGATCCAGATCGAGGACATAGAGATGTGCCGCAAAATCGCTGAATATGGTCTCTCGCTTCTCAAACCGGGCGACACATTCCTCACCCACTGCAACGCCGGTCCGCTCGCTACAAGCAAGTATGGAACGGCGATCGGTCCGGCGTTTCTCGCCAAGGAGCGCGGCATCGATATTAAAGTATTCTCAGATGAGACCCGTCCTCTTCTTCAGGGTGCCAGACTTACATCCTATGAGCTGCAGAAAGCCGGAATTGACGTGACACTTATATGCGATAACATGGCGAGCATAGTCATGAAGAACGGGTGGATACAGGCATGCTTTGTCGGCTGCGACCGCATAGCGGCTAACGGTGATTTTGCAAATAAAATCGGTACCAGCGGTGTTGCCATCCTCGCCAAGCATTACGGCATTCCGTTCTACACGCTGGGACCGAGGTCGACAATTGATATGAGCTGTCCGACCGGTGCTGATATAAAAATTGAACAGAGAAATCCGAATGAGATAAAAGAAATGTGGTACAAGGAGCCGATGGCGCTTCCTGAGGTGAAGTGTTACAATCCGGCATTTGACGTCACAGATCATGAGCTGCTGACAGCCATCGTCACGGATAAAGGCATCGTCTATCCGCCGTTCGATGAGAATCTTAAGAAGATCATGGAAGAAGAATGATCAATCGTGATTCGGGATAATAATTGACTAAAACAGTGACTTAAAATCAGTATGGAGGTTCATAATATGGAAAATTTCTCACCGAGTGCATGCATCGAGCTTAAACCGGGTACACACGTAGCCAAAGTCGTTCTTATGCCGGGCGATCCGCTCCGCGCCAAATACATTGCCGATCATTATCTGGAGAACCCGGTCCTCTTCAACGATGTACGCAACATGCTGGGGTATACGGGAACTTTTGAGGGAAAAGAAGTATCCGTCATGGGTTCCGGTATGGGTGTCCCGTCTCTTGGCATTTACGTACATGAGCTGTTCAACTTCTTCGGTGTCGAGGCGGTCATCCGTATCGGCTCTGCCGGCGCGCTGCAGGATGACGTACATGTCCGCGACGTTGTCATCGCCATGTCCGCGTCTACCAATTCCGCATTCCTGACGTCCTATGACCTTCCGGGCTATCTGGCTCCGACAGCCGATTACAATATGCTGAAAGACGCAGTCGCCGCCGCGGAAGAAATGGGCGTCAAAGCTGACGTCGGCAGCGTCTACACATCAGACTTCTTCTATCATCCGGACAAGCAGGTCAATCAGAAAGCCCGCGATCTGGGCCTCCTCTGCGTCGAGATGGAGACAGCCGGTCTGTATCTCACCGCGATGGCAAATCACAAGAAAGCACTGTCGATCCTGACCATCTCAGATCATATTTTTACCGGAGAAGCCTTAAATGCCGAGGACAGGCAGAACAGCTTCCACGAGATGATGCTGATTGCCCTGAAGACAGCAGCTAAGTTCGAATAAACCTGCTGATCGCGGCGCGTTAATAACGTCGAGGTGTTCTTTGACCCATCAGATGACAAAAGGGCTGTTACATCAGACGAAGTCCTACTACATAGAGCAGACACCGGAACATGTAATCTGCTATATGTAATGAGGAACCGCCTCAATGTGACAGCCCTTATTTTTACATTCATTTTCTATGGATATGCGTCACGCCGAATCACCAGCACAGCACCTCGCAGCCGGTCTCGGTGACAAGCACCTCGACCTCCCACTGCGCGGACGGCTTGCCGTCCTGCGTGTACACAGTCCATCCGTTCTTATCATCGATACAGATCCTGTCCGTTCCCATGTTCACCATCGGCTCGATAGTGAATACCATGCCGGGCACCATAAGCATCTCTGTGCCTGCTTTAGAGACATAGCTCACGAACGGATCTTCATGAAACTCGTTGCCGCAGCCGTGACCGCCAATCTCACGCACTATACTGTATCCATGATCCAGAGCATGCTTATGAACAGCCTCTCCCATGTCGCCGAGGAAGGTCCAGGGAATAACGTGCTTAATTCCCACTTCCACACACTCCTTTGTCACGTCGACCAGCTTCTTCCACTCCGGATTCACGTCCCCGATGCAGTACATGCGCGAGGAATCGGAAAAATATCCGTTCAGAATTGTGGAACAGTCGACATTAATAATATCACCCTCCTTCAGAATAATATCATCCGATGGAATACCGTGGCATACTTCGCTGTTGATCGACGTGCACACACTCTTCGGAAAGCCCTGATAACCGAGATCCGCGGGTATTCCGCCCATCTTTTTGGTGACAGATGTGACTATGTCATCTATCTCCTGTGTCGACATGCCTGCGTGGATTTTTTCGCCGATCTCGTCAAGAACTGCGATGTTGATGACAGCGCTCTTCTTTATTCCCTCGACGTCCTTTTCGGATTTGATCAGTTTTCTGGAAGGGACAATATGTCCCATCCTCTCATATCGCATGATTTTTTCATCAAATGCTAAATGACAGCTCTTATATTTTTTTCCGCTGCCGCACCAGCACGGCGCATTCCGTTCAAGTCTTCTGAACATCCTAAACCTCTTATACTTCTAAATCTCATATGTGCGACGTAGACCCATGTATTGAAAGCTGTTCCTAAATCGCGACACACAAATGATAGCACAAACTAACCATCTTGAAAACACATATTTCAATAGAGACATCCTATGGACCTTACCCTCATGAAGTAAAGGCACTATTTCATATCAATGAGCTCCAGCGAAGACGCGTCAATAAGCGTATCAGGTGATTCAGCCTGGCCTTCGAATGTCGATGGAATCTCTCCGTCAAGCTGAGCTCTGACACTCTTCGACCTCAGTTTCCAGAATGAGATAAGCGTGTCAACACCCTTTTGAAACGCAGTTTCTGACGCAAATTTATTCTGATCTCTCTCAATATACGGGATCAGCATAGTTTCGGTCTCTTTCAGCCTGAAAGAAATGTCATTATCTCCGCTGTAACGGTCAATGAGCTCTCTCATGGCAGAGTGGTATGCTGTCACATATCTCTGATCCTTCATGATCCAGTCGAACATGGGCCGCTTGCCTGAAAGCCCCTTAAGAAGAGGAGTATCTACCGGGTAATTCACCATTCTTGCAGCGTCCGCAGACCTGTACGTACCAAAGGCCGAACTGTAATCCCAGGGCAGCATCGACAAGAGCCCTCTCTTTTCATAGAGATAGTAGTTGCCGGCCGTTTCCCCGGTGTAGCTGTTCCAGCTGACGACAAAATTGTGTACCGCAAAATAGGAAATCACTTCATCTGTCTCCAGCGCCGCCGTTACATCGGTCTCTGTACTCAGGATTTTGAGTGATTTTATGAGCTGAGCTCTGTCCCTTCCGGTCACGTTCTGCGAGGCATTGTCAAATATGTTTGGGTAACTGGCGGGATCGTCATCGATATAGATCAGCTTGATATCGTCCGGCTTAACTATGGCCATCGCGTCCCGGATCCCGCTCGAACCATCAGCCGGTCGAGGTTCGTCCGCTAAAGAGCTTTCGCTTCCGTGAGCAGCGGAATCTCCATCGTCGGATGTCCCGGAGACGTCAGCCGCGAAAGTATTATCCGAAGAAGCCGATGACTCCGCAGCCATAATACTATTCAGATCAGCCGGACTGAGCACCTCGGGATCAATATGTTCCATCGGTTCGTCAAATGACACGTCTCTTCCGGAATTCTCATCGGTCCGACCGACGATATCAAGATCATCGGAACCCGCCCGGGGTTCCTTTCCAACCGACTGAATCGTCTTCTCGTATGATGTCTCTTCACATTCCGGTTTATAGAGATTGCCGTAATTCTTGCCGAAATTTCTCATCAAAAAAGAGTCATCTATACTCTCGACTGCCAGATACAATCCCACATCTTTGCCGTTCACTGTCAGAAACGCGTAGGAACAAAGCGGCGCGGGAACGCCAGCGCCGGACATGGCTTCGTAAACAAGAAAGTCCTTCATGAAAGTACAGTCACCTGAAGAATTATTAAGATCGAGCTTATTCAGTCCGTGATAGCTCTCCATGCTGTTCCGGTGGTCAAATCCGATTTTAAAGCTATACTTTATGCTCCCGACGGATTGAACTTCAGCTGCATTTCCCTTGATACGAATAGAAATATTCGAATATTTTTCACCGTCAATGACAGCGTCACAGTCATACCAGGTCTTATCAGCCTTGCTGCACATGTCGTCGAAATTATTCATCACGACATCGATCTTGTGCACGTAAGAAGTATCGAAAAGCCGATCTTTATAGCCGCCGGCTCCGCCTGCCGGCTCGATACCAAGTTGTTTTCCGTTCATAAAGAGAACGGTCGCCAGCACTGCAAATGCCGCCGCGATTATACATATTAAATCAAAATGCTTACTTGTAGACATCCTCTCCCCATTAATCGCTATTACTGCGTGAAAACGGCGGAGCTTATCTCCGCCACTTTCATAAATATCTGATTGGAATCGACAACCCTACAATACCGCCGGTACCACACAAGTCGGTGATCCCGCCATCACATGTATGCCTGTGTCTGTCAGCGAATTATCATCTTCAAGTCTGTAGATCACGACATCGCCGGAGTTCTGATTTGCGGAAATCACATATTCGCCGGTAGAATGATCACCGATGAGACTAATATCCCTCGGTCCGTCACCGCCGCTGGGACTGAAGACCGGCGCATTCAGAGTGCCGTCGTTATTCACACTGTATACTGCAATGCTGTTATTTCCGCCGTTCGGATGAACCGCCATATAGGAAGGACTCTCAATACCGGTGACAGACGCTGTCTCACGGATTGTTCTTTTCTCAGTGTCAAACAAATATCGATGAATAGATTCTTCATCAGCCGAAGCGTAACCGCTCACATAAAACTCTGCTCTCATATATTCTTTCCTATCAATCTGCGCAGCTGTGGCCAATCAGCATATGAATCAATTATTATAAAGCAGTCTGCGGACCCGCAGCACTCCGTCGATTTCCTTGAGCCTCTCGACCGTATCATGCGGCATCGGGGCAGTGATATCGAGCAGAGTGTACTCATAATCTCCGCGGCTCTTAGAGGCAAGATTATCGATATTAAGCCCGTTCCTGCCGAAGAAAGCAGTGATCTGGGAAAGCATATTCGGAATATTCCTGTGCAGGATCGCGACTCGCGCGACCGTCTGGCATATGCCCGCGTCAATGCTCGGATAGTTCACAGAATTCCTGATGTTTCCATTGTCCAGATAATCCTGAAGTTCTTTGACAGCCATGATCGCGCAGTTCACTTCTGCTTCGTCCGTGGATGCGCCGAGGTGAGGGAGAACTACTGCGTTTTTCATCTTGACCGACAGCGGGTTGGCGAAATCCGTCACATATGCTCTGACTTTACCGCTGCAAAGAGCTTCTCCCATAGCCTTCTCGTCGACCAGAGCATCGCGCGCGAAATTGAGGAAGCGCACTCCGTCCTTCATCTTCGAGATGGCCTCTGCATTTATCATGCCTCTTGTCGAATCATTGCAGGGGACGTGAATCGTGATATAGTCGCACTGTTCATATATATCATCGAGATTTGTTGTGATGTGGGTGGCTCTCGAAAGGCTCCATGCAGCGTCTACTGACAGGTACGGGTCATAACCGAGGACATCCATGCTAAGATCCACCGCAGTGTTGGCGACCTGGACGCCGATGGCGCCGAGACCGATCACGCCGAGTTTCTTGCCGGTTATCTCATTACCTGCAAATGCTTTCTTAGCCTTCTCCGCAGCCTTGCTGATATTTTCATCATCAGCGTTATCTTTTACCCACAACGCGCCGCCGATAATGTCTCTGGCAGCAAGGAGAAGACCGGCGATTGTCAGCTCCTTTACAGAATTGGCATTTGCACCCGGAGTATTAAAGACGACGATACCTTCCTCGGTACACCGATCAAGCGGGATATTGTTCACTCCCGCCCCTGCCCTTGCGATTGCGCGAAGTTCAGGGGGAAATTCCATATTCTTCATGTCGGCAGAGCGAACAAGAATGCCCGCAGCCTCGTCGATTGTGTCGGTAATTTCATAGCCCGAACGGAACTTTTCAAGTCCTGCTTCACTTATGTTGTTCAGGCAGAATATTTTTCTATCTTTCATTAAGTCCTCCAAGTGCAATTTTTTTAGTCATAGTTCTTACGTGCCGGCCCGGTCATTTACATCAGCCGATAATCTCTACAGGTGTTATACGGCTCTTATTAAAGAAACTCTCAATATCATGGATTCCGAGAGCTTCCATATCCGCGATCGAATTCTGATTTCCGATCATGGCCTGATACAGGCGGTATCCGTCGATATTGATTCGGGCTGTGCGCACGTAATTGTCGCGTATCTGGTTCCAGTAGGGAACAGAACCGTCGACATTAGAATAGTAATTATAACCGTGATTCTTGTAATATGCAAACTTTTCATTGTCATACGAATAATCACTCGGGCCCTGAAGATCGGATCCGTGCGCGAATATGATCGTGTCGATCGGACCGACGATCGGAATTACATTCTCTTCGAATCTCTCGGTATCCGTCATAAGTGATTCGAGAGATGCCGTATCTATATGGCGGTGACCCCATGTGTGGCTGGCAAATTCGAAGCCTTCGGCTTTCATGGCATCGGCAATCCTTGTCGCCTCAGCGACATCCTCATCAAAATCGAAATCCGGATGAGCATCCAGCCAGTTTTTCTGTGCTTCGTCCAGTCTCTCCGGATCCCGCGTCGCGTAGACTTCGTCCGTGCGGTAACCTAAGACGCCATTGTAGCCTGTGAGGGCGATTATGCAATGAGCGTTATGATAGGAGAAATCCGGATGCTCATCGATAAAAGTTGACAGAAGCGGCACGACGTCATAGTCTCCTGTATGTTTCTCGCCGGACTCGTCCGTATAGATGCATTTTACCTTGCCGCTGTCATCGATAATAAGCTTTTCGGCGATACCCTGATTGTCATAAGCGTGATAATAGCTGAGGTCATCCTCGGACATAACTGCCGGATGTTTGCCGGGCGGCAGCATGAGCGCGTCATTCTTTTCAAAGTGAACGTCACCGTCCGAATCGACTGTCTCCTTGACCATGTCGCGCATGGTCACAAGCACGACGCCGTAATCGTACATCTGCTGCGTAATCGTATTGAACTCATCGGTAGAACACATCCAGCAGGCATTATCCTTAGCTATGAAGTCACTTGAAAGTTCGGGTATAAAGCCTCTGTCGTCATTGAGCAGTGAATGATAGAAGAAATGAGGTATGACTTCCGGATCATAGGCTATACAGGTAGCCTTCTCCGCCTGGATCTCGCTGATCAGATCCGTGTAGGAGTCTGCCTCGGCGCTGCCCGAAAGGAGCGCTATCGCCGCGTCATAATCGTACATAGCGGCAAGTTTTTTGGCTTCCTTCACTGTTTCATTTTCATCCATGGCAGCCGAAGCGCTCACAGAATCAGCAAGCATACTCTCGGTCGCTGCGGTCGCCTGACCATCAGTCTGCACATTATCCTTCTTGTCACGCCTGCCGCAGCTGCGAAGAATAAGAATGAGAACAAGCACGACCGCAAGAGCGCCAACAATCATGCCGATCCTGCGGATCAGCTCCTGCTGCTTTCTCTTTGCCTCCTGCTCTCTGCGGAGACGGCGTTCCCGGCGTCTCTTTCTCTCTTCGAGGGCTTTCTTTTCATCATCCTCAAAGCCTTCCATATCTTCGGGAGCTGCGAATCGTGTACTGACAGTCTCTTCCCCGGCACTCAGAGCACGTCCTCGCCTTGTCGTTTCCCCTGTTTCGCTGCCCGCTCTTCTCCGTCTCGGAGCTTTCGCAGGCTCGCTGCCTGCTCTCTTTCTCCTTAAAGAACTATCCTGCTCAACCGACTTCATGTTTCGTCGCCTTGCCCTTTTAGTGTCATCACCTGAAGTTCTTTTTCTCTCTTCGCTCATCGTTTCTACCATCCCATTAGATAATTATTTCATGTCTCTCTCGAGACATAAAGATCATCCGATCATCTTAAGCATCTTCTCAATCAGAATATTTACATCAACGGGTTTTTCAAGATAATCGTCCATACCTGCCGCCCTTGCTGCCTCGCGGTCCTCTTTAAAGGCATTGGCAGAAATACATATGATCGGTATACCGCTCTTATCACTGTCCTCCATCTTACGGATCTCCCTTGCGGCTTCGTACCCGTTCATGACAGGCATCTGCGCATCCATGAGGATACAGTCATAATAACCGGCAGGCTTTTCAGCAATCATATCCACGGCGATCCTGCCGTTTTCTGAAGTATCGCTCTCTCCGCCGGAACGTTTCAGGAATTCGGACAAAATTGCCCGGTTCATACGGCTGTCCTCCACGATCAGGAAGCGTTTTCCTGCAAATGTAGTCATGTCGAACATCGGAGCAGCCGCCTTATCCTTCCGTCCTGATCTTCTCCTGCCTGATCCTGCCATAATGCTGGTCGGCTGGTGCCTGAACTCAAGTGAGATCTTGAACTCTGTTCCCTGACCCGGCGCGCTGTTTACCTCGATTGATCCTCCGCCGATTTCCACAAGTCGTTTGATAATAGACAGTCCCAGACCGTTGCCGGGCACACCGCTGGTCGTCGACTTCTCCTCGCGCTCGAAAGGCTCGTACATATGCTTCTGGAACTCAGCGCTCATACCTATGCCGCTGTCTCGCACAATCACTTCATAATTGCCGTAGTTTTCCAGATCCGCAGGAGTTTCTCTGATGATGAACTCGATCTTTCCTCCTTCCGGAGTATAATTTAGCGAGTTTTGAATGAGGTTCGTAGCCACCTGCTTGAATTTAATTTCATCGCAGTAGACCTTGGATTCCGAAATACCGGAGCAGTCGCAGATAAACGTCTGTTTCTTTGACCTGACCTGCTCAGAAAACATATTGCTGATATCCTCCATTATAGCCTTAAGATCATTTGGCTGTTGAAGGACCCTGAATCTTCCGCTCTCTATTCGGACAAGATCGAGGACGTTGTTTACCAGCTCTAACATGTATTTGCCTGAAGCGCTGATCTTTTCAAGATAATCAGCGACCATGGCATCATCCCCGAGAGAAGCATAGGCTAATGTAGCGTAGCCGATCACAGCGTTCATCGGTGTGCGGATATCGTGAGACATATTGGATAAAAAGGCGGTCTTGGCTTCATTGGCCTGACGCGCTTCCTGAAGAGCAATCTCGAGCAGCTCGCGGCTTCTATCCCGCTCCTCCCTGAGTTCTGACAGTTCCATGTTATCTTCTATGATCTTCCTGAGGCACAGGAGCACTTTTGTCGGAACACCGTTCTCTCTTGCCGATACCCTGTACTCAAGGACACGCTTTCTGCCCATGTTATTAGTATACTCATATTGAGCTGAATCGCGTTCTTTAAGAAGTTCACGAAGGCCGTCGACCGAACTGCTTGTAGGGTTGCTCAGCTTTTTATAGTCAGGAATCTTTTGAGCCGCGTATCTCTGATTGAACTCAGAATATCTGCCCTGCCTCATCATCCCGAAAGTACCGTTCTCCGGTGTCTCGTAGACAACCGTGATGAAATCCGTATCAAGATTTATTTCATAAATCAGAGAGTAGCGCGATATGATCCCTGTAAGTATATCGTTGGATGTGTCTTTTTTTGTCAGTATCTCGAGAACGCATTCTCTCTGTTCGCTCTCACTAAGGTCCAGCACTATGGGGAATGACTGCACATTATAGACGTCGCCGTCCAGAATGCCTTCCTTATAGCATCGCTCTCTGGTCCGGCAGGCAGTATAGCTCGTGCAGTTTTCACAGCGATTGACATATCCCCAGACAGAAAAACATGATTTGCCGAACTGAGGAGAGCCGTTGTCAGTTATGAGCAGTTCTCTGCACTCATATGGATCAACGAGTCTTACGGCATCATATAAATGCCTGAGGCTTAAAACAAATTCATTCAATTTGGCAGGAGTATAATGAGTGACACTCATCCACATACCTCCGTTGTCTTTGAGCCAAATTTAGACGTTACCGTTCTTATTATAATACAGATATCCTTTAAAAACGACTATAAAATGAAAGAAGGGCTGCCGAAGCAGCCCGAATCTCAGGTTTTTTGTATATATTACTGCAGAGGAGGAAAACTGTACTGCGTGTCAGACTTGCGCCCCGGTTGGGGAGTGAGCTGGCCGTAATACTTTTTATAGTTCTCGTTATATGCTTCCAGATATTCTTTATTGCCGGAATGATGCAGATTATGAATATAATCGTGTTCTCTTCCGATGATCTCGGTATTGATCTGGCTTATGATGAATACAGCAAGATCAGAGCACTGGTCGGAAATACGCTCGAGGTTCGTGATTATATTCTCGAACTGAATGCCGCTGTAGATGGAGCAGATATTGTGTGTCATTCGGTAAATGTGACGATCTTTCATCGTCTCCATCAGCGAGTCGATGACCTCCTCCATAGGCTCGACTTTGCGGGCGTCATTGAGATTGCTGGTCTTATACGCATCTAGCGTCACATTGAATATATCAGCCACTGCCTCGACGGCTATGGTGAGATCATTTAACGCGTCTTCGGAGAAAGATCCTTCATGCTCTCTTAGCGCGGATGCGTCGTCTGCAATATTCTTGGCTCTGTCTCCGATTCGCTCAAAGCTTGTAAGAGCTTTGATCTGATAAGCCTGGACAAGGTGGTGCTGGTCCAGAGTCAGATTTCCGGACAGGTCCACGAGATAGCGGTTAGTGGCATCAGCCATACGATCGAGCAGAACTTCTCTTTTATTGATCTTATCTGCGCGTTTGTCATTATAATCGACGATCTGGCTGCATGCGGCGTTGAGATTCTGCAGAGCGGTATCCGCCATGTGTCTTATCACGTGTCCGGCACGGTCCAGAGCAAGCTCCGGAGTGTTGAAAAGCAGCGAATCGAGATCTCTCAGATTATCCTCGATCTCAGCAACCTCGTTATCTTGGACTTCAGGTTTTTCAGGAACAATCCGCTCAGCCATTCTTGCCAACGCGCCGGAAAATGGAAGAAGCAGAACTGCCGGTACAAGTCTGAATACGCCGTGCAGATTCGCGACACCGCCCGAATTCAGAACGTGATACCAGAGATCATTGCCGAGAATACCTGTGACTCTGAGAACCGTTATCGTCACTGATATCAGAGTCGCGGCAATTACGTTATAAATAACGTGGACTGTTGCTGTCCGGATCTGTTCCGGTTTAGCACCGATTCGGCTTACCAGGAATGTAGTCAGACAGTCACCGATATTAACACCGATAATGACTGCAAATACAGCGCAGAACCGAAGTCCCATCGAACTCGCCATCGACTGCAGCATACCGACGACAGCGGACGAACTCTGAATAATACCGGTGACTACGACACCGGATAAAAATCCAAGAATATAATTGTCCTCAAATGCAGTCAGAAGACCGCTGAGGGAATCCGACATCTCACTCACTGCGTCGCTCATAAAGATGAGGCCCATGAACAGGATACCGAATCCGACGAGGATCGTTCCGATGTTCTGGGAATTCTTTCCCTTTATGAACATAATCAGAATGATACCCGCAATCAGCGCGACCGGCGCAAGATTATCCGCTTTGAAGAAGTACAGAATACTTGTCGTTCCTGCGCTGACATCCATAAGTCGGATGATCTGTGCTGTGATGGCAGTACCTACATTTGCACCGAGCACTATACCTACGGACTGACGGAAACTCAGGAAGCCGGCACCTACAAGACCGACGGTAAGGACGATCGTCGCCGTCGAACTCTGTATCATGCAGGTGACCAGCATGCCGAAAATAAATCCAATTACAGGCTTGTTAGTGACACGGGCCAGCGCGATCTTCATCGCGCCGCCCGAAGACTGCTTAAGCCCGTCGCCCATGATACGCATTCCATAGAGGAACATTGACAGCCCTCCGAGAAGGGCAACTATTTTATAAAATAGATCCACGAAAAACTCCTTTGCTAAAAACTCTCCCATGGTGTTCAATGAGCAGACTCACTGAAAAAGCTGACAATTTGAACTGACCGCATACCGGCCATCGGAAAGTCTTAGTCCTTGAATATTGTTTTCATTTCATCGTAAGAATTATATTTTGGCAGATTGAATCCGTCTACTAAAAATCCTGTTTGGAAACATCAAATTGCCAAATTACCGGATTTCAGCCCCTCTATTATAGCACACAAGTAAAAACTACGTAAATTATCTCGTTTTCTTTGATAAAAAACGGCGCATCATATGATGCGCCGGTCGTTCCGCCCTTAATGCGGCATATAAGTCTGATTCTATTACAGTCTCTCGTTCTTCTCGACATCGAGGAAATACTTGTAAGCGCCGACTGTCAGCTCATCGCATGCCGACTCATCGCACGCGATGATTGCCGCCGGATGCATCTGCAGAGCACTGCAAGTCCACTTCTGGCTGACATTGCCCTCGACAGTCTTTGCCAGAGCGAGTGCTTTGTTGTGGCCGTTGATCAGGATAATGACTTCCTTTGCGTCAGTGACAGTGCCGATACCTACGGAGAGAGCGTAAGCCGGTACTTTCTCCGGATCATTGCCGAAGAATCTGGAATTGACAATACGTGTGTCCGTTGTCAGTGTTCGAAGGCCTGTGCGGGACGCGAGAGATGTGAACGGCTCATTAAAAGCGAGATGGCCGTCGACACCGATGCCGCCCATGAAAAGGTCGATACCGCCGTAAGAAGCAATCTTGGCTTCATAGCGGGCACACTCAGCATCCAGATCCTCAGCAAGGCCGTTGAGGATATTGATGTTTTCAGGTTTCATATCTACAAGATGATCGAAGAAATAATAGTGCATGAAATACCAGTAACTCTGGTCATGCTCGCGCGGGAGACCTACATATTCGTCCATGTTGAACGTGACGACATTTGCAAAACTCACTTCGCCGGCCTTATTCATG
>OCTX011672256.1_pt1 | contig 13317 bp, 18 predicted proteins | sample 1539691 | NCBI WGS metagenome assembly OCTX01 (sample SAMN02144231, study PRJEB22623) | gut metagenome | biome: sheep rumen | host: Ovis aries | place: New Zealand
TCTTAAAAGCACAGCTAATAAAGAATACTAAAAAAGAAATTAAGAAACTTCAACAAGAAAGACAAACTATTGAGGGAGAAAAAAGATTAACAAAGAAAAGATAAAGAATAAGTGGAGGTTGTAATGGAATTATTTGAATTAATAGAAGAAATAGAAAATACAAAATCAGACATACAATACTTCAGTGATGAAAAAGAAAGATTAGAAATTAGAGCAGGATTAAAAGCAACAGATTATTCAAAAGAAAGAACAACAGGTGGAAGTGGCAATTCAAGAGAAGATACATTATTAAAATTATCACAGATGAGTATGGATTTAGACGATGCGACAAAAAAATTGGACAACCTATCAAAATTAGCAGATAGAAAATATAATGTTTTTAGAAATTCAAATGATTATGAAAAACAAATATATATTGAAAAAAAATTAAAGAAATGGAGTAATGCAAAAATATCAGCTAAGCATAATGGAATAAGTAAAAGTTCAATATATAGAATAATAGAAAAATTTGAAAAAAAATTAAATATTGGGAAAAAATGGGAAAGTAGGTAGTATAAAATGGTATCATGAGAGAATTAGAGAAGCACACTCACTCTCATACCCCTTTTTATTCTTATGTTTGGTACTAGCTTGATGCTAGTACACTGATGATATATAAAAAGTCGTGTGTTGGTAGTTAACGGTTAATATGACTTATAATCCGCTATAACACGAAGTACAAGTGATACGGAATCTACCAAAAGAGTTTAGTTGAGTAATGCAGAACAAAACACTAATAAAATCCTTTATATCATTGGTGTAGTATCATTAAGTTGATACTGTCTCTTGCTGCTTTAGGAGACCTTTCATGCTATCTTATAGGTAGCATTGAGTAGATATAATGTAAGTCTTTAGATGTGATAGTCAAAAAGACAAAGGTCAGTTATCAACCTTGTTCCGATGACACTAGGGGCTAAATGGACAGGTAATTGAGTGAGCCTAATCTCAAAAGTGTTTATTTGTTTTACAATAAAACAAAGTGTTAAGGTCTAATCAGCCTATTTGTTATATCTATTCAATGGTGCTTATAATAGGCACTAGAATATTGTTTTCAGAGAATTTATTAACGGAAATCTCGCAATTAGAACTAATTAAATTCATATATTCTCCTAATAGCTATATAAATGCCTAACTGGTGCGAGACACGTAGTCTATGTGAGGTTTAGGGACTACAATATAGACAAGTAACTCAGTTGGTTAGAGTGCTGAGCTTATATCTCAGTTGTCGTGGGTTCAAATCCTACCTTGTCTACCAATAATTAGCGTGGAAGGCAGACAGCGACTGCCGTGATATTAAAAGAACAATACATGTTCTTTTTTTTAGTGGGTGAAAACATGAAAGAAAAAAATATATTAAATTTATGTTTTAAATATAATCAAAGTTGTAAGAAATGTCCCAGAAACAGTAAATGCAATAAAGAATTAGAAAAAGAGGAGAATAAAAGGGTAGGTGATAAATATGAGCGATTCAGTCCTAAAAACAATAATAATTTGCGCAACAATACTAATAATACATTTTGGAAATAAGATGAAGAAAGGAGAATAAATATGAGAAAGATAATCAAAATAGGAGGAAAAGAATATACAATTAAATCAAGTGCATATACTCAGTTTAAATATAAAAACGATACTGGAAGGAAGTTTTTAAATGATCTACAGAACATAGCACAAATAGTTGATAAATCACAAGCAATTCAAATAGATAAATTTGATGATTTGACAGATATATTGTTGAGAATTGCATTTGTAATGATTGAGGAAGCAGATAAAACACAAGTGACAAGTTTCGAAGATTTCTTAAAATCAATAGACGGACTATTTGATGATGTTGAATGGATAAATGAGGTGGTGGAAGTTGCCACATCTCCCTTATCAGGGCGAATACAAGTCCCTCAAAACTAGCAATAGTAATGAACCAGTAGATGAATACGACATTGTTTCATTATCAAAAAGATTAAATATATCGCTAGATGATATGAAAGAAATGAGTTTTGTTAGTTTAATGAACACTTTAATTTCGTCAGTAGAAAGCAAAGATACAACACAAACAGCAACACAGGAAGATATAGATAAATATTTTGGTTAGGAGGAAATAAAATGAAATATTTAGTAAGAGCATTAGATACATATAAATTAAAAAATATAAAAGATAACGAATTAAATAAGATACCAGAAAAAGGTTATGAATGGGAAGTAGATCAAGAACGATTAGATGTATTATTAGGAAATAATAAACATAAATGTGCATTCGTTGAATTAGTACAAAAAGAAACTAAGACAGTAGAAAAAGCTACTAAACCTAAAAAGAATGTAGAAAAAAGAAAATGAGTTATGGAATAAGAAAAGATTTTTATAATTCTAAAGCGTGGAAGACAGTAAGAAAGAACGTATGGTTAAAACAAAATTTATTATGTTCAAGATGTCATAAACCAGTTTATGTTGATGGTATAAGTGAATGGCTACCAAAAGAAAAAAGAAGAATAGGAATAGTACATCACAAGATATATTTAGATAACACAAACGTATATGATATGAACATAACATTAAATGAAAACAATCTTGAAGGTGTTTGCAAAGAATGTCATGAACAAGAGCATCATCAAGATGTCGCTGTTAGAAAAGACTTTATGTTTGACGATAATGGTAACTTAATAAAAAAAGAATAACAGGGGGGCTATCCTCTGTTTTTCTGTGCTAATGAGAAACCGAGGCATGAGGGTCCGAAAAATGTGCATAATCGCGCATATACCCCCCATCTTTTGAGAAAGTAGGTGATAATATGGTAAAAATCAAAGCAGTTAATTTTAAATCGTTGAAAGAATTGTTTAATGAGATGGATAATGAAAAAGGCATGTTAGGATTAGCTTTAATCAAAGAAGCAGAATTCATGAAAACAACTTTAACAAAATTAAAAAGAGAAATGAATAAAGGTGTAGTTACGGAGATGTCTCAAGGTAAGTACAGTATCGATAGAGCCAATCCAGCACTTACTCAATATAATGCTATGATAAAAAATTATCAATCTACAATAAAACAAATAAATGATTTATTACCTAAGGATACTCCAGAGGGTGCTTATGATCCTTTTGACCAGGATGATTTAAGTTGACATATATAGAAGAATATAACAATTGGATAAAAGCAAATCCAAATAAGGTATGTAAAAAAGTAAAAACTGTTTATGCACGAGTAGTAGAAGATTTGAAGACACCTAAAGTTGTGTCTTTTTATAATAAACTTACTGGTGAAACAGAAACACATACTTACATATTTGATGAAAAGAAAAGTTTAAAATGTATTAATTTTATTGAAAGATATTGTAGACAGTCTAAAGGTAAATGGGCTGGAAAACCTCTTAAGCTGGAATTATGGCAGAAAGCTTTCCTTCAAACAGTATTTGGATTTGTTGATAAAGATACTGGCTTAAGAAAATACAAAAAAGCACTATTATTCGTTGCAAGAAAAAATGGAAAATCTGCATTAGACTCTGGTGTAGCAAATTACATGCTTACAAAAGATGGTGAAGGTGGCGCAGAAATATATTCAGTAGCAACTAAAAGAGAACAAGCTAAGGTAGTATGGGAAGAATCAAAAAGAATGATTAAGAAGTCTCCTAGCTTAAATAAAAGAATTAGATGTTTAATTGGTGGAATATATTATGATGCTACGGATTCTTTTTTTAGAGCTTTAGCAAGTGATAGTAACTCATTAGATGGTTTAAATTCATCATTAGTTATATGTGATGAGGTCCATGCTTGGAAAGATAAAAACTTAATGGATGTTATGTATGATTCAATGAGTGCAAGAGAACAACCTCTATTACTTGAAACTTCCACAATGGGAACTGTAAGGCAAAATGTATTTGATATTGAATACGATTATGCAAGTCAAGTGATAGATGGAACAGTACCAGATGAGATATTATTTCCTGTTATCTATGAATTAGATGAAGAAAAGGAATGGTTAGATGAAGAATGTTGGATGAAAGCAAATCCAGCATTAGGAACCATTAAATCAATTAAAGATATTCGTGAAAAGGTTGAAAGAGCTAAAGCAAATCCAATAGAATTAGTTAATTTATTATGTAAAGACTTTAATGTACGACAAAATTCAGTAAATGCTTGGTTGACATTTGAAGATTTAAATAATGAGGAACTTTATTCTGATTGGAAAGATACATATTGTATTGGTGGATGTGACTTATCAAGTACAACCGATTTAACATGTGCTACATTGTTAGGTGTTAAAAACAAAAAGATTAGAATTAAACAAATGTATTGGATTCCTACAAATCTATTAGAAAAAAAGGTAATAGACGACAAAATTCCATATGATAAATGGTTAAAAAATGGTTGGTTACGATTAAGTGGTGATTCAAAGATAGATTATCATGATGTTACTAAATGGTTTTTGGAACAAGTCCAGGAATTTGATTTAAGACCACTTTGGATAGGTTATGACAGTTGGAATGCTCAATTTTGGTGTGATGAAATGAAACAATATGGATTTCAGATGGTTGAGGTTAGACAAGGATATAAAACTGAATCAGCGCCATTAAAACAAATGAAAGCAGATCTAATGGATAAGAAAATAAACTACAACAATAATCCAATTTTAAAGTGGAACTTATCAAATGTAGTTGTTAAGATGGATGATAATGAGAACATAATGCTATCAAAAGAAAAATCACGTCAAAGGATAGATGGTGCAGCAAGTTTAATGGATGCTTATGTAATATATGTCAATAAGCAACAAGAATATTTAAATTATATTAGTGAGGAGGTATAGAATGCAAAGAAGGAGCTTAATTAGTAGAATATTTGGTAGTGAAAAAGAAGATAAGACACCTCAAACAGCAACAGAAATCAAAATATTTGATAATAGTAAAGCAATATTCACTAGATATAATGGTGATTTTTTTAATGATGCAGATGTAAGGGCTTGTGTTGACACAATTGCACGAAATGGCGCCAAAATGCATGCTAAACATATTAGAAAGAATACAAAAGGATATGAAATATTAGAAGATAGCTTATATAGACTTTTATCAAGAAGACCTAATGAATTACAAAATGCATATAGGTTCTATTATCACGTAATATCAGAATTAGAAATGTTTAATAATTCATTTATTTATGTACAGAAGGATGAAAATTTAAAAGTTACAGGACTTTATCCATTGAATTTTAATTCTGTAAAACTGTACGAATACAAGCAAGAAATATATCTTGAATTTCAGTTTGGATATAGTAAAAAGAGATTTGTTCCGTTAAGTTCATGTATTCATTTAACAAGATTTGTAAGTGAAAATGGTTTATTTGGAGGCACTACAACGCCAATAGTAAAAACTTTATCTATGAAACATGTATTAGATGAAGGAATAATAAATGCTATAAAGACAACACAATCAATAAAGGGTGTAATTAAATCTACCCAAGCAATGTTAAAGCCAGAAGATGTCAAAAAAATGAGAGATCAATTCGTTAAAGACTTTGTTGAAAATGCAGATGATAGCGGAATTGGTGGATTAGACGCTTCAACAGATTTTACACCGGTTAAGATAGAACCAACAACAGCATCTGATGGACAAATAAAATCGATTGATAATAAGATATTAAATTATTTTGGAATAAACGAAAACATAATTCAAAGTAAATATTCAGAAGATGAATGGAATGCATTTTATGAGAGTGTATTGGAACCTATCGGATTACAAATGGCTCAAGAGTTTACTAATAAATTATTTACACCTACAGAGTTATATCATGGCAATGAGATTGTTTTTGAAAGTAATAGATTACAATATGCATCAAATGCAACAAAAATTAATTTATTAAGATATGGTAATAATGTCTTAATGGTAGATGAACAAAGAGAAATATTGAATTTAGCACCACTTCCAAATGGAGAAGGTCAAAAAGTTTTAATAGATCAAAACCATACGCAAAATATAAATGATAGTGGCAATAATTCGATTAAACCAGGAAAGGAAGATGAAACAAATGAAGAAGGAAACTAGAATATTAAATGTAGAATTAAGAACACCAGAAGAAGCAGATAAAATGATAGTTGAAGGTTATGCAATAACATTTAACAGTCCTGCGACACATGGATATACAGAAATTATTAATGAAAAAGCATTAGATAATTGTGATATGTCTGATGTACCTCTTAAATATAATCATGAAGATTCACATCTTATCATGGCTAGAACTCGTAATCACTCATTAGAATTAAAGAAAGATGAAAAAGGATTATTTATTAGAGCAGAATTAATTGATACTCAATCAAATAAAGATATTTATAAATCAATTAAAGCTGGATTAATAGATAAAATGAGTTTTGCCTTTACTGTTGATAAGGATGAATATGATTATGACACAGATACAAGAAAAATACTATCAATTGATAGATTGTATGATGTATCAGTTGTTGATATACCTTTCTATGATTCTACAAGTGTATATGCAAGAAATGATAGTGAAGATTTCTTAGAACGTAGAAAAGAATTAAGAAAACAACACGAGGACAAGCTTGAATTAGAAAAAGCAAAACAAGAATTACTTGAAAAATTAGGTTAATACGATGATTAAAAGGAACTTGGATAAGTTCTTTTTTTGTTAGTGGATACTAACTAAGTCGTTTAATAAATGCTGGATAGCAATAATGGGAAAGAAAACAGCCCTAAAGAGTATCAAGATAGGAGGATAGTCAAGTGGATAGACTAAAAGAAATTGAAACTCGTATGGCTCAAATCCGTAGTGAAGTTGAATCTACTGAAGATATTACAAAGGTAGAAGAACTTAATAAAGAAGTTGAAGCTTTAAAAGAGGAAAGAAAAGCTATAGAGGAAACAAAAAAACAAAAAGAAATCGCAGAAAAACTTGAAGAAAAAAGTTTAGATGCAAAAGAAATTAATTTTAAGGAGGAAAGAAAAATGGACGAAAGAAAATATGATATCAAAAGTGCAGAGTATCGTACTGCATGGGCTAAAACAATGATGGGTTTAGAACTAGATGAAATCGATAAAAGAGCTATAGGAGATGCAATTGGAACAACTGCTACTGAATTTACTGCAAGTACAGCAAATACTAATGGTATAAATAATTTAGGATTACTTATTCCTGATTCAGTAAGATTAGATTGGGTAAAAATGCAAGAACAAGCATCACCAATTTATAGAGATATTAGAAAGTTAAATATTAATGGAAATATAGATTTTCCTTATTTATTTGGTGCTGATGATTCTGCATGGTATTCTGAAACAACAACTACAAATAATGAAGGTCAAGAATATAAAAATATTAAATTGACAGGTCATGAATTATCAAAAGCAATCGAAATTACATGGAAGGCTGAGGCAATGACTGTTGAAGGATTTATTTCATTCTTATTAGATGAATTAAATGAAAAGATGAATAAAGCATTAATCAAAGCTTGTATTTATGGAACAGGTACAGCACAACCAACAGGAATAACAAATGGATTAACAGCTAAAACTGATTCAAATGTTATTGATTTGATTAAAACATGTTTAGGAAGCTTATCTGCTGAAAATAGAATAGGTGCAAAAGTATATATAGCGTCAGATATTGCTGATGAGATTGCTTTCTATAAAGATGAAAACGGTAATTATCCATATTTAATAGCTGGTTTAGGAAGAGCTGGTGGAGCTACAATAGAAACAGATCCATTCTTAAATAATGGTGATATAGTTGTTGGTAATCCACAAAATTATGTACTTAACTTTAATGAAGGTTTAAGAATTGATAAAGAGATTAAAGTTCAACCTAGAAGAGTTGTTTACGGTGGATATTTAATAGCTGATGGTAATAAAAAACCAAACTCATTTATTTATGGGAAAAAAATAGCATCTCAAAGCAGCGATGCCAATGATGGTGTTTAATTAGAAAGAAGGTAAGACTATGCTAGAAAAAATTAAAAAAATTCAAGGTATTAATCATAATCAATTTGATGAAACAATTCAAATGTGGATTAATGCTGGGAAGTTAGATTTAAAAAGTATCGGCATAGTCGATACTTTAGTTGATAAATCTGATGAATTAATTCAAACAGCTATAATAACTTATGTTTTGAGTTTTATTGATACAGTAAATAGTGAAATGTATTCTAAGTCTTATGCATTGCAAAAAGATGTTTTAAGGCGCTTAGCTGAATATACAGAGGATTAAGATGGAATATAGTGAAATTATTTATTTGTTAAAAGAAGATATAGAGGAAGATGAAATAGGCAATATTACATCTTCTCCTTATTTATCTTCAAAAAAGATAACTGAAATCAATAAAAATTTATATGGTAATCCATGTTATGCTAAAAAACAAAGTGTAAAGGTAAAAGAGTTCTATAATGCTGTAGAGGTAGGTAAAAATCCTACATGTGAATTTGTCGTAAAAAGACTAAATTACAACGGTGAAAATTATCTTGAATGGAATAATGAAATATATTCAATTATTAGGACAGTTGATCCTAAAAATAAAATGGATATAGTTTTGGTATGTGAAAGAAAGATTGGTATAAATGGCAAGTAAAGGTATTTTAGAAATAGCTGATATATTAGATGAATATTCAAGTGATATTCAAGAAGCTATTACTGAAAGTGCAATAAAGGTAGCAAAACAAGGAGCTAGCGACTTAAAAGCCAATTCGCCTAAAAGAACAGGCGATTATAAAAAAGGTTGGAGAGTAAAAACAACAAAGGGCAAAGGATTTGTTAGTTGCATAATACATAATGCTACTGATTATCAATTAACTCATTTATTAGAAAAGCCACACTTAAAGAGAAATGGTGGTTTAACTACACCAAAAGTTCATATAGCACCTGTAGAAGAAAAAAGTATTAAACAATATGAACAAGAAGTAATAAATGTAGTTGAAAATGGAGGTTAATTATGAAGCATAAACAAATACATGACATTTTAAAAACAATGGACATTCCAGTAGCATATGATCATTTTCATTCAGATAAGAAAGTAGAACCACCATTTATGGCATATAGAGAACAAAAGCCAGATACATTTAAGGCTGATGGATTGACATATTATAGACCATATAATTATGAAATAGAACTTGTAACAATTAAGAAAGATCCAGCAATAGAAGAACAATTAGAAGATTTATTAACAGAGAATAATATCCCATATGACAAAGGTGATGAGGTATGGGACGAAGAAGAAAAAATTTATCACAATTTTTATGAAATATAGGAGGTAGAATATGAGTAAAAATAAAGTAAAATTTGGCTTAAGTAATGTACATGTTGCACCAATAACAGTAAATGACGATAATACATTTACATACGGAACTATAATTCCAATTCCAGGTGCAGTAAATTTAACTCTTGATCCAAGTGGAGAAGATATAGATTTCAAAGCAGATAATATTCCTTATTTCAATGATGCTTCAAATCAAGGATACGAAGGAAGTTTAGAACTTGCATTAGTACCTGATAGTTTTAGAGAAAAAATATTAGGAGAATATATTGATAATAATGGAGCATTCTTTGAAAACCGTGATGATGAAATTAAACCTTTTGCTTTAGGATTTCAAATTGACGGAGACAAATCTAATAGGAAGTTCTGGTATTTCAATGTAACTGCTAAAAGACCTGCTACAGGTTCAAAAACAATTGAAAATACAAAAGAACCTGTTACAGAAACTCTAAATATAAAAGCATTAATAAGACCAGAAGATGGTGAAGTTAGAACATTCTTAGAACCAAACGAAAGCAATACAACAGCATATAATGGTTTCTTTGAATCAGTATATGTAAAGGTACCAAAATCAGTTTAATCATAGCTGCTCTTATGAGTAGCAAAAAGGCTACTCATAGGGGTAGTTTTTTTAGTATTCATAAGGAGGTGGAATAATGGCTAATAAAAATATAAAAGGTATAACAATAGAAATAGGTGGAGAAACAACAAAATTAGAGAAAGCTCTAAAGAATGTTAATAGTGTTGTTTATTCAACTAATAACGAAATTAAACAATTAAATCAAGCACTAAAGCTAGATCCTAAAAATATAACATTATGGGCTGAAAAACAAGATGTTTTAAAAAAGAATATTCAAGCAACAAAAGAAAAATTAGATACTTTAAAAGAAGCTCAAAGACAAATGGGTGCTTATAACTCATTAACAGATGAACAAAAAGAATCATATAGAGCTTTAAGTGTTGAAATAACTAAAAGTAAAAATGCTTTAAAAGATATGAAAAGCCAAGTGCAAGCCTTACCAGGTATTAATTTAGATTCTCTGAAAAATGGATTAAAAAAAGTTGGAGAAGTAGCAGAAGAAGTAACAAAAAAAATGTTGCAAGTTACAACTGCTGTTAGCGGAGCATTAGCTGGTTTAGTCACAGCTGGAGTTAAATCTTATGCTGATTTTGAACAAAATCTAGGTGGTGTTGAAACATTATTTGGTGATAGCGCTAATAAAGTTGCAGAAAACGCAAAAAAAGCATTTGCAACAGCAGGTGTTAGTGCAAATGAATATATGGCAGGTGTTACATCATTTAGTGCAAGTTTATTACAATCATTAGGTGGAGATACAGAAAAAGCAGCAGATATAGCAGATATGGCATTTATAGACATGTCTGACAATGCTAATAAATTTGGAACTGATATGCAATCAATACAAAACGCATATCAAGGATTTGCAAAACAAAATTATACAATGTTAGATAATTTGAAATTAGGATATGGTGGTACTAAAACAGAAATGCAAAGGCTTCTTGAAGATGCACAAAAAATAAGTGGTGTAAAATATGATATATCTAATTTAAGCGATATTTATAGTGCAATACATGTAATACAAGAAGAATTAGGAGTAACCGGAACAACATCAGAAGAAGCATCAGAGACAATAAGTGGTTCAGTAACATCAATGAAAGCAGCATTTGATAATTTTTTAAATGGTAGTGGCAGTCCAGAACAATTAGCAGGGACAATAACAAATGTATTTAAAAATGTAAGTAATGCAATAGCAACATTAGCGCCAGGCATATTAACCGGCGTTGTTTCATTAATACAACAAGTTTTACCACAAGTTGCAACATTAATAGCAAATACTTTGCCACAAATTTTAGATGCAGTAACGAACATGATTGATAGTCTTTTAAATATATTAACAACAAATACAGATAGTTTGTCGGAAACTATAGGTACATTAGTAACAAAAATAGTAGAATTTATCACAGAAAATCTTCCTAAAATAATTGAAGCTGCAATTTTAATATTAATTGCCTTAACAGAAGGCATTATTAATAATTTGGATACAATTATACCAGCGATTTTAAAATGTATTGTATTGATTATTGATACTATAATAAAAAATCTTCCTAAAATATTAGAATTAGGTGGCAAATTAATAGCATATTTAATAAATGGTATTGTATCGGCATTAGGTTCATTAGCAAACGCAGCAGGGCAAATATTTTCAACAATAATTAATAAAATTAAAGGATTACCAGGCGAAGCTTTAAAGTGGGGTAAAGATATGGTTGAAGGTATTGCAAATGGTATAAGAAGTGCAATAGGTAAGGTAGGAGATGCTGCAAAGAGCATAGCCAATAGAATAAGAAATTTTCTTCATTTCTCAAGACCGGACGAAGGTCCATTAAGAGAATATGAAACATGGATGCCTGATTTTGCAGAAGGATTAGCCAAAACTCTTAATAACTCACGTGATATTATGGCAAAAGCAAGTAAAAATCTATCAGGTGAAATAAGAGATAATTTATCTATAGATGGAATTGTAAGTGATACAAGAGCTGCAATGAGATCATTAAATAGTAATATAGCTGTTTCATTAAATCCTACAATAAATCCAAGCGCAGCAAATGAAATGGAATACTCAAGATTAGTAAATGCATTCAAAGAAGCTTTAAAAGACACAAAGGTTGTTATGAATGGTAGAGAAATGGGAAATTTTGTATCTGATGTAGTAGAAAAGGTGGTTTATTCGTGAATAATTATGTAATATTTAAAGGAATAGATAGTAGAACAATTAGAGGTTTAATCATACAAGAACTTCCTTCTATTACTAAACCTAAAATGAGAGTATCTGAAACAGTTATAGATGGTGTAGATGGATCCTATATGGAAGACTTAGGATATGAAAGTTATGATAAAACTCTTAAAATAGGTCTTACAAGAAACTATGATATAGATGAGGTTATTGATTATTTTAATGGTGAAGGTTCAATTGTCTTTAGCAATGAACCAGATAAATACTATAAAGTAAAAATAATAAATCAAATTAATTATGAAAGATTAGTAAGATTTAAAGAAGCAACTGTTAAAATAAGAACACAACCATTTAAATATCTTTATCAAGAACATAAACAAGTATTTAATAATCCATCAGAAAGTATAACAGTTATAAATAACGGATTTTTAGATTCAAAGCCAATAATTAAATTAGAGGGTAGTGGCACAATCGAATTTAAGATTGATAATGTCGCTATTTTTAGTTATACATTTCCAAATAATGAATCAGAAGTAATTATTGATAGTGATAAGCAAGATGCTTATTTAGGTAATGTATTAAAAAATAGAAATATGAATGGTGAATTTCCACTATTAAAAAGAGGTAAAAATATTATTACATGGACTGGTACTATTACAAAAATAGAAGTTATTGCAAATAGTAGATGGTTATAAGAAAGGAGAATGTAAATGAAAAATATATTAAGTATGGTTAGAGGAGATACACAAGCATTAGAACTTGAAATAACTGATAATAATACACCTACAACAGTAGATAGTATATATTTTACAGTTAAAAATGACACTAATACAGATGAAGTATTATTTCAAAAAAAATTAAATGATGGTATCTCTTTAACAGATAATATTTACAATATCATTATAGATCCATCAGATACTGATGAGCTAGACTATGGTAGATATGCTTATGATATAGAAATAATTAAAAATTCTGTAAAAAAGACAATCTTAGTAGGTATTCTAGAAATCAGTGAAGAAGTTACTTTCACTAACAATGAGGCTTAATTATGAGAGCAATTTTAAGAAGTATAAATAATTTTAGTTGTAAACTAAAACAAAGCAATAATTTAAAATATAATATCAGTCCTAAAATAAGAAGTAATAAATTTAAAAATATAAGTGGTAATGGTAATGTAACTATTGAAGATGCAATCAAAAGGAATTTAAAAGATTATAAAATATATGGTAATACATATCAGAATAGTACAAGTGGGAAGAACATATTTAATATCAATGATGTTACAAGAGTAGAC
>OCTX012126275.1_pt1 | contig 13316 bp, 10 predicted proteins | sample 1539691 | NCBI WGS metagenome assembly OCTX01 (sample SAMN02144231, study PRJEB22623) | gut metagenome | biome: sheep rumen | host: Ovis aries | place: New Zealand
ATAGAATATGTTAAGAGGTCAGAACAGTATCAGTCAACTACGAGTAGTCAGTATGAAGAAACTACTGAACCATCAGAAGAGATTACTACGGAGAACTATGATATTGATGATACATCTGGCTACAATACAGAAAGCTCACAACCGGGCTTCAATGCTGATGAAATAGCAAAGAATCTTATAGTAAAAGATTATACTAACTTTAATGAATATTATAATAATTATTATATGGTTATAGAAAACCCTTCATCTTATGTTGTTGACATAGAAGTTTCGGTGAATTATTATGACAGTTCAGATAAGCTGACAGGTACTGATTCATATTCTGTATACTGCGTTGATGCTGGAAAGAAGGCTCTTTTCATCTTCTTCCCTGATGAGGCGTTTGCAAAAGCTGATTATAAAATATCTGTGAAAGAACCTCAGTGGTATGTTCCTGCAACAAATGATATAAAGTATGAAGTGAGTGAAAATCCTGAAAAGCTTGTTGTTACAGTAAAGAATACTTCTGATCAGGATATAGATTCTGTAGAAGGAAGTGCAATCTTCTATAAAGATGGACAGGCAATCGGAAGTTCATTGACATTTTTCGTAAACTCTGACTATAAATTAAAGGCTGGAGAGGAAATATCCAAGGAACTGAATTGTTACGCGGAATATGATTCTTATGAGTTTTTCATATATCCTAAGAGGTCAAGTCAGTAAATTGGTATAAGTGTCAGAAATAATTAAAGAGGAAAAATATATGCGAATTTATAACACGTTAACGAGAAAAAAAGAAGAATTTAAACCATTAAACCCCGATAAAGTAGGTATCTATGTTTGCGGACCTACTGTATATGATTTTATACACATAGGTAATGCACGCCCTATGATAGTCTTCGATACACTTAGAAGATATTTGGAGCATAAGGGCTATGAGGTTAATTATGTAACTAATTTTACAGATGTAGATGATAAGATTATCAACCGTTCTATAAAAGAGGGGATTCCTGCATCAGAAGTATCTGAAAAGTATATAGCTGAATGCAAGAAAGATATGGAGGCTCTGAATGTCAGACCTGCAACAGTACATCCGCAGGCTACAAAAGAGATTCCTGAAATGATTGATATGGTCAATCAGCTTATCGAAAATGGTCATGCTTATGAAAAAAATGGAACAGTATATTTTAAAGTAAGAAGCTTCGCCCCATATGGAAAGCTTTCTCATAAAAATATCGATGATCTTGAATCAGGACATCGTGCTGAGTCGCATCAGCTTAAGGTTTCCGGTGAAGATGAGAAGGAAGACAGTCTTGACTTTGTACTTTGGAAGCCTAAGAAGGAGGGAGAACCGTTCTGGGAATCTCCATGGGGACAGGGAAGACCTGGCTGGCATCTTGAATGCTCATGCATGTCTAAAAAATACATTGGTGAAACTTTGGATATTCATGCCGGTGGAGAGGATCTTATATTCCCTCATCATGAAAATGAAATCGCGCAGAGTGAAGCTGCAAGTGGTAAGGAATTTGCAAGATACTGGATGCATAATGCATTTCTTCGTATAAATGGCGACAAGATGTCTAAGTCTCTTGGCAATTTCTTTACTGTACGTGATATATGCGCCAAGTATGATCCGCAGATTGTAAGGTTCTTTATGCTTTCAGCACAGTATAGAACTCCTCTCAATTTCTCAAAAGAACTGATTGAGGATAGTGCCAAAGGTCTTGAAAGAATACTGAATGGTACAGAGAAGCTTAAGGGAATAATCGACAAGGCAAATGGTAAAGCTGTATCAGAAGCTGAAAAGAGTATTCTTGACAATGATATTCCTAAATTTGTAGCCAAATTTGATGAAGCTATGGATGATGATTTGAATACTGCTGATGCTATATCTGTTATATTTGAGCTGGTTCGTTTTACTAATGCAAATACAGATGAAAATTCTTCTTCGGAATTTGCACAGAAGCTTTATGATACATTATTTGAATTATCAGATACAGTACTTGGTATACATATAGAGAGAGTAGCAGAAGAGATGGATGCTTCTGAGGTTGAAAGAATAGAGGCTCTTATTGCTGAAAGAACAGCGGCAAAGAAAGAGAAGAACTTTGCCAGGGCTGATGAAATCAGAAACCAGCTTCTTGCTGAGGAAATTATTCTTGAAGATACACGTGAAGGCGTTAAGTGGAAAAAGGCATAAGAATAAGGGAGATATTACATGACATCACATGAAGTATCATCTAAGTATTCGCCGCTGGCTTTGGCGTATATAGGTGACAGCATATATGATCTGATGGTAAAAAGACATTTTGTTCTTAAGTCTAATATGCAGCCGGAGAAGTATCATAAAATGGTCACTGCAATAGTTTCAGCTAATGCTCAGTCGCAATTCATTGATAGATATATGGATAAGCTGACAGAAGATGAGGTGGATATATATAGACGTGGTCGTAATTCATCGCCACATACAAAAGCCAAAAATGCAACGAAAGAAAATTATATGAAAGCAACAGGATTCGAGGCAGTATTAGGATATCTATATCTATCAGGGCAAAATGACAGATTAGAAGAAATTGTTGCAGAGTCTTTACTCTCATAGAATGATAATTAAGAGAAGATACAAGGATATTTAAAATGGCATACGAAATATTTGGAAGTGATATAACAGAGCTTAAGGCAGAGCCTGCTAAAAAGCACACAGTAATGGAAAGTAATGATAATAAACCATCAAGTGACCGTCTTGAAGGACGTAATTCGGTCATGGAAGCTATAAAAGCAGGAAGGACAATCGATAAAGTATATATACAGGATGGCATTAGGGATGGAGCGATATCGAGTATTCTTTCCAAGTTAAAAGGAACTGGTACTTCTGTTTCATTTGTGAAAAAACAAAGGCTTGATATGATGTCCGAGACAGGACATCATCAGGGGATTATAGCGCAGACTACTGCCTATGAATACGCTGAAATAGATGATATATTTGAATTGGCAAAGAAGAAAGGTGAACCTCCATTTATCATTATTCTCGATGAGATAGAGGATCCTCATAATCTTGGAGCTATTATAAGAACTGCAAATATCTGTGGTGCTCATGGAGTTATCATTCCAAAACACAGAGCAACGGGGCTGACAGCAACTGTTGTGAGAGCTTCGGCTGGTGCGGTAAACTTTACTCCGGTCGTTAAAGTAACTAATATATCCAATACTATAGAAGAACTAAAGCTTAAGGGCTTATGGTTCGCCTGTGCTGATATGGATGGTGAGGTTATGTACAAATGTAACCTTACCGGAGCTATCGGACTTGTTATAGGTAATGAAGGTTCGGGAGTATCAAGACTTGTCAAGGAGAAGTGTGATTATATAGTATCAATTCCAATGATGGGACAGATACAGTCACTTAATGCTTCAGTTGCGGCAGGTGTTCTCGCATATGAGATAGTAAGACAGAGGTTTACCAAATGACAAAATATGAAAAACTTCCTGATTCTATTCTTCTTGAACTTGTATCTTCAGGAGATAAGGATGCTCAGGAATATATGCTTCTCAAATATAAGCCTCTAGTTATAAGAGAGATAAGATTTTTATATCTTGTTGGAGCTGAAACAGAAGATCTTGCTCAGGAAGGTATGATAGGTCTTTTTACAGCTATAAGAGATTACAGGAAAGATATGAAGGCTTCGTTTCATACATTTGCAACCACTTGTGTAAGAAACAGAATCCATGCTGCAATCAGTGCGGCGAACAGGCAGAAACATCTACCTCTCAATAGTGCTATTTCGTTATATTATAATGAAACAGAGGGCGAAGACTATCTGAATGAAAAAGATATAGCGGGTGATGCAGAAGCTAATAATCCTGAAAATATAATCCTGAGACATGAGAGAATAGCACAGATGTATGAAGAAATGAATATGAAGCTTAGCTCTATGGAAATAATGGTGACCAAGCTTTATCTTGAAGGTTTGTCCAGAAGAGAAATCGCAGACAGATTAGGCAAGACAGAAAAGTCTGTTGATAATGCCTTGAACAGGGTACATAACAAGCTTAAATCTTAATCATGTATACGAGTTAAAGAATATAAACTTGACATGAACCGTTCTTTCAAGTAAGATAAGAAACTGTGTGATGACACTAATATATGCTGTTATAGCTCAGTAGGTAGAGCGCAACATCGGTAATGTTGAGGTCACGGGTTCGATTCCCGTTAGCAGCTACCTGACCCCAACGTCCATGGACTGTTGGGGTTTCGTATTGTACCATGTATGTTTCACATACATGATAACCATGCTTCGCATGTAAAACGAGGTGAAATAATAATGAACATTAAAAGGAAAACTCTTTACCTTGCTATATTTATAACTACTTTATTTTTTGCAATTAATCTGTCTAATGGAACAGTTCACGCAGAAGATGCAACAGTCGTAATAGGACTTACTCCTGATGGTGAGGTTAATTATGGTGATACAGTATCAGTAACAGTTATAGTTAGTGGAGATTCGGTAGCGAATTATTCGCTATACTTAATGTATTCCCCCGGACTTCTTGAGTGTGTGTCCGGAGAGGGCGTAGACGGTACGATATCGATATCCGGTTCTGGTCCTGCAACATATAATTATACATTTAAAGCTGTTGGAGAGGGTCGTGCTTCTATATCCACATCAGGAACTGAAGTTTATGATTCGGAAGGGAATACTCTTAGTATTGCACATGCAGGTGCAAATATTACTGTTGGAAAAGTAGAAACTGAAGAAGGAACTATAAAAATAGGCAGTGAAGTCTATACACTCGTAAATGAATATCATCTTCCAGACCCGCCTGAAGGATATACACTTACATCTGTCAATTATGAAGACAGGGAAATGTTTGCTTACAGGGCACCTAATCAGCAGCTTAAGGTTGTATGCCTTCAGAATGTAGAAGGAAAGCAGATATGGTTTGTATTTGATGAAGATACACAGACATTTTCTCCGTTTATTAATTATGCACTTGATGGAGTTAAATATATAATTATTAATAAACCGTCTGATGTAGAACTTCCTGAGGATTATAGTGAGAGTAGTCTTTCAATCAATGATACACAGTTTACAGCATATGCAGTTGATTCTTCGGGACTGTTTCTTGTGTATGCAATAAATGTAAGGGGCGAAGCTGGATTCTACTATTATGATACTGATGAAGGAAGTCTTACTCGTTATGAGATGGTAAAGTCTCTTATGGGTGAAGCGACCGCTTCGGATGCTGATAAAAAGGTAGAGAATACTTCGGAGCAGACTACAGAAGTAAAATATGCAACACCACTTATAGCTGATGAGAAGAAAACTACATCTGAAGATGACGAAGGTCTGGTTTCGAGAGAAACACTGAAGAGACTTCTTCTTATGATGATAGTGCTCTTTGTCATAATGTGTATCGTGGTTATTATTCTTGTTATAAGAAACAGCATACTTCAGAATCAGTTGGATGATGAAGAATATGGAGATGAAGAAGAGGATTCGTATAAGATTACTCCTAAGGAAAATGATCTGGACGATGATTTATATAATAAGGCTGTAAGTGATGCCAGAAAGTTCAGCCGTAATAAGAGTTATGGAGTAAATGAGGATACTGGTGAAATTCTTCTTGAGGAAGCTGAGGATAATAACTCGGGTGTAAATGTACCTCCTGCTGAGGAAAAACAGGTTAATAAGCTTGAAGATGCTTTGAAAGAAAGACCATATGGTATCGACTCTGCATTTAATGTTGCTTCACCTGAAGAAAATCCTCAGGGAGAACATGTATATGTGGAGAAGGAAAAAGAAGGCGACGTAGTTAACCAGGAGATGGTTGATAAGGTTCGTAAAGAGAAGAAAGAGAAGCTTGAAGCAGAGGAAAGTGCTGTACAGGAGATTCATGAGCAACCGGAAAATGAAAGTGCTGTACAGGAAATTCATGAACAACCGGAAAATGAAACGGCTGTTCAGGAGTCTGAGACGGAAGAACTAAAACAGGTGGAAGATTCTTCTGAAAAGAGTGAAGATGAAGAAGGCACTTCTTCAATCTTCAAGAAAAAGAAACGTAACAGAAAACGTAATAAAAAGAATAAAAAAGAATTTAAGAAGGAAGAAATATCTGAAGTATCTGAAAAAAAGGATATTTCTGAAGAAGAAAAACAGGGTTCAAAAAAAGCTAACAAGGTAGTGCTTCCTGGTACAGATTATGAGGAGGATTAAATAATGTCTGAAGAGGTTAGATCAAAGAATTTTATAGAAAATATAATAGATAAGGATCTTGCAGAAGGTAAAGTAACAAAAATTGTCACAAGATTTCCTCCTGAACCTAATGGATATCTTCATATAGGACATGCTAAGTCCATACTTTTAAATTATGGCATTGCTAAGGAGTATGGCGGACAGTTTAATCTTCGTTTTGATGATACTAACCCTACTAAGGAAAAAGAAGAGTTTGTTGATTCTATAGTTGAAGATGTAAAATGGCTTGGAGCTGATTTCAGAGGTGAAATCCTTTATGCATCAAACTATTTTGATCAGATGTATGAAGCTGCTATAAAGCTTATAAAGAAGGGAAAGGCTTATGTAGATGATCTGACTGCTGAACAGATCAGGGAATACAGAGGTACACTTACTGAACCGGGCAAGAACAGTCCTTATAGAGACAGAACTGTCGAAGAAAATCTTGAACTGTTTACAGCTATGAAGGATGGCAAGTTCGAGGATGGTTCCAAAGTCCTTCGTGCAAAGATAGACATGGCATCTCCGAATATCAATATGCGTGATCCTGTTATCTATCGTATAGCAAGAATGACACATCATAATACAGGAGATAAATGGCTTATCTATCCTATGTATGATTTTGCTCATCCTATAGAGGATGCTATAGAGGGAATAACTCATTCTCTTTGTACACTTGAATTTGAAGATCATAGACCTCTTTATAACTGGGTAGTAGAGGAACTTGAATATCCAAATCCTCCACAGCAGATTGAATTTGCAAAGCTGTACCTTACAAATGTGGTTACTGGAAAAAGATATATCAAGAAGCTTGTTGAAGACAAAGTGGTTGATGGATGGGATGATCCGCGTCTGGTATCACTTGCTGCCCTTAGAAGAAGAGGATTTACACCTGAATCAATTAAGACCTTTATGGAACTTGTTGGTATCTCAAAATCACAGGGCTCATGCGACTATGCCATGCTTGAGTACTGCATAAGAGAAGACCTTAAGCCGAAGGCTCCAAGATTCATGGGAGTTCTGAGACCTGTTAAGCTTATTATTGATAATTATCCTGAAGGTCAGACTGAAGAGTTTGAAATAGAGAATAATTCTGACAATCCTGATGCAGGTACGAGAAAGATTACATTTTCCAGAGAACTTTATATAGAAGCTGATGATTTTATGGAGGAACCACCTCGTAAGTATTTCAGACTGTTCCCTGGTAACGAAGTACGTCTTAAAGGTGCCTATTTTGTGAAATGTACAGGATTTGAAAAGGATGCAGAAGGAAATGTCACAGAAGTTCATTGTACTTATGATCCTGAAACCAGATCCGGTAGTGGATTTGAGGGACGAAAGGTTAAAGGAACTATTCACTGGGTTAATGCAGCGGATGCTGTAGATGCTGAAGTAAGGCTCTATGAGAATCTTATAGATGAAGAAAAGGGAAAGCTGAATGAAGATGGTTCCCTTAACTTCAATCCGAATTCTCTAGAGGTTCTTGATGCTAAGCTTGAAGCTGCATCCAGAAATCTAAAACCAGGTGAACATGTGCAGTATATTCGTAACGGTTATTTTGTAGTAGATACCAAGGATTCTTCACTAAGTCATATGGTATTTAACAGAGTAGTAGGATTAAAGAGCTCATATAAACCGGGACAATAAAATTATTTCTGTGAAAGCAGAATCTGGAGATTATATGAACAAAAATTATGTGCTGGAAAATATAAGAGATTTTCATCTCAATCAGGTGCTGGAATGCGGACAATGTTTTCGTTATGCGAGAATAGATAATGGCTTAAATCCGGGAGAGTATGAATATGAGATTGTTGCTAAGGACAGGATTCTTCATATCAAGGAAGAACCGTCTGATGATGGAGTAACACTTATATTCTATAATACAGAAGACTGGGAATACCAGACTATATGGAAGGATTACTTTGATCTTGAACGTGATTATTCTGAAATTAAGTATCACATAATTCAGGCCGATCCCAGACTTGAGGATATTATTACAGAGAACAGTGGAATCAGAATTCTGAATCAGGATTTTTTTGAAACGCTTATTTCATTTATTATATCCCAGAATAAGCAGATACCTCAGATAAAGCAGGTGGTAAACAATCTTTCTGCAGAGCTTGGAAATAAGTTTGATGTAACTATGATTGACAGACTTAGCTCGGAATTCGATGCATTTTTTCCTACTGCGGACCAGATAGTAAATGCTACAGAGGAAGAAATCAGAAAGTCCAAATGTGGATTCAGAGCACCTTATATTAGGGATGCTGCCATAAAGGTTGCAAGTGGTGAAATAACCGGTGATACTTTGTCCCGGATGGATGATGATTCGGCAAAAGAGCTTCTTATGACTATTCACGGAGTTGGAGAGAAGGTGGCAAGTTGTGTCATGCTCTTTGGACTTGGCAGAAGAAGTTCATTTCCTGTTGATGTATGGATGAAGAGAATCTGTGAATATCTATATTATGATGAGGTCGATACGCCGAAGAGTATTATAGAGGAAGATGCAAGGAAGAGATTCGGTAAATATGCCGGTTATGCTCAGCAGTACCTCTTTATGTACGGGCAGAGTCATAGGATTGGAAGATAACGTATATCATGAAATAATTATGGAGTTGTGTTTTATAACATAGCTCCATTTTTATTTATACAAATATACGAAATGAGATTGTACATGAATATTCTAATTTTTAAAAATTAGGCTTGATTTTTCTATATAAAGTGTTACAATATGATTTGTGTTAGCACTCTGGTTAAATGAGTGCTAACACAAATCATAATAATAAATCAATACTTGATTTGATAATAAAAAAGGAGGAATGAAAAATGACTATCAAACCATTAGGTGACAGAGTAGTGCTGAAAGCAGCAGAGAAGGAAGAAACTACTGCATCAGGAATTATACTTACAGGTAACTCACAGGAGAAGCCTCAGTATTCAGAGGTAGTAGCAGTCGGTCCTGGAAAGGTTGATGATGAAGGAAAGACTATTCCTATGAATGTAAAGGTTGGACAGAAGGTTATCTTCCAGCAGTATGCAGGTTCTACAGTGAAGTTTGAAGATGAAGAATACACTATAGTAGGTCAGGACAGCATACTTGCTGTAGTAGAGTAATACAGAATATTTTTGATTAATATAAGGAAACTAAATGGAGGCGAAAATAAATGGCTAAGGAAATTAAGTATGGTGCTGAAGCTAGAAAGGCACTTGAATCTGGAGTAAATCAGCTTGCTGATACAGTTAGAGTAACACTTGGACCTAAAGGACGTAACGTAGTACTTGCTAAGTCTTATGGTTCACCACTTATTACAAATGATGGTGTTACAATTGCAAAGGAAATAGAGCTTGAGGATGCATTTGAGAATATGGGTGCAGCTGTAGTTAAGGAAGTTGCTACTAAGACTAACGATGTAGCAGGTGATGGTACAACAACAGCTACTGTTCTTGCTCAGGCTATGATAAATGAAGGTATGAAGAACCTTGCAGCAGGTGCAAATCCTATCGTTCTTCGTAAAGGTATGAAGAAGGCTTCTGAGAAAGCAGTTGAAGCAATCCTTAAAATGAGCCAGCCGGTTAATGGTAAAGATCAGATAGCTAAGGTAGCTGCTATATCTGCTGGTGATGAAGAAGTTGGAGAGCTTGTTGCTGATGCTATGGATAAAGTATCAAAGGACGGAGTTATCACTGTTGAAGAGTCTAAGACAATGAAGACAGAGCTTGACCTCGTTGAAGGTATGGAATTCGATAGAGGATATGTTTCAGCTTATATGTCAACAGATATGGAGAAGATGGTAGCTGAGCTTGAAAATCCATATATTCTTATAACAGACAAGAAGATATCTAATATACAGGAAGTTCTTCCTATACTTGAGGAAATCGTTAAGACAGGTGCATCACTTCTCATAATCGCTGAGGATGTTGAAGGTGAGGCTCTTACAACACTTATTGTTAATAAGCTTCGTGGTACATTTAATGTAGTAGCTGTTAAGGCTCCTGGATATGGTGACAGACGTAAGGATATGCTTCAGGATATCGCTATACTTACAGGTGGTACAGTAATCAGTTCTGAGCTTGGTTATGAGCTTAAGGATACAACTATGGATCAGCTTGGTAAGGCTAAGAGTGTTAAGGTTACTAAAGAGAATACAACAATCGTTGATGGACTTGGTGATAAGAAAGCTCTTGCAGATCGTATAGCTCTTATAAAGACTCAGATAGGTGAGACAAAGTCTGACTTTGATAGAGAAAAGCTTCAGGAGAGACTTGCTAAACTGGCAGGTGGTGTTGCAGTAGTAAGAGTTGGTGCTGCTACTGAAACAGAAATGAAGGAAGCTAAGCTGAGACTTGAGGATGCACTTAATGCAACTCGTGCTGCAGTTGAAGAAGGTATAGTAAGTGGTGGTGGATCAGCATATGTACATGCTATCAAGGAAGTAGATGCATTAGCAGATACACTTGAAGGCGATCAGAAGACAGGTGCTAAGATCATAGCTAAGGCTATGGAAGCTCCACTGTTCCATATAGTTGAGAATGCAGGTCTTGAAGGAGCAGTAATTGTTAATAAGGTTAAAGAATCTGATGACAAGACAGGCTTTGATGCATATAAAGAAGAGTTCGTAGATATGGTATCAGCAGGAATCATCGATCCTGTTAAGGTTACACGTTCAGCACTTCAGAATGCAACTTCAATTGCTAGTACACTTCTCACAACAGAGTCAGTAGTTGCAGATATCAAAGAAGATACACCAGCTATGCCAGCTGCACCAGGCGGCATGGGCGGGATGTACTAGAAAGTACAAAAGTTCATAGATGAGAAATAAAAAAATGGGCGCATGCAAATTTATTTGCATATGCGTCCATTTTTTTATTTCTCAAGCCTGAAAGGCTTGGTACAAGTATGTATGAGGAAAATAGCGCGTGAAGCGCGCGGAGAGTGCGAAGCACGATTTCCGAATACAGCTTGTGCCAATCTATGAACGTATCAGAATAGTTTGAGCAAATCCTGCGGATGAGCTCTTTGCGATTTCCGAATACGACTTGTGCCAATCTATGAACGTATCAGAATAGTTTGAGCAAATCCTGCGGATGAGCTCTTTGCGATTTCCGAATACGACTTGTGCTAATCTATGAACGTATCAGAATAGTTTGAGCAAATCCTGCGGATGAGCTCTTCACGATTTCCGAATACAGCTTGTGCCAATCTATGAACCAACAGTTGTTTTTAATCATGGAATTATATGATAAAATATACTAATCAACCCAAAGAGTTAGAACCATACAACATTCAGGAGGATTTATCGATGAAAGAAGAGGTAACGGCTTTACTGATAAAAGAAGCTTTTAAGGCAAGGAAAATGGCTTATGCTCCATATTCTAATTATCTTGTTGGTGCTGCACTTATAGTACCATCAGGGAATATATATACAGGGTGCAATGTAGAGAATGCATCATATGGTCTTACTATATGTGCTGAAAGAAATGCTATTTTTAAGGCAGTTAGTGAAGGACAGCGTCATATAAATGCTATAGCAATAGTTGGTGGTGCGTTGGATGCTAACATAGCATCTGTAGAAGATGACAGCTTCATAGTTAATGGTGATTATGCTTATCCTTGTGGTGCATGCAGACAGGTTATGGCGGAATTCTTGCCGGAGTCGGGGGATATAGATGTGATTGTAGCCAGATCTCTTGATGACTATAAGTTATATAAGCTTTCTGAACTTCTTCCGGGAGTTTTTAGTATATAATTCTAATAGAATAGCTTGTGTAGTTACTTGAAAATGGTACTGCTTTAGTATACAATAGAAAATTGTAGTTAGAAATATCAAACTAAAAGGAGAATGATGTGAAAGAATACGATATAAATTCTGAAAAAATTAAGAATATAAAAAATGATTTGGAAAAGCTTGGAACATATACCATAACTCAGGTAAATCAGCTGGATGAGGTAAATGGAACAGGCTTTGTTTTATCGCATAATAAAACAAAGGCAAGAGTCTCGGTTGTTGTTAACGATGATGATAATAAAGTTTTTGCTATAGGCTTTAGAACTCCGCCTACAAATTCAAAAGGAATACAGCATATCGTAGAACATACTGTTTTATGTGGTTCAAAGAAGTATCCTGCTAAGGATCCATTTGTAGAGCTTGCTAAAGGTTCGCTCAATACATTTTTAAATGCTATGACCTATGGAGACAAAACAGTTTATCCTATAGCCAGCTGCAATGATAAAGACTTTCGTAATCTTATGGATGTATATCTGGATGCTGTATTTAATCCGAATATCTACTCAAGAGAAGAGATATTTAAACAGGAAGGCTGGCATTATGAGCTGGCTGACAAGGATTCAGATATAATAATAAATGGTGTTGTATATAATGAAATGCGAGGTGTTTATTCTTCACCAGACAGCGTCCTTGCAAATGTAATTAATCAGAAGCTTTATCCGGATACTGTTTACAGCGTGGATTCAGGTGGAGATCCTGATGTTATACCATCTCTTACACGTGAAGAATATCTTGATTATCATAAGAATTATTATCATCCTTCAAACAGTTATATCTATCTGTATGGCGATCTGAATCCTGCGGAACAGCTTGAATATATAGATAAGGAATACCTGGCAGATTATGATTATCTCTATGTTCCGTCAGAGATTCCGTTACAGAAATCATTTAGTGAGCCGGTTTCATATACTACATACTATTCAGTTGCTGATGAGGAAGAACTTGAGAAGAATTCCATACTTAGCTATAACGTGGTTGTAGGAGAAAGTAAAGATAAGATACTTACTGAAGCTATGAATATACTTCAGTTTATCCTTATAGATTCTCCTGGAGCACCACTTAAGAAAAAGATAATTGATTCCGGTATATGCTCTGATGTAGAAGCTCAGTATGACAGTTCTATGCGCCAGCCGATGTTTACGATAGTGGCAAGAGAGGCAAATGCAGAAGACCAGGATAAATTTAACAGTATTATAGAAGAGCAGTTAAAGAGTTACGTAGAAAATGGACTTGATAAACTGGCTCTTGAAGCAGCACTTAATAACTTTGAATTTAGGGCTAAAGAAGCAAGCTTTGGAAGATTCCCTAAAGGACTTGCTTTAGG
>OCTX011576737.1_pt1 | contig 13313 bp, 7 predicted proteins | sample 1539691 | NCBI WGS metagenome assembly OCTX01 (sample SAMN02144231, study PRJEB22623) | gut metagenome | biome: sheep rumen | host: Ovis aries | place: New Zealand
ATTTTGCAAAAGAAGTAAGATTAATCTGTTTACTTGTCAAATCAACATCATTCTTTAAAGATGTAGAGGTTTCATAGCTGTAAACTTCCTGGGATACGCTGTCATCGAATGAGAATGAATCATCATATTCAACAATAATATTTGAGTCTTTTTTAATTACAGGGAAAGAAAGAGTTAGAACGTTATTGTTTCTTTCGATTGTAACATTATAGTCTTCCGGAAGTCTTGTTCCATCTTTATCATTCATAAAGAATGTCTTTGAATATCCATCAACAACTTCTGAAATTGTTCCATCTACGGCATCACTTCCATCCAAAGAACCAATCACAGATGTCTTATTTTCATTATCATAATAAATATGTAAATTCTTAAGACTGAAATTGTTTTGAATGTATTGAGCGTTCTTTAATGATTCTTCACTTAGGTCTTCTGCAGGAGAAAGAGTATCTGTAAAGAGTGCTTCTGTTAAATCTTTTCCACCGGAAGAGATTGTGAATTTAAATGAACTTGAGAGAGTTTGTCCATACAAATCTTCTTTGTTTGCTGTAGCCTTAATTAATGTTTTAGAAATGAGAGTTTTCTGAGAAATAGGATATGCCCATGAACTCTTTTCACCATCAACTGTCGGCTGACATCCACAGTCACCATAGTTACCAATAATAATGTTTGCAAGTTCCTGTGCTTCTGTAGGAGTTAAGTAGCCTTTTTCAATCGCTGCATTTACAAATCCTTCATAATCGAAATTTGTTTTATACTCAACATCTACCTGATGCTGATAAGGAATATTTGCTGCAGAAACATAGAAGAAATCCTTTTTCGTTAAGTCGTTTCCTTCTTCGGTCACTTTTACAGGTTCATTTGAAAGTTCGTTGTAAGTAATTACAATTCCATCAACGCCGGAAGGAGTAATTTCTGTTCTTGCATCCGGAGTTAACTGATTTGCGTAATAGAACTTGAAGTCTGAAAGAGTTAAATAATCGAAGTATAAAGATTCAAGTTCGTCCTGGAATTCATACTTTGCAGGGACATCAACAGTCATAGTATCAGTGAAATGTTCTTCAGCCTTAGGGGCTTTCCCGGCAGTATCAACATAAAGAGATACTCTCCATGTTGTTGAACCGTCACTCTTAATTAAACTCTTTTTCTTAAGACACTTTGACTTCAAATACTGTGCTGTAACAGTACTTCCGCCTGTAACAAACTTATTATCTGTAACATTAACAAGCACTGCTGCACTATTATCTACGAGGAATACTCCTCCATTATAGAAATCCTGTTCTCTAAATGTTTTGTTCCCATCTTCATCGAGTTTCATTGTTGCATTCAATTCTGCATCATAAACAACTTTAAACTTAGAGAACTTCTTAATTTTTGTTCCATCCTTCTTTGAAACCTTATATACGAACAAATTACTGCTGAAAGGTTCTGTGTCTTCAGGAACAATAATATCATCTAACTGAGAAGCATCTACAAGTTCAACTTCCCAATCATTGTTTTTAGTTGTGTGATATGTGCCTGTGTACGGGTCGTAATCAATTTTAAGAAGAGGAATTTCATTGTCTTTTGATTCAATATATATTAATGAGAAATCTCTTACAGATGTGTATTTAAGAAATTTTTCAACTTCTTCAGGAGAATATGTTCTTGAAGAAGAATGGTCTGTTGCATCTTCAGAAATTGATTCGATACCATCAGTAATGTAAATGAAATCAGAATCATTTTCTCCAGTTCCAATATTCATTTCATAGTCTCTGTAATAACGGTTACATGTATGGTCATCATCACTGAGCTCAATAACTTCCTTTTTAAGAGTTGGCTCTGGATAATATTCAACATCAAATGACTTTGAAGATAATTTGTAATCTTCAACCTTCTTATTTGAAACTTCCGCAATACCCTTGTAGTTTGCATATGTTTCATCCTTGAATACATATTCACCATTAAAAGACTTTCCGTATTTTGTAGCGATTTCCGGATTTAGTTCATATTCATACTCGATAGTATAATCCTGGCCTTCTTTAGCATTCAAAATCGTAACTTCAAAGCCACCATTCATTTCACCAGCATAATGATTATTGTAAACAATACCGCCCTCTTGAATAGAAGTATTTGTAGCATTATCTTGATTAATTACATTTGGAGCCTTAGCGTATTGAACATTAAACTTTATTCCAGAATCATTGAAATCATATTGGTCCCAACCGTACTTAGGAGCTGGGTTTGAAGAAAAATCAAACATAACATCATGATTTCCATCTTCTCCCATTGCGGCACTTGATTTTGTAATATTTTCAGGTATGATTTCTAATTTTTTCCCATTGACACTTACACTCTTAAGAACGAACGAATTTGCTAAAGGCAAGTCATCTTTATTATCAGGAACTATTTTTGTATACAATGAGACATGACCGTCAGCATTTGCATGTACAACATTATTTGAAATGTATGTCAAATCATCAGATGTATCAAAGGAATTAGACCTAAGTGTTGGTAAGATATTATTGTTATATCTCCCATGAGCAATATCAGATAATATTTCGCCATGAGCGCCTAAGTAAACTCCATTATAAATATTGTCATAGTCACCAGTCATGTTAGCAATAATTATTTCATCGTTTGCATTTGCATTTTGTGAAGAAATTGAAGAAATTTTAGGCACTCCAAAGTAGGCAAATCTGTACTCAGTACCATTATATGAATTTGAGTATGGGTATGTTCGTATCATTGCTGAAAGATTTCCACCACTTTGAGTATTCGTGTTTAGCAAGTGAGACAAATTATCATGATTCACAGAGATATTTGACACAGTTCCTGCACCTACTGCGGAAAATGGAACTAAAGAATTTGGTGTTTCTAAATAAAGAATAGGGGAAATCGATGTTTTATTATCACCATCAGTATAAAGGAGATGGTCGCCATCAAATGTTACACCTCTAGTATTTAATGAACTTCCAGAATTTAAAAGCATGTACTCGACATTATTCTTATTTCCATACACCGAAACAAAAGCACTTTCGTTAGCCGTTGAAACACCGTTAGCAGTTAGTATTTTAGCAAGTGTTTTCTCAATTGGCATACTTGCGCTGTATTTAACGATACCGCTTTTATAAAGCTCTGAGTATAATCTAGCCGGTCCTGATATATCAAAACTATGTGGACTGATGACTGGATTTGAATCCGTCATCGAACCACCGAAAAGAGAAAGACCTGGAAATGACAAAGTATTGACATAATAAGGATAATGTTTATATGTTCCATATTCAGTCACATCACTAACTGTTGTATGTCTTATTTTTTTATACTTAATATTTCCGTTAGTGAACTTTTTATCTGGTTGATAAATAAGTAAATCTACAGGGACAGGAGAATATTCGTAGCTGTTCCGATAAAAATGGCGATTGTAATAAAAATTATTATATGGAACAGTTGTTGATAATAGTGCAGGATAATTCCAAGTGTCGCCGCCCATTCTGTGCGACAACGCATAAATCCATGTCGGTCCTGGGACAATCATTCGTTCATCGTTTTTAGATACTAAAATAACAAACGTATAAGATGTTACATCACTTCTCCAATTTTTGACTTGTTGAGCATAGCTTTTTAAAAATTCATATTGTCCATATGAAAGTGTTGATGATGTTGGAATAGAAGTGGAATTTAAAAGAGAATCTAGTGAAAAGTTATATCTATAAAAGTCATTTTCAATGTTAACATTGTCAAAAGATAAAACGTTTCCATTATGATAATATACAATATCACCATATGTTAATGCATAGTCAACCTGACTTTTTCTTGGTTGTGAAATGGGGTCTAAGGATAAAACAAGGTGAGTCATTGAATTATTATAACGTGGGGAAAAGTTTATTGAGATGTTCCCATCAGAATCCTCAGTGTAATCATTGGCACTATATCCTGGAGTTGTATGAGGAAGATAAACAACAGCTGTTTTTTCTTTATTCTCCAAAAGGCTTTCAAGTTTAGAAATACTTAGATGTGCCTCATTTGATAAGTAAGTCTTGTTAATATCAAGAGTAAAATAAGGTTTTGTCTGATATGTAATTGTTATTTTATCAAAGTTTTGAGGGAAAAAATCAAAATACAAATTATTATAATAATAATTATATTCAGCCTGATTCCTGTCATTTGTTACATAACCTTTTGAATTGATTCCTGGAACTCCATTTGTATTTAGTGCGTGACTGACTCTTGAGGATACTCCATAAGCCTCATTTGGACTGCTTAAAAAACATTCATCTGAACAATACTCGTCATAAAAACTTTGTACATCAGGATAATTATTAGAATTTAATTTGAACTCTTGACGTGTACCATCGATATCAACAGTTATAACGCCATTTCCTGGAAAGTAATGGTTCTTTGTTGCATTATCGCCATTTGTTAGAGTTTCTCTTAATCTAATCGGAGTTTTAGCTTCTGTTAAGTGATTATTTGTGATTTCAACTGTCCATTTAATTCCATATGTTTCAGTACTTGGTGTAATATAATTTGTCGTTGATGAACCACTTTCATTAAGCATCCATTCGCCTTTTTTGGTGATTGTAAAATACTCTTCTTCTTGAGGCGTTGGAGGAGTTTTCTTAGGAATTTTAATTAATAAGGCTTTTCCCAAGTCATAAAAATTGAGAGATATCTCTCCAGCTTGAGATTGATATTCATCTGGTTCCTTAATAGAAGCGTCGAACTGAAAAAGGAAATCAATGTTTTTATATCCAAGGACTTTCTCGAAGAAAATCTGCATTTGATAATCTTCTCCGTTCTTTACAATACGAGCATATCCTTCTACACCTTTATTTGGAACATAAAGTGTAGTCCATTCCTGAGAGGTTGCTTCTGGGTCATCTTCATTAATAACTACTGATAATTCAGAAGGTAAATCCATAGAATAAATTCTATGTTCAGCAACTTCATCATCGATAAGTTGGAAGTTGGATAACTTTACAAATAATTTTGTTTCGGGAGTAACGGTTCTACTACCATATTTGTATCCAGACTCATCAGATACTAAAGTTCCAGTTCCATCGAAAATTTCGATTTTAGTCGTTTCTTTATCAATAATATCGGCTAAATGATAAATTCTGCTTTCGTCTGGCTCTGTGAACGCTGGCTCTTCCTCAGCTCCCTCTTCTCCTTCTCCAGTCCCGTTTTCCGCAACTGGTTCCGGTTCACCTTCCTGAGTCTGATTCTCTTCTCCTTCTGTTACAGTGTTCTCTCCCTGGTTTCCCTCCTGTCCGGCAAGAGAATTTGTTTCAGATGGAGTGGTTTGTGTCTGATTTTCTGAAATTTGCGGAGTTTCTTCATTTTTATTCTGATTTTCTTCCACATCTCCTTCAGAAGAAGTATTTTCAGTTGATTCTCCATCTACAGAATCAATATTTTCAGGCTGTGTTTCCTGAGTTGGCTCAGTGCTTTCTCCCGGCTCTACAGCATGAACCGTAAAAGCACTGTTATTAAGCAAGGTAAAACAGCATAATAATGAAACGAATAGTTTTTTCATGTTTATTCCTCCTTTTGTTGACTTCTACAAACAGGAAAAATAGCAGATAAAATGCACATTTTCTGAGTTAAATTAACTAAAAATCATACTATGAAAAAATGAAGAAGACCTGGAATATAGAGAAGGAAAGGCTGAGAAAAAGACAAGAAAAAAGCCATCCGAAGATGGCTTAGTATTTTTTAGTCCTTATTTTTTATAATATATGCTGAGGTTAAGCCAAGGAAAGCTCCGATTAAGCCTAAAAGATATCCTAACATATGCTTATCTGCTGCTGTATTAATGTATTGCGCAACAGGAATATTAATGAATGGGACTGGAACAGGCGCAGGAGTATTAGATGGGGATGGGCTTGGTTTAGGCACAGGAGTGGCCTTAAACTGAAGCTTGTCTAATTTTTCTGTACTTCCCTTCTTAGAAATAACCACAACATTTTCAATTACATCCTTTTCACTTCTGAAAACAGAAACAGTAATATTATATTCTGAATCTCTGTCGTATTTATATTCGCTTGTGTCTTTTGATACAACCTTTACTGTATAGTGATATTCACCTAATTTATCAAAAGAAAAATTAATTTTCGCATTTTTATCGAATTTTATAGATGTTTGTTCAGGAGCCGGAGATGTTTCATCTGCAGCAACCCTGATTTCAATAGGAGCATTAGTTTCTAAATCTACAGATACTTTTACTGCATCAATAGCAAAAACAGGAGTTATAGAAATAAAACTGAGAAACATAATGCTTATAATGGAAATAATACTTTTAATTTTTTTACCAAACATAGAGAATCCTCCTTTGCATCATTAGGAATATATCCAAAGAAAACGGTTAAAAACACTGTTTTTCGATATTTTTCTTTTATCTGAGAAAAGAAAGGAAAAATATATAATGAACTTAATTAAATTTTTGATTTGCTGTTTCTCAATGTTTTGTGGGTGTCTAAATGTTATGTGGACATTGGCAGGAAACAGACATGTGAAGAACAGTACGCTTGCCTACAACATCATTTCCAAAGTTGTAGATGTAGTCGTTCTGTTAATTTCTTCATATGGTATTTATGCAGTAATTAATTATAAAGACATGAATACCATGCTGCTGTTTGTCACTGTTGCGGAAGTTTTTATTACTTTTGCTGATATTGAAAAAGTGAATATTTCTCTTTTCAATACTGCACACAGCAAAATGAAACAGCTTGTAGAGGAACAAAACTAAGGGCTTTTGCCCTTTTTTTATATAAGAAAAAAGGGACAGATATTGTCCCTTTTCTTTAGCTTACATGAATTACCCTATCACGAATTTCTTGTGTCCTTCCCTGGTTCCAGTATTGTGTACCGATATATCCACATGTTCTTCTTGCAACGTGCATAAGGTCCTGGTCGGTACAGTGGCAATTAGGACATTCCCAGAAAAGTTTACCATCTGGAGCAGTTTTTATCTGAATTTCTCCATCATATCCACAATTATCGCAATGGTCTGACTTAATATTAAGCTCAGCATACATAATCGTGTTATAAATATGTTTCAGAATTGACATTACTGCTGGAATATTATGCTCCATATTTGGAAGTTCAACATAAGAAATTGCACCACCTGGAGTAAGATTTTGGAAGTCGGCCTCAAATGTTAATTTTGTAAAAGCATCGATATTTTCTCTTACATTAACATGATAAGAGTTTGTGATGTAGTTATGGTCGCTGACATCCTTGATAATTCCAAATGATTTCTGAAGTGCGGCAGCAAATTTATAAGTTGTTGACTCAAGTGGAGTCCCATATACAGAATAATCAATATTTTCTTCAGCTTTCCACTTTTTGCACTTATCATTAAGCATTTGCATAACTTCCATGGCAAACGGTTTTGCTTCTTCATCTGTATGGCTCTTTCCTGTCATATAGATGCAGCATTCATACAATCCGGCAACACCAAGAGAAATAGTGCTGTAACCATTGTAAAGAAGCTTATCAATTGTTTCCCCCTTCTTTAGGCGGGCAAGAGCGCCGTGTTGCCACAGAATAGGAGCAACATCACTTGGTGTACCGAGAAGTCTTTCGTGTCTCAATCTTAATGCTTTGTGGCAAAGTTCGAGATAATGGTCCATAAGGGCCCAGAATTTGGCCTCATTCTTTTCAGACAAACAAGCAATATATGGGAGATTTATCGTTACAACGCCCTGATTGAATCTTCCGTAATATTTATGCTTACCAGGTTCATAATCGAGAGCATTTGCAATATTCCCTATTCCTGCATCAGTAAATCTGTCAGGAGTAAGGAATGAACGGCATCCCATACAAGTGTAAATATCTCCCTTTAACTTCTTCATAATTTTCGCACTGATATAGTCCGGAACCATGCGTTTTGCGCTGCATCTGGCTGCTAGCTCAGTTAAATAGTAATATTTACTGTCAGGATGAATATTATCCTCATCCAAAACATAAATCAATTTAGGGAATGCAGGAGTAATCCAGGCTCCTGACTCATCCTGGACACCTTCAATTCTCTGTTTCAGGACTTCTTCGAAAATTAAAGCGAGGTCATCTCTTGTCTGGCCTTCAGGCACCTCATCAAGATATGTATAAACAGTTACAAAAGGTGTCTGTCCGTTTGAAGTAAGCAGCGTTAAAATCTGATACTGAATAGTTTGTACTCCTGCTTTTACTTCTTTCTTAAGTCTTTTTTCAACAATTTCTTCAACCTTTTTATCAAATTCTTCTCCAGGCTGAACTATATTCTCCAATTCATTTCTCACTTCCTCTCTGATTTTTTTGCGTGAAACATCAACAAAAGGTGCTAAATGTGCAAGAGAAATAGACTGTCCGCCATATTGAACGGAGGCTACCTGCGCAATAATTTGGGTTGCAATATTGCAGGCCGTAGCAAAACTATGCGGCTTAATAATTTTTGTCCCGGAAATAACGGTTCCGTTCTGCAGCATATCATTAAGGTTTACAAGGCAGCAGTTATGTTCATGTAAAAGGAAAAAGTCAGCATCATGGAAATGAATAATTCCTTTATCATGAGCTTCTACAATATCCTGAGGAAGCAAAACACGTCTTGTAATATCCTTGCTTACCTCTCCAGCAATATACGTCAGCTGAGTTGAATTAAGCGTAGGGTTCTTATTTGAGTTTTCATCCTTAACTAACTCATTATTTCTTTCTACAATTTTAATTACAGCATTGTCTGTTGAATTTCTTCCAAGATTTCTCTTGTATCTGTAACGAATATATTTTTGTGCTGTATCGTATCCCTTTTCTTTCATTATTCCAACTTCAACCATATCCTGAATCTCTTCAACACTTACCTGGTGATTTGAAGCTTTAACGTTTTCGGTAACATAATCAGCAATTCGATTGATTGATTCTTCACTCAATCTGTTCTTTTCGGCAACTTCCATTGTTGCTTTTCTTACTGCATTTTTAATCTTATTTGAGTCAAAAAAAGCTTCTGACCCATCTCTTTTTAAAATTCTGATATTTGTCATTTTCCAACCTCCTTTTCGACAAACATATTATACAATAACTCGTCGTATTTACATAATAGAAAAATATCCAATTCCTGGATGAAAAAGAGAATGCTTGTGAACATTCTCTTTTATTTTGAAAGCATCGCTTTATTACCAATCATGGCGTTAAGGTTGCCTAACATTTTTGTTGTTTCTGAAATTGAAGGGATAATTGTGATTTTTCCAGTATTTTCTTTTTCTTCTTTTATTACAGCCTTCAGATTTGTTAAAATTTCACGACTGTTTACTTTATTTGGCGTAACTGCATTTTTAAGGTCATCAGATGTAACCATATCCTTTTCGGAATCCAAATCTACATCAATAGCAACTGTTTCAATTGCTGCTTTTGCCTCTTCTTTAATAACGTCGCGCTTATTTTCTTTATCTTCTGCAATTTTTGACTCAATCTGAGACAAAATTTCGATTGAAGTCATTGAATCTGCCAATTCAGGGTTAATTTTAATGTTACTTATAATAATTTCGGAAGATTTTTCATCATTTGTTTCAGCTTCTTCCAATCTCTCCCCTGTCTCTTCTTCAGCTTGAATCTCCTGATTTACTTCAGTCTTTTCCGCATCTTCATCCTCAAGAACTACGTTTGTTCTTGTATCTTCCTCATCCAATTCCCATTCTGCTGTTTCGTTATATTCAACAAACTCAACATTTTCTTCAGAAATGGATTCTGTCTCTTCCGCAGGCTTTTCCTGGTCTGATACTGTTTCATCCTCCAATACCACCTCAGTTCTTTCATCCAATTCTTCTTCAGAAACAGTCTGTTCAGTTTCTTCAGCAGATACATCTTTTTCAGAATTATTTACTTCTTCCTGCTTAATCTCTGTTGTTCCCTCTGCTTTAGTTTCATCAGTTTGTGTTTCTTCAGGGAGAATAGTAATAAATTCCATTTCTTCGCCAAATGTATCGGCTACAGTTTTAACAAATCCATTTGTTGTTTTTGAAGAATCTGAAAGAAGAATTGCACCGCCGAGACCATACATTGCAGTGTCTTCCTTCATGATATCTTTTTTAGCTTCTTTATCTTCGCGTTTAACTGATTCTGATTCACTTATATTATCATCAAATGTAACGCGTTCTTTTTCTTCTTCAATAAGTTTCTGTCTTCGTTCTAGTTCTGCCTTTTCCTGTTTTTCCTTTTCGATAGCTTGTCTTTCTTCTTCAGAAATATAGACATTTACAGCTTTATCAAGCAAGTCACCGTGATAAATTTCAGGAATGTTTGAAGTATCCACATTTGGCAGATAGATATATCCAATAAGCTGCTGCCAGCCTCTTGGGCCATATGCGTCAACCCACTGTTCGTTATAATCTCCGCTATAATTTCCTTCTTTTACATATACTTTTGAACCATCTTCGGAAATATCCGTTACAAAAGCAACGTGATTACTCCATACAATAATTGTTCCAACAGCAGGAACATTTGAAACGGTATATCCCGAATTAGCCGCATCATATGCCCATTGTCCGGCATTATGCCAGCCTGGAAGTGCGATTCCTGTGTACTCGTAAGCCAATTGCCAAGCTCCCCAAGTACAGTTATGCCAGCCGCCTACATAAGGATTATGAGGAACGGTTTGTGTTTCAGGGTATCCTTCCGCATTAACCGGAAGAGCATTTCCTATACTTCCGAAGGCCATAAGCAAGGCCAAAACTCTTTTTGCTCTTTTAATATTTTTTGCCTGCATCTGCTTCCCTCCTATTCTTAAATTTACTTTTTTAAATAAAAAAATAACAACAAAAACAAAGATACCACAAAAAAACTGCTCATTCAATGAATGAGCAGTCAAATGTCGATTTTTTTGTAAAATCTTATTCAGCCTTCTTTTCAGCATCTGCGGATGCTTCAGGAGCCTGAGAAGCTTCAGCATTTGTTGCTTCTGCAGCAGCATCTGTTGCTTCTGCAGCAACTTCAGCAGCGTCCTCAACAACAGCCTCAACTACTTCAACACCCTCTTCAGGAGCAGTGTAGAATGAAAGGTCAACATCTTCAGCGGAAGTAACAACAGCAGTTGAAGCATCACCATCTGTCATTTCAACAGTTACGAACGCAAGTCCAGTAGCAACAGCTACATCACCTGTGTTGTCAATTGTTCTGCAAAGAGTGAGCATCTTGTTGCCATCAGCAGAAGTAGCAAGGATAGCAACAGGGCTGAAATCAGCATCTTCATAAGCTGCGAAAGCGGCTGTGAGAGCTTCATTATCATTAAGAGCAGTAGCGATTGTGTCTGCTACACTGTAACCGCCAAGAAGTGCCGGTGTATCCTCTGTCTCAGCAGGAACCTCTGTCTCAGCAGGAGCTTCTTCTGTTGTCTCAGCCGCAACAGCTGTATCAGTCTCTACAGACGGAGTATTAGTCTTTTCTGCTTCAGCAGTAGCTTCTGCAGTAGCCTCAGCTGTTGGTTCTGCAGTTGCTTCGACAGCCTCTTCTATAGCCTCGTCTGCATCAGCAACAAGAGTCTTAAGCTCATTAACATCAAGCATTCTGACACTTGAAAGAACCGGAGCTTCATCCTCATTGAGTGACTTATAAATATTTACAACATACCAAGCAGGGTCTGCATCTGCTTCGCTTCCATAAGCGAGATAAGCATGATTAGTACCATTTACTACCTGTGTTGCAAGAACGTCTACAAGACCAAGATTTGCGTACTTTTCGTTTCCTTCTAATGCTGTTGTGAAGAGAGTGTAATCATCACCTTCTGTGATAACCTCTACTTCGTTGTTGATTACCCATTCATCAGCAACCTCTGGCTCAGCGGTAGTCTCAACTTCCGGTGTCGGCTCTTCAGCCGGTGTTCCAGTAGATGTTGCTGTTCCGCATCCTGCGAGCATTGCTGCCGCAAGAGCGACTGACGTAAACTTCTTAATTTTCATTTCTTAAAACAACCTCCTTATAACAAGAATGTCTAACCATCTGGTTATGACAATGGCCTATTATCAGGTCACGGAAGTAATATATCTATATTTTTGTGAATTGTGAAAATTTTGTGAAATTTTTTGTGAAAACAAAAAAATCGGACAATTTCTTATCCGAATTGTGAAAAAGTTTTCATTCCACTTAATTATTGGAAAAAGGTCCTTTTATGAATTGAAGTATACTTTCCGGAGTAACTATTTTTTTCCAAAAAAGATAAACAATTAATCCGATAAATAGTGTCCATCGGATTGTTTTTCTTACGTACCAAACATATTTATTTTTTCCGATAAAACCTTTTGTAATCCATAAACCGCCCTTTTCTCCTTTTGAAATGTTGCAATAAGGACAAGCTGCAGTTAAATTCTTGGGACTGTTAATATCCTTCATCCTGTAATAAATCAATCTGTCTCTTCCACCTCTGTGTTTTTTTGCGTATGAAACAGAAATAATATGGTCTACTTGAAGCTCTTCAGGAAAAAGAACTTTTCCACAGTAAGCGCAATGATACACAGGCGTTCCATGTTTAGTGTATTTATCTGGTGGTGTATTATAAAAAAACTCCTTTCTGTAGGAACTTGAACGTAACAGTCTTTCGTCATTTGCCTTCATAAAAAACCTCCTTTTTTCGTCATTATGTTGTATCTTGTGATATAATATGATTTGCTGTATAATAAAAATATAGCCATTATAGGCAAAAAAAGGAGGAAAAATGAGTGAATTTTTGAATGTATTAATGATGATTCTGAGTGCAACTGTCGTAATTCTATGTTTATTGCAGGAACAGCCAGATTCCGGATTGCTGTTTGTATCTAACTCCAATAATCTTGCGCTTTTCTCAAATAAGAAGGCAAGAGGCGGCGAAAAGGTGCTTATTATTGCCACATATGTTGTCGGAATCATGATGATGATTGTTGCATTTGTTGCCACAAAAATCTAAAAAACAGGGAGAAATTTCCCTGTTTTTTTTGTTAATAAACATCAATTAATTCTTTCTGCAAACAATTTTGAAATTTTTTTCTTTTCCTCTTTCATAAATTCTACAATGTAAATAATTGTTATTTTAGTTCCCTCTGAGTTTATTCTTGTCCTCTTCGGATATGTAACTTCCAATATATCTCCATGCTTTTTCAAAGCTATATCCTTAACCATCATTCCATAATAATGAAGAATTCCGAAGCCAATAATGTCATATTTAGGAATTTCATAAGGGGTAAATGTAACCCATATTTGAGAATCATCTTCTTCCCAGTCTCTATCTGTACTTTTGCCGTTACTTAAATTATTGAAATCTTCCAGAATATATTTCTTAATTTCTTCAGCGTCTTCTTCAGACGGGTGATAGTAATAATCATAAATAAAGTTCC
>OCTX012265829.1_pt1 | contig 13311 bp, 5 predicted proteins | sample 1539691 | NCBI WGS metagenome assembly OCTX01 (sample SAMN02144231, study PRJEB22623) | gut metagenome | biome: sheep rumen | host: Ovis aries | place: New Zealand
TTAAATCAACTTTGCATATAATAAAATTTTAAAATTATATGGAAATGTTTAAATAGTATATAATCCCATAATATTAAATGGTAACACCTCCCGTGTTGCTATTTAAAAAATCATTTATCGGATACATGTTTTTTTCATTTTTGATTAAAACATGTATTTTATCCAAAAAACCTAACCATTTAATTTAAAAATAAAAAATATCAATTTTCAACGACTAATTTTAAAATTTAGGCATTCTTAAATTAAGAAACACTTAAATACTAATTTTAACAAAATATTAAACTGTAACATCTCCCGTGTTACAAATAAAAAAATCATTTTAGGATATGTTTCGACTACTCGAAACATAACCTACATATATAATACCACACCAAAAATAATTTTAAATAATATTTTGTAAAAATAAGCTAATTTTAGGTTTAAAAAATAAAAAAGAGGTTAAAAGGATTAACCTCATGCAGTGATGGTTACTTTGTTTGCTATGTTTGCACCATTATAAGATGATGTGATTATATATTCTCCAGCCATCAGGTTGATGTTTAACTTAGCAGTACCTGTTGAATCACTAATACGATTATAGAATACTCCATTAATGTTAAATCCAACAGTTGCATTAGCCAGAGGTTTTCCTTGACCATCCAACACTTTTACAGTGAACGGATTGCTGGTACCATATTTTTTAGTCAAATCAGATGCTGAAAGCACAGGAAGTACCTTAATTTTATTTGAAACTCTGCAGTCCTTATATTCTGCAGTAATGATGTAATCATTAGGGCCTAAATTAAGGTTTAATTTAGCGATTCCCTGATCATTTGTTTTACGTTCATAAAATACTCCGTTGATGTTGAATTTAACAACTTCACCTGCACCTGCAACATTTCCGTCCTGTTTTATTACTTTAACAGTGTATCCGGTACCGTTTCTGTAGTATATAGTCAAGTCCTTATTTTCAACAAGCAATGACTTGATTAAAAGAGTATTGCTTACTTTTTCACCAGTGTCTTCCCTTTCAGCAGTTACAATATAAGTGCCGGGATTGAGGTTTAGCGCAATGCTTGCAGTTCCAACAGCATTGGTTGTACGGTAATACATAACACCATTGATGTTTAATTTGACTTTAACGTCAGATACAGGTTTATTATCCTTTTTCACAGAAACATAATATCTTGTTCCATCCTTATACATCATATCAACATCAGTACCGAAAAGTGTTGGTTTGATTGTGACGGTAGATGCTGCACTTGAAGCCCTATATTTAGCATCCCCTTTGAAATCAAATGATACATTATACGCTCCGGAAGGCAATCCTAAAGCTATTGAGAACTGGCCGTTATCATTACTTGTTCTGGTATATTGAACATTGTTAATAGTTACAACAACAGACAATCCGGACAATGCTTTTCCATCCATATCAGTTATGGTTGCATAAAGTCTTGTTCCATCATTATAATACATTGTCACGTCATTTGCAGTGATTTTTGTATATGTTTTTGAAGTGTCGCTTACAGTTAATTTACCTTGGCCAATGCCTTGTTCATAATTGTTTGATTCTGTTGATGTTGCAATTATATCATAAGTACCATCAGATATATTAGGAATTTTAGTAGTGAATGATGCAACACCATTTTCATCAGAAGTTGCACTACCAATATAATTTGTATTTCTTTGGAATTTGACTTCAACTCCAGAAACAGGATTTTTATTTGAATCAACAACATGAGCAACAATAGGAACAGTATCGCCCTGTTTAGCAGATACATCATCAACCGTTATAGTTACTTTAGCTTTAGTAATTTCTAAAACAGAAGTAATTTCACCGGATTTAAATCCTGCTTTTGTTAAAACAGCTGTAACATTATAATTTCCAACTTTGAAATTCTTATTTAAAGCATAAGTCAAGCTAGCCTTTTGATTGCTTACAGTTGCATTTCCAAGAATCAAATCGCCTAATCTGAATTGTACATTAGCGCCGTTAGCTGCCTTTTCGGTTTCAACTGTGACTGTGAATTTAGTATTGTACTCTGCGGTAATATTATCCATCACCAAATTATCAAAGGATGATGCATAGTTATCATGAACTGTATTGGATTTGGAATTGTTTACTCCATCATCACCGGAGCCTTCTTTTCCTTTAAGATAGTTATAGGTTACAGTGTTTCCGGTTGCAGTAGTAGCTAAATCAACAGGATATCCGTTTTCAGTTTCAATAATATTTGAATCAATTAAATTACCTTTTGATACACCAGTAATGAACACACCAGAGTTTGGAGCATTTACTGAATCACGAACAACAAAGTCTGTCTTATCACCGCTACCTTTGGATGTTATAGTATTGTTTTGAATTACGTTATTGTTTGTTTTAACACCTGCAATACCTGAGATAACTTTACCTTCACCAATAATAACGTTGTTTTCAATTGTGTTTCCATCTGATTCAAATGCTTCAATACCATATGCAACATTGGAATTGATTTTAATGTTATTTCCTTTGATTGTTGACTTTTCAGACATTTCTAAATTGATACCATAAACCATGCGGTCACAGTCCAATATTAAATCATTGTTGAGGATTTTTGTATCGTCACAGTCATCACCGAATATTAACCCTTCAGCGACATTAGGTCCTTTTACAGTAATTTCATTGCCAACAAAAGTGTTGTTTTTAGCTGTGGTTGATGAGAACTGTCCTGTTGAATGTGCAATAGCTCCAGCACCATACAAGTAATTGTCCATACCTTCAACATCTATTTTATTGTTTGAAATCATGTTGTTGTCACAGTCATAGTAGAAGTCAATACCTACAAGTGAGTTTGTTGAATTGGAAGGCAATGCCTCTTTGATTAGTGATCTTACTTTTACATCATTTCCGGTTAATGTGTTGTTGGATGACTTGATCATTAAAATACCGTAGGTTCTGTAGATTTCAGGAACAATATTTGTTCCGTCAAGACAGTGTTCTTTCAATACATCGCCTAAGCATTGGCCGATGCAGACTTCAGATGTGTTTGCATTAATATCAGCACCGTCTTCAAATACATGTATCTCGCCTGTTCCAAGACAGTTGACCACATTGTTTGTAAATTCACATTCTTCAGCACCGTAACCAAGTAAAGGATATGTCAATGAGTTTCCGCTGGAGAATAGTTCATTATCTTCAACATAAATCTTTGATGACTGATAGATATAGACTGCATAAGCGGATGCAGGGTCATAAACTGTAATGTTGTTGTTTACAATCTTTACGATTTGAGCGTCAGCTACAAAAATACCCCATGCATTATGCCTTTCAGCATTCTTATTGATTATAGTCAAGTTTTCAATCCAGACAGAATCTGTTGTTACAATGAATGTGGAGTTGGTAAAAGTCGGATTGTTACCGGTTATTTTAACGCTGTCTGTAACAAGAATCTGTTTATTGTCAAATTTACCGTCGAAGAATAGAATATCTCCGTCCTGTACAAAGTCATTTTTCAGGTTTCCGCTTTCATCGATGAAATTGTGATAATTAGCTGGAGTGATGACATGTGTTGTTCCATTGAAGTTAAAGTCAGGAACTGAAGGGTCCACTTCACCTGAAGGAGTCAATACTGTACCGCTACCAGTGTTGTTTCTAATAACCCATGAATCCTTATCTGCATCAGCTGCATTAATCATGTACTTGTTTGAAGTGGTAATCTGGTTATTTGTAACAGTAATTTTTGAAGGATATTTGGTTTTTGATGATTTTGAAAGCAATACACCAATACCACTGTCTGATACAATCACATTTCTGTCTACAACAATTCCTTCCTGATTGCCCTGCTGGTGAACAGCAGCACCGGAAGTGGTGTAGATTTCATTTCCAATGATTTTATCATCATCACCGCTTGCTTCTATACCGTATCCTTTGGATGCATTGACATAGTTGTCTTCAACGACAGAATTGTCCCCAACAGAAATAGCTGCTCCAACAAAATTACCATATACAGTATTGTTTCTTACTGTTGCATCGGATGCAAGTGCAATACCATAATCTCCACCTGTTGCAGCATGTGAACTGAAGTCTGTACCTGCAACGTGAATGATATTGTTTATAACCTTATTTGATGGCATGTTTGAAGAGGATACTCCTCTGTATGCACCTTCAATGACATTAGAATCTACAGTGTTGTTTCCACCCATCAATTGGATAGCATAAGCCCAGGAAGTAGTGTTTACAGTGTATGTAATGACATTCTTATAGATTACATTGTTGAATGACTCCCCACCCTTGAAAGTGCCTCCGCCATAGCTGGACAAATAGATTGCATTAGCATCTGCAACACGAATGCTATTCTCAGCAATATAATTGTTATCCGCACTTCCCAAAAGAATAATGGAAGTTGATCTTGAACCGTGACCATATGTCTGGCCGTAAGCTTCAAGAGTATTTTTAACAACCCTGTTGAAATCGGAATTTTCATTTAACAAAATAGGATAAGAGGACATTCCAGTATTTTTAATGTTGTTGTCATGAACATAACAGTTTTTAGCACCATCAATAAAAATTCCAGAATGATAATTTTCAGTATTTCTGATTGTCAAACCGCTGATTTCAGTTCCGGAAGCTCCACTGGTAAGCTTAATGATACCGTTGGAGATTGTTCCGCCAGAACCTTTAAGAATAATTTTCTTGTTGATGGTGAAATCCTTTTGTGAGAAATCACCGCTTAAAATTACAGTATCTCCTGAACTGATAGGACCACCCATTTCACCTGAACTTGCGAAATATTGGCTATAAGTATCAGAAGTGACAGTATATTGTGAAGCAGTCAACACTTCACCATTTTGAGAAGCCTCATCAATGCCTAATGTTTCATTGGTATCGTCAGCTGCGCTGACTGCACCTAAAGAAACGATTAAAAGCACAAACAAGACCAAAATAATATTAATCTTATTAAACATTTAATCACATCATAACTTTTTTAAAATACATTTGACAAAAAAATGCATTATAAATCTATTTTTGTAATTAAACAATATTTAAAAATTGCGAAAAAAAAGAAAAATCAGATGATTTTAATATTCATCAAAATCATCCTTATTGCGAACATAACCAACCAGGAATATTGCAATCAACACTATTATAGCAATAATTACAACAATAGGCATGCTTGAATCAGCACTAGCGCTTTTAGCTGGAGAACTTTTAGAAACTTCATAAGCATCAGATTCACTGGCTTGAGAAGCATCCTCACTGGAATCACTGCTTTGAGATGAGTCACTGGTAGATTGTGCAGAAGCAGAAGCACTTGCACTTGCATCCTGTGACGAAGCAGGTTGATCTCCAACAGCAGTCTGTCCACCAGCCTGACCACCATTGCTTTCACTGGTTCCGTTGACCAATACCTCTTCAGATGAAGGATTTGTTTCACTTTCACCATTACCATTGTCCGGTGCATCAGGAGCAGTGTATAACGGATCAGTCAAAGTAGCCTGAGATAAAATCTGAGCATATAACTCTTTCATTTGAGGAGAAAGAGTACTTGCCTGAATGATTTTCATGTTAAAGTCCAAATTCTTACAGGTGTGGTGACAACATGCAACACCATATTTAACAGCCATTTCAATAATATTATTAGCCAATTCCTGAACAGCCGTAGGATCACCTTCCCAAATATTTTGGTCATATAAATAAAACATCCAAGCAGCCATACTTTGCCAAGCGGCAGCCTGAGCAGTAGACTGAACTGTTCCAGTTAATCCATTGTAAGTATTAGCTATCTGATTACCTAATTCTGCATTTAATTTGCCTCCACCTAAGATTAATCCACCATACAAGTTTTCCATGTTTTTAGCATATGAAAGTGAACCTGCCTGTGAATTAACCAAAGGATTGTAGTAATTAGGATTTAAAATCATACTACGGATTTCAAAGTCCAATTCTTCTTCATAGCTTCTTGAAATATAATTGTTCTGGTTTCTGATATCTACAAATGCAGTATCAGGATTTGCACCAAGAGTACGTGCAGCATTATATAATCCACCAAACCAATCATAATAATCATCTGAATCGATGAATCTCCAAGTACTGTCGAAATTCTGAGTAATCAAATCAACTTGTGAGAGTAATGTTTTATAAGCTTCTTTTTGAGGAGTTACAACAATATTACCTTTGTCATCCATATTCCAAGCAAATGAAACCTTATCAAGATAAATACTTGTTGCTTCTTCATTAACGGTTTCAATATTCCAATCACTGGTACTTGGAATAAAATTACTCATACCAGTACCTTCCAGAATAGCACCAGGAAGACCATATAACCTATCGATTATACCAGTTTGATTATAATGGAGTTTAACATAATTTTGTGAGAAGTCTTCGCCTTCAGCATTCAATGCTAGATTTACTCCTGTAAGCAGCCAGGTTAACCAATCCTTATTACTGGTTACAATACTTGCAAATACATCAATTCTTGGTCTGTTAACGACACTGCCATCATTTAACTGTACAGTCAAATCACTTAACGGAAGCATTTCAACACCGATGACCTTACCGTTTTCAGCCCAAACAGGTCTGCATCCCAAGAAGTACAGGAATTCTGCAATACCAATTCCCTCTGTTCTTGATATTTCAGTACCCCAAAGGATTAATGAAGTTAATTTAGGCCATTCACCATGCTCTTCCATGTAATTAGCCAAAAGCAAATTAACGATTTTAACTGCAGATGCATAAGCTGACCTGGATGGCATCTTTGTTGAATCAGATGCAAAACCATCATAACCTGTTGGAATTGAATCACCGTAAGCAGGGTCTGCAAATAAACCTGCAAGCACATAATCTCCTTCAAGAGCCTTGATGATTGCAGCCCATTCATTATTGTTTTCAATATTTACAATAACGCTAGCCGCATAAGCAGTATCATTGTAAAGAGCAGAGCCTTTAGCAATTCCATACTCATCATTGAGATATTCAACGGAAGTTCCGCAAACCAAAGCGGTAACATATTCTTTCAGGAATGAAACAACTGAAGCTTCAACCAACTCATAGGCATCATGATGGCGAATATCATCATAAAAACTCATATTTGCCAATTCAGGATAGAAATGAGCTAAAATATGATTATATATTCTTGTTTGAGATGTTGTAACAGTTATAACCTCTTCAATTAACTCGTATCCAGTTAAAACCTTACCTAAATTATGCAAACCATAAGTATAGAAATCATCTTCCATACCTTCCAAATAGGAGTGCAATTCAGCCACATATTCATCAAATGTTTCATTGGATTCATTGAATTTGGAATAACCTAATGAAGGAGCTAAACTAATGATTAAATCCTTATATTCTTCAGCATTGGTAGTAACGTTGAGTTTGACCTGATCTCTGTAGTGAGCAATATATTCAGCCAAAAGAGTATAGTTACCATATAATGCAGATGAAACCATTGCAGGAGTCATGTGGGTAATCATCAGTGGAGCAATTCTATCACGTGCAACCATAGCTTCTCCAGGGTTGGAAACAATATACGGATAAACTGTAGGAGTTAATGTTAACTCAAAGGTCCAGTCCCCTTCCATTACCCCGATATTTCTACCAGGAAGCCATTCAAGTGTTCCGTGAGTACCCATGTTGATTAATGCATCAGCGCCAACTATCTGATCCAACCATTCATAGAATGCAACATACTGCTGATGAGGAGGCAAGCTCAAGTCGTGGTAATTTTGAACTTCTTCCCATCCTCTTGAAGGCTGGAAAGTAATGAAGATATTACCAAACCATAATCCCGGAATTACAATATATGTATTATTGTAAACCATGATTTCTCCTAAACCGTCACCCCAGCGATTAATCATCCATTCATATAATGCCGGATTGATATGTGCAGTCAAATTATAGAACTGGTTTAAATCAATTAGCTGATTATGTGCCATCAAATCATCAAAGTTTTGTTCTACATATTCATTTAATAAACCTCTTGCCCAAGTACCTTTATTACCGAATTTTACAATCAATTCAGTTAAATTATATAATGAAGGAATGTCTGAAATGTTTCCGACATTAAAACCTGCCTTTTCCAGCTGGAAAAGTAAGTCATAAGTACTTTGGAATACATCAAGATATGATGCACCGATTTCTGCCTTACCCGGTGGGTAGTTATATAGAATAATTGGAACAACCTTATCAGCATTATCCATTTCCTTGAGTTCAGCCCATTGGCAGGACAACTTGACCATCTTGTCTACACCTGATTGAATGACATGAGATTTACCCATACCGTCAACATATGATAAAACAATAGGTCCGTATACACCCTCAAAACTTGGATATGTAACTGAAAAAGTCCATTCTATTTGAGGACCAAGCTCATTGAGATAACTTGTCTCGGAAATGTCATAAACACCTTTTAATACTGCAAGGTCAATATCTTCCAAATCCCCTTCAGCAGAACCATTTGCATAATTTAAAGACCAACTATAAAGTGAGGTAATAGCTGAAATACCGACTGTTGAAATATCAGTGATTTTATTTAATATAGAAGACATTGAAGGAACGGTACCTGTTTTAAATACATTGAAAGCAGCTCTTCCGTTAGCTTCATAACCTCTAATTAAAGCATCAACTACACTTCCACCAGAATAGTAAGTAGCAATAGCTATGAATGGCTTGTCATAAGAAATATTGCCGATATAATCCTTTTCAAATGTTTTGAAAAGAGTTGTAGGATCCAAAGTATTTTCAAGCCAGTTAGGATAATCCTCAATCATCCAATTAAGGCTTCCATGTCCATCAGCATCATATCCCGGATTGTTTTTAATCCATCCATTAATTGTGTTTCCATCAGGAACTATTGTATAAATTCCTAAATCAGGATGGTAAAAACCACATTCAGGACTCATTAATGGAGCATTGTTTACATCCAATAGAGGATTGGTGTATTTGGAAGGATTAATTAAATAATATACATATTTAAGATAATTTTTCATGTTTTTATCTAAAACATCAGAATTATCAATATCCTCAGCCTGGAAATAAGAACCTATATAAGTATTTTCTATTGTATGGAATGTGTTATTAGCTGCATTTGCACCCACAATATGTATTCCTGTTGCATTCAATATGCTGTCTGAATAAATACCGAATGTATAAGCCACATTATAATTGATGTTAGCAGGTGAAGTCTCAAGAACTTCTTTCAGGTATTCACCAGTTACAGTATGGTATGAACCTTCATTGAACATATCAAGCTGGATGAATTTTGCATATTCAAATAGCCATTCCCTTGTCAAATCAAAGTTTGTTGTACTTATATAAGCAACCCTTTTTGACATTTCCATCAATAAATCAACTTTTTCATTGTGTGAATCATAATCCACCAACAAGAGTATATCAGGAATAAACATATAGTCAATAGCTTGAGAAGTTTTTGCTGATAAATCAACACTCTGGCGATAAGGCTCATAAGTGGAATATTTAATCTCAACATTATACATTGCTGAGTTTAAATTTGATATAACTACATTACCCTCACTATTTGTTAATCCTGAAAATACCAAATTGTTAGATGAATCATAAACTGATACGCTTGCATTAGCCAGATTAACACCATCTTCACTCCATGTTTTGTTTTGGTCAACATATGAATCACTTACGTGAACATTTATCGAATTGGGTGCCTGCAATACATCAGGAGAATCTGTGCTTGTCGCAAGCAAAGTTGAATTATCCTCTGCAGAAATCGCATTCAGCGAAAACATAAGCATTAACGAAATTATTAGAATAAACATCAACTTACTGTCTAACTTTTTGATATTTTCACCCCCTTTTTATGCTAATTTATAAAATCATAGCAGCATTAAAAATTATCCACTATAAGTGTAATTTATTAATTACATGATATATAAAATTTAGTAAGCATCAATTCAAATTGACTTTTTTGTCCAATAGAATTGTATGAAGTAAATATTGTCTTGATAGGGTAAAAATCAGACATGTTAAAAAAAATGAAGATGAAATTAATAAGTTATTCATTTTTCAAAACAATAACATCATTCATCATTTCAATTAAAATTTTATTAATAGGATTTAATATAGAAAACTCATTTTCCTTAGGCAAGTTTTCATTTAAAGGAAATAGCTGAAGTGATGACATGCACAGGTCAGTCGATCTGACTGCAAAATAGCTATAGTACTGGCCCCTATCATATTTTACGATTATGCCAATGTCATCTGTTGGCTTATGACCGGGAATGCCTTCCTCTTCATAGATTTCAAAGACCTTTGTTGAATCTGCAGTGACCAGAACATACTGCTTTTTGAAATAAAGCTCATCTGCTTCAAGTTCGTACTCATCATAGGATACAATCTCATCGACAGCATCAGGTGAAACCCTCATTTCAGGATTACAGTAAGCTAGAGAAATATAAATGCCTTCATCATCCAAGGCTTTTGATACCAAATCAAAGTAAAAATTATCCAATTTTAATTTTGGAGGATTTTCCTCAAACAATCTATCAATAGGAAGAGTATAAGAACCATTCTGTATTACACTGCAGTAAAAATGTTCTTCTCCCAAATAACCTGCAGTTGATGCTTTTTCTATTGTTTTTTTAACATCAATATCAATTTTTTCAAGATTTCTGGCCATATCAATAGCTTTTTTATCACTTATCAACTTCAACACCTTTATTAATACTCTGATTTTCAATGCACTTATATATAAACACAACTTACCTACATATATATTTAAATACTACTTATTATAATTATAATTTAGAGGTGAAAATATGCGCAAATCTTTGATTGGTATAATACTCTTATCAATTGTTATTGTTGGTATCGCTTTGCCTATTGGGTTTTCAGCTCAATCAAATACCAAAGTGATTACCTATGGTGAAACGACTTATAATAATGCAAACTATAAGTCTACTGTGGATAACTTCTTTAATCAACAGGCAAAAGTTGATGTGAAAAATATTGACTCCAAAACTATTACAGCAGCTGATGTGAATAAAATCTCAAGTACCATAACAGGAAAAACCTATGGTTCAGATCAAATATTCTCATGTGCATTAGTTGACTTAAGCGAACAAGGAAATATTAAAGTAACTGTGGATAAATCAAAAATCACCACTATTACTGCGGATATGTACATCTCAGCACTAAAATCTGCTGGAGTTACTCATGGACATGCATATGTAACCAGTCCAGTATCTGCAACTGGTGAATCCGCACTTGCGGGAATTATGAATTCATACGAAGCAGCGACCAATGTTCAAATTCCAGATACTGTAAAACAAGCTGCTAACGAAGAAATTTACACTGAATCAGAAATCGTGCAAAAAGATAATGTCAGTGCAGACCAATTAACAAAATTAGTGGATGATGTTAAAGTAACTGTACAACAAAATAATATTACAAACCACAATACTATTGTAAACATTATTCAAAACTACACTGTAAACAACAACATCAATATGTCAAACAGTAGTATTGAAAACCTTGCTACAAGTATTGGTGGTGTTCAGGCTGTACAAGGAGATGTTGCAAACTACACTGATAAAGTAACTCAAGTTGTAGGAAACAATTCAGGCGGCATGTCTTTAGACGGAATATTTAGTAAATTAGGATTATAATCCTAATTTCATCTTTTTTTTATTTATCATGAACTGAAAAATGTTCTATTAATTAAAATATTTTAAAAATATTATTCATTTTTAAAAAAAATGTCAAAATTTTATAATAATTAATTTAATGCTTTTATTTGATATTTAAACATTAAAAAATCGCCAATTATATATTTATGAAAAATCTAAATTATATAAATAAGTGATATAATGTCGAATAAAAACAAAAGTGTATGGAACAGTAATATAACATTTATTTTAGCAATGATAGGTTCTGCTGTTGGACTTGGTAACATTTGGAGATTCCCAAATGTATTGTACTCCAATGGTGGAGGATCATTTATGATACCATATATCATATCATTATTCCTTTTGGGAATTTCATTTGTTTTAGTAGAATATGCAGTTGGATATAAATTCAAGACATCACTATCAAAGATATTATACTCAGTGTATAATAAACTTGAGCCTGTAGCATGGTTTGTTTTGACAATCGTGTTTTTAATTACAACATATTACATCTGTGTTGTAGGATGGGATTTGATATATGTTATCTTAAGCTTTACAAAAGCATGGGGATCAAATCCTGATTTATTCTTTTCACAATCAGTATTGCAGGCAACAGATTCAATAGATGGAATAACAACTATAGTGCCTGCAGTATTAGCATCAATCGTGGCCATTTGGTTTGTTACATGGGCAATTATAAGAACTAATTTGAATGAAGGAATAGGAAGAGTAAGCAAGGTTTTACTTCCGCTACTTTGTATAATCGTAGTGATTATTGTAATATTTTCCTTAACATTGCCTGGTGCATCAATTGGATATACCCAAATATTCACTCCTGATTGGAATGCATTATTAAATCCGAATGTTTGGCTTGCCGCATTCGGTCAAATCGTATTTTCCTTAAGTCTAGGTATGGCAATTGCACTTACATATGCAAGCTACCTACCGGAAGGATCCAAATTAACAGACAATGCAATAGTCGTAGCATTTTCAAACTCAGGATTTGAAGTTTTTAACTCAATAGGAATCTTTTCCATTTTAGGATTCATGGCAATGACTAGCGGAATACCATTCAATGAATTGGTAACTGAAGGAACAGGTCTGGCATTTGTTGTATTCCCACAAGTATTTAATGTAATGGGACCAAGTGCACAGATTATAGGGCCTTTATTCTTCTTATGCATATTCTTTGCAGGAATTACTTCAATCATTGCACTTTTAGAGGGAGTATGTTATTCAATTTCAGAAAAATTCAATTTTTCACGTAAAAAATCAGCAACTATTGTATGTATTGTTGGAGTATGTGTCTCATCAATATTTGCAACAGGGGCTGGAAGCTTAATTCTTGGAGTATTTGATGCATTCTTAAATAACTTTGCATTATTATTTGCAGTGCTTCTTGAATGTATAATATTCGGATGGATATACGATTTTGATAAATTGATAGCTACTTTAAATGAAAATTCAAAAATAAAAGTAGGAAAAACTTGGAAAACTGTTATTAAATTCATATTACCAATATGTATTTTATTCCTTTGGATACAAGGAATCCTCTCATCACTTGCAGATGAAGATCCTGTAAGCATTACCATAAAAGCAATATTACTTATTGTATTGATTGCACTTCCAATAATATTTACAAAGCTGCCTGCAAAAAATGAAGATTTCTACAAGGAAATAGAGCACTAAAATACCAAAAGATAGCTATTATTAAAA
>OCTX012270120.1_pt1 | contig 13311 bp, 8 predicted proteins | sample 1539691 | NCBI WGS metagenome assembly OCTX01 (sample SAMN02144231, study PRJEB22623) | gut metagenome | biome: sheep rumen | host: Ovis aries | place: New Zealand
GCGCAGGCCTGCTTTGTACAGCCCGCAGTCATATCTTTCGGATAAAAATACAGGATCACCTTCTGCCCCAGATAGTCCGACAGGGAATGCATCTCGCCATTCTGATCCGGCAGTGAAAAATCGGGAGCCTTTGTTCCGACTTCCAGCATAATTGTACCTCCTTGGAGAATCTTTCCGGACGCTTGAGGACATGGTCTCACAAGCGCAAAGTTGAGCGAATAAATGAAAGGGCTTTTCTTCTTGCGGTATTGGACGGACACAATGTCCATGACGACATGGCAGTCCCCCGCTTCTGATTTTATAACACCTGCAGCATTCCGGTCAATTTTCAACACAGCAGGCGGATCTTTTTCATTCGGTTTAGTTACAGTCATCTGCCCCGCCTGTCCCGTGTCAGCCGAAGGCAAAAAAACGCATTGCACGGGACCTGTCATAACCAAGAAAAACACAGAGGACTGCGTCCGGAAAAACGCAGTCCTCTGTGTATGGTAATCCACTTCTCTGAAGGCAGGATGTACAGTGAAACCATTTTATGTTTATGTTGTTTATGCATTTATGTTGACAGATCAAAGACCAAGGTTTTCTCCCTTGGTCCGGATCACCTCCGCGTACCAGGCAGCGCTGTCTTTAGGGATACGTTCCATGGTCCGGTAATCTACATAGATCAGGCCGAAGCGGTCATCATAGCCGCTGTGCCATTCATAATTGTCCGTGAAGGACCAGTGGAAATAACCCCTTACCGGCAGGCCGTCCAGGCATGCCTTTTTCAGAGCCCTCAGATAGCGGTGCAGGAAATCGATCCGGTCGGGATCGTGGACACTCCCGTCCAGAAAGATCCTGTCGTTGCAGCTCTGTCCGTTCTCTGTGATATAGATGGGTACATGGTAACGCTCGAAGATCAAACGAGGCCCCCAGTAAAGCACTTCGGGGGTCACCGGCCATTTGAGGGCAGTGCGGGGATATCCCGGGTATTTTTCCTCCATTCGATATCGGCCAGTCTCATCCTGCACCAGGCCGTGGCCGTTGTAGATATTGAGCCCCGCGAAATCGATCGGAGAAGAGATGATCTCCAGATCCTCCTGCGGAATGCTTCCGACCAAGCCTGCCCAGGGATTGTGGGGATCATCCGGATAGTGCCCCAGAAAAACAGGGTCAAAGAACCACTGATGATTAAAAAAGTAACCCGGATTCACATCGGGCGGGAGTGAACTGAAGGAAGCTGTCCGCAGGGCATCCGGCGTCTCCATGGCTCTGTCTCTGTCCGGATCATCTCCCGGCAGATCATGCAGATAAGCCAGCGCGCCTGTAGAGGAGGCTCCGATCTGCGCATCCGGCACTTGTCTGCGGATCGCGCGGACGGCCAGTCCGTGCGCCAGCAGCAGATTGTGCCAGCACCTGAACAGGGTCTGCGGATCCAGCTGCAGGCCGGGCGCGTGCAGGCCGTTTCCCATCCCCAGGCCGATCGCGCACTGCGGCTCATTGATCGTGATATAGTTTGTAACACGACCTTTGAAATGTGCGGAGACAAAAGCTGCATAATCTGCAAAGTGCTCCGCAGTCTCACGATTCATCCATCCTCCCTTATGATAGAGGGCAAGCGGCAGATCCCAGTGATAAAGCGTGATCCAGGGTGTTATGCCGCGGGACAGGCAGCCGTCCACAAGGCGGTCGTAATAGGCGATTCCGGCGGGATTGAGCCCCGCGAAGGAAGAGGAAGAAGCCCGGCTGCCGCTTCTTCCCGCCTCATCCATTCCTTTTACTCCATTTGCTCCATTTACTGTCCCGTCCGGAAAAATACGCGGCCAGCTGAGACTGAAGCGGTAGTGCCTGATGCCCAGACTGCGCATCAGGTCCAGATCCTCCTCTGCCCGATGATAGGCATCACAGGCAGTATCGCCGCTATGTCCGTTGAAAGTCTTTCCGGGTATATGTGAAAAATGATCCCAGATCGACGGTCCCTTGCCGTCTTCGAAGGCACCGCCTTCGATCTGATAGGCCGCGCTTGCCGCGCCCCAGACAAAATTGTCAGAAAACTGCATAGACTGCCCTCCTCTTCCTGCCGCAGGCTCCCTGCAGCAGACTGGATACGGAAACTATCCGCAAATGCCAGAGCGAGCAGGGCTTTTGGAGCCGCCCGGCCCGCTGTTTTCAAATCTTTATCCCTTGACAATTTATCCCATTACAACCGTAACGTTATATTCCTCACAGCCGTCCTGTGCCGGGATCAGCCTTCCGCTGACACTCTTTCCGTTGACTGTCATCGCAGCCACCCCGTGCTGGACGCCGGCGGTATTGTCGATCTCGATGTGATAGAGGGCTCCCCGGTAGATCCGCTCGCAGTGATAGTTTTTGAGTGTATCCGGAATGCAGGGATCGATCTGCAGGCCGTCCAGTGTCGGAATAATACCCAGAATATACTGGCTCATACAGGCAAAGGTCCAGGCTGCCGTTCCGGTCAGCCAGCTGTTTTTGCCCTCTCCGAAGGTTGCGGCATCCCGTCCCGCGATCATCTGGCAGTATACATAGGGCTCAACCCGGCGGATGTCCACCATATCCTCCAGATAGAAAGGACAGGTCTTGCGGAACACTTCAAAGGCGCGGTTTCCGTGTCCGAGGACGGTCTCTGCACAGGCGATCCAGGGATTGTTGTGGCAGAAAATACCCGCGTTCTCCTTGTATCCCGGCGGATAGGAAGTGATCTCGCCCAGTTCGGGATGGTAGACTGTATAAGCCGGCTGATGCAGTACGATGCCGTACCTGGTATCCAGGTGCTTTTCGACGCTTTCAAGAGCCGCAGCCGCCTGGCCGGTCTCTACACCGACACCCGCCATGACACACATGCCCTGGGGCTCAATGTATATTTTTCCTTCCTCGCAGACATGGCTTCCCACAGGTCTGGAAAATGCATCATAAGCCCTTATGAACCATTCTCCGTCCCAGCCTGCATCCAGAATGATTTTCTTCATATCCTCGACCTGGCGGCGGACCTCCTCAGCTTCCTCTGAAAGGCCCGTATGCCGGCAAAGATCCGCATATTCCAGTCCGTATTTGACGAACATGCCCGCAATGAAGACGCTCTCCGCGACAGGTCCCTCGCTGGGACCGGTCGTCTGAAAACTTTCGCCGGGAGTTGTGGAGAAACAGTTCAGATTCAGGCAGTCGTTCCAGTCGGCGCGGCCGATCTGGGGCAGGCCATGGGGGCCCCTGTGGTCTGCCGTATACCTGAAGCTCCTGCGGAGATGTTCCATCAGGGTCGCTTTATTGGTGTCACTGGAATCAAAGGAACACATTTCATCCAGAATACTGAAGTCGCCGGTCTCTTTGATGTAGGCGGAAGCCGCTGCAATCAGCCAGAGGGGATCATCGTTAAAGCCGCCGCCGATACCGGCGTTGCCCCGCTTGGTGAGAGGCTGATACTGATGATAAGTGCTTCCGTCCTCGAACTGGGTATTGGCAATATCAATAATACGCTCTCTCGCCCTCTCCGGGATCAGGTGGACAAAACCGAGGAGATCCTGGCAGGAATCGCGGAATCCCATCCCCCTTCCCAGTCCGCTCTCATAATAGCTGGCGCTGCGGCTCATGCAGAAGGTGACCATGCACTGATACTGGTTCCAGATATTTACCATGCGGTTGAGTTTGTCGTCACTGCTGTCGATCTGCAAATGAGACAGAAGGGAATCCCAGTATCCGGCCAGAGCCGCCAGCGCTTCATCTACCTGCTCGTCCGTCTGGAAGCGCTCCAGAAGGCGGTCCGCCGGCGCTTTATTGATGATGCCGGGCGCCTCAAACTTCTCCTCCACGGGATTTTCGCAGAATCCAAGCACAAAGATCATGGATGTGGTCTCTCCCGGGCAGAGCCGGACGGACAGGTGATGGCTTCCCACAGGAGCCCACCCGTGCGCGATACTGTTTCGGCTCTTCCCCTCCATCACAGCCTGCGGAGAAGCAGTCCCTCTGTAAAGACCGACGAAATCGTCCCGGCTGGTGTCAAATCCGGCAAGATCCCGGTTTACAGAAAACACAGCATAGTGATTCCTTCTCTCCCGGTATTCTGTCTTGTGATAGATCCGGCTTCCGCAGACTTCCACTTCACCGGTGGAGAAATTGCGCTGGAAATTGGACGAATCATCCTCCGCGTTCCACAGGCAGAATTCCACGTAGCTGAAGACGTCGAAAACCTTTTCGCGGTCACTCTTGTTAGTGAAGGTCAACCTGTTGATCTCGCAGGGCGCATCCACCGGCACGAATACTTCCTGCTTTGCGGCCAGATAATCCTTTTCTGCTTCAATTACCGTGTATCCAAGACCGTGGCGGCAGCTGTAGTCATCCAGTTCTGTCTGGACGGGCTGCCAGCCCGGATTCCACACAGTATTCCCTTCTTTTATATAGAAATAGTGTCCGCCGCAGTCCATAGGGCTGTTATTGTAGCGGTATCGTGTCAGGCGCAGGAGTTTTGCGTCCTTATAAAAGCAGTAGCCGCCTGCTGTGTTGGAAATCAGACGAAAAAAATCCTCAGTCCCCAGATAATTGATCCAGGGGAGCGGCGTCCTCGGATTTGTAATCACATATTCCCGCTTCTGATCATCAAAATAACCGTATTTTCCCATTTTTCCCTCCAGTCCAACACTTATTTAGCTTTCGAAATCGTTTTCGATACGAAATAAAGCGCTCTTCCCTTTTTCATCTAAGCATAAAGCAAAACAATCAAAAAAGCAATCAAAATACTGAAATTATCTGTAAAATTTGGTAAATACGACAAAATTCACCCCGATTTATTATGAATTTTGTCGGGTTGCATTTTTTCCTTCCGGGATTTACAATGGATTTACGAAAACGTATTCGGAACGCAGATTGATATAGCTGAAACAAGTCAGAACAACCCAGAACAACCTGGGAAGGACAGAAAATGGGAAGCAGAAAAGGTAATATCACAATTAAAGATATATCCCTCAAATGCGGCGTTTCTGTTGCAACGGTGAGTAAGGCCCTGAATAATTACGGTGACATCGCACCGGAAACCGCGGAGCTGATCAGAAATACCGCCCGGGAAATGCATTACATACCAAATACAGCCGCCAGGCAGCTGAAGACAAATACTTCACATAACATCGGCGTCCTGTTTGTGGATGAAATGAATTCGGGTCTTACACATGAATATTTCTCCGGGATCCTGGATGCCGCAAGGTCCGAGGCGGAAGGCCTTGGATACGACATTACCTTTATAGGAAAAAACATGGGCGGAAAGCCTATGACCTATCTGGAGCACTGTCAGTACAGAAAAGTCGACGGCGTGCTGATCGCAAATGTTGATTTCTCGGATCCGGGTGTTGTTGAGCTGGTAAAAAGCGGAGTCCCGGTGATCACCATCGACTACGCATTTGACAGCACCAGCTGCGTGATGTCGGACAACATGGAAGGCTGTTATGCCCTCACTTCTCTCCTGATTGAAAAGGGACACAGGAAAATCGCTTTTATTCACGGCGAGAGGACCTCTGTGACAAATAAGAGGCTCGTAGGGTTTAACCGGGCGCTGAGGGATCACGGGATCGAACCGTATGAACGGTATATTGTCCAGGGACGTTTCCACGATCCGAAAAAAAGCCGCGAGGCAACCAGATACCTGATGGAACTGCCGGACCCGCCCACGGTCATTATGTACCCGGATGATTTTTCCTATATAGGCGGCATGACAGAGCTGGAAAAAATGGGGCTCTCCGTTCCGCAGGATGTCAGCACAGCCGGTTATGACGGCATCCCCATCAGCCAGTTCCTCCGCCCCAAGCTGACAACCTATCATCAGGACGCGGAGCAGATCGGGAGAGTTTCCGCCAGAAAGCTTGTCGAAACGATTGAGAACAAGAAAACCTGCATTCCTGAAGAAATCTCTGTTTCAGGATACGTACTTGAAGGAACCAGCGTAGCATCATTGCCGGCCGCTCCCTGACCGGAATGCAGGATACACTGTGTCTGACATCAGTGCCGCCTGCAGTGCTGCATCTGTTATAGATGAAAACGGTTCACCATTGGTATTTCATTCAGATCAAAAGTAAGTCTGTCATGAAAGGAGTAGTTATGAAGAAGAAAGTAATCAGTATCTTAATGGCCGGCATTATTGCCGCATCGCTCGCAGCCTGCGGCTCCGGAGGCTCAGGCAGCTCCGGCGGCACTGAGGCTCCCAAGTCAGAAAAGACCGAGACATCCACTGTCGAAGCAGGAGCAGAGGAAGGAAAAGTCCTCAACATCCAGTGCTGGAATGATGAGTTTGCAAGAAGAATGCGCGACCATATGCCCGGCTACGAAGCCGCTGACAAGGATGACGCGACAAAGGGCGGCAAACTGGGTGATGTAGAAGTCAGATTCTCGATCACTCCTTCCACAGACAACGCATACCAGAACAACCTGGACGCTGTCCTTCCTGAAAATGCGGACGCCGCAGCGGATGACAAAGTGGATATGTTCCTCGTCGAGGCAGATTACGCACTCAAATATGTGAACACCCCTGTCGCTCTTCCCATCGCCGATCTGGGCATCACCGAGGACGAGCTGGCAAATCAGTATAAGTATACAAAGGATATCGTCACAGACGAGGAAGGAAACCTGAAAGGTCTGAGCTGGCAGGGATGCCCCGGCGTTCTGATCTACAACAGAGATATCGCAAAAGAAGTTCTCGGCTCCGATGATCCCGAAGAAGTCCAGAAGGCAGTCGCGGACTGGGATACCTTTAAGAAAACAGCCGATCAGCTGAAAGAGAAGGGATATAAGATCACTTCCACCACAAATGATACCTATCGTGTATTCTCCAACAACGTCTCCTCTCCCTGGGTAGTTGACGGAAAGATCAATGTTGATGACAGTATCAAGACATGGGTTGACATGTCCAAGGAAATGGTCGACAAGGGTCAGACCGGAACCGCCGATCTGTGGTCTGAAGACTGGTCCAAAGGCTTTGCCAAAGATGCGGACGTGTTCTGCTACTTCGGACCCGCATGGCTGATCAACTTCTCCATGGGCGCAGTCGATGACGGCAGCAATGAAGATGACGGTTCCCGTACATTCGCAGGCGGCTGGGGAGCCACTGTAGGCCCGCAGGGCTTCTACTGGGGCGGCACATGGATCTGCGCCGCTGCAGGCACAGACAATCCCACTGCTGTCGCGGAGATCATGAGACAGATGACCACAAACGAAGATGTCCTGACCGAAATCGTCAAGGATGACAACGACTTCGTCAACAACAAGCCCGCAATGGAAGCAGCTGCTACAGATGACAGCTTCGCGTTCAAGCCTCTTGGCGGCCAGAACCCTCTGGCAATGTTCTGTGAAGGTGCCGAGAAGATCGACCTCTCCAATATTTCCGAATATGACCAGGGCTGCAACGAGTCCTTCCAGCTGGCTATGAAGGAATACTTCGAAGGAAACGCATCCTATGACGATGCACTCGCTGCTTTCTTCAAAGCCGTCAGTGAGAAGTATCCTGAGCTGACCTATTGATCAGCTGATCAGTCCACCCGGATCGATCAGGACGGCGGATCAATCACCCTGACCGGATATTCAAAAAGCCGGCAGAAAGATGACCCGTTACATCAGATTTGAACGGCAGAGACATAAAGAGGATTTCTCTTATCAAAATGATTCATCTGAAATGAAATGATTCAGCGTTGACAACTTCTGCGTGCCCCTTCTGCCACGAAGGAGCACGCAGCGGTTTTATACCTGATCATCAGTATCCATAACATCATCAGTACCCGTATCATCAGTCATGGGATACACTGGCGTGAACCCACGCTGCGTATAGCCCCTGGATCCGCGGGCAAGCCTTGATTCAGATAATTAAACACATTACAGCGCGGAGAAGAGTTATGAAAGAAAAGAAGACAAGAAGTGCACTGCGTCATAATCGCTGGGGATACTTTTTTCTGATTCCCTTCTTTGTTGTATTTATCATTTTTCAGCTGATTCCGCTGATCACTACGATCTACAACAGTTTTTTCGAGCACTATTACAAAAACGGACTGACGGAAGTCGGACCGAACTTTGTATGGCTGGAGAATTACAAGACGCTGCTGGCTTCGGGAGATATACTGATCTATTTAAAGAACACCATGATCATGTGGATCATGGGCTTTGTCCCCCAGATCGTTCTCTCGCTTCTGCTGGCGGCATGGTTCTCGGATCCGTCTCTGCGGCTCAAGGGGAAAAAGTTTTTCCAGTCGGTCATTTATCTTCCCAACCTGATCATGGCCTCCGCATTCTCAATGCTCTTCTTTGCCCTGTTTGCCGAGACAGGCCCGATCAATTCCATGCTGATGCAGATCGGTCTGATCAGCGCGCCCTACAAATTCCTCTCTCACACTGTGAGCGCACGCGCGCTCGTAGCCTTTATGACCTGCCTCATGTGGTTCGGCAATACAACGATCCTGCTGCTGGCAGGCATGCTGGGCATCGACCAGTCACTCTATGAAGCCGCGGAAGTGGACGGTGCGTCCTCAACCCAGATCTTTTTCCGGATCACGCTGCCGATTCTGAGGCCGATTCTGCTGTACGTGGTGATCACCTCCCTGATCGGAGGTCTCCAGCTGTTTGATGTCCCCCAGATCCTGACAAACGGACAAGGCGGACCCAACAGAACAACCATGACGCTGATCATGTATCTGAACAAGCATCTGTACAGCAAAAACTATGGCATCGGCGGTGCTCTCTCCGTCATCCTGTTCTTTATCACAGGTGTCCTGAGCATCATCGTATTCCGGATCAATACCAGATCGCAGCAATAGCAGGATCCGGTTTCGCAGATTTCGCAGATATCTCTTGGCCCTGCCGCTCAATGGGGCGGAATGTCCGGAAGAGTACAAAAGAGAAGGGAGAATGACATGACAGAAAAGAAAGACAACAGGAAAAACGAAAGCTTCAGCCTGAGTGTCGGCACAAGACGCATCATAGCCTATATCGTTCTAGTGCTTCTCACGATCCTCTGTCTTTTCTGGTTCTATGTGCTGTTTGTCAATGCGACCAGGTCAAAAGCGGAGCTGAATCACGGATTCACACTGATCCCAAGCCATTACGCAGCCAAGAACCTGTACAATCTGTTCCACAACAGCAATCTTCCCATCCTCAGAGGACTGCTGAACAGCTTTCTGGTAGCAACCTCCACATGCGTTGTGAGCACGTATTTTTCGGCAATGACAGCCTATGCTATTCACGCCTACAACTTCAGGTTCAAAAACGCGGCCTTCACCTTTATCCTGGCGATCATGATGATCCCGACACAGGTCACTGCCCTGGGCTTTCTGAGTCTGCTGCGCAAAATCCATCTCATGGATTCCTTCGTTCCGCTGATCGTCCCTTCCATCGCGGCACCGGCCGTATTCTTTTATATGAAGCAATATATGGAAGCCAACCTGCCCATGGAACTGCTGGAGTCGGCGCGCATTGACGGAGCCGGCGAGCTGCGGACTTTCAACCAGATTGCTCTTCCAATGATGAAACCGGCAATCGCTGTACAGGCTATCTTCTCTTTCGTCACCAGCTGGAACAACTATTTCGTCCCTGCCCTGGTATTGAAATCCGACAGTAAAAAGACACTGCCGATCCTGATCGCGACTCTGCGCTCGGCGGATTTCCTGAAATTTGATATGGCCCAGGTATATATGTTTATCTTCATGGCCATTCTCCCGGTCATCATCGTCTACCTCTTCATGGCAAGGAGCATTGTTGCCGGACTGACAGCAGGCGCCGTGAAAGGCTAAAAAGGAATTAAAGGGTAAAAGGATTAAAGGGTAAAAAGAATAAAAGAGCAAAAAAGAAGTTCTTCTCCCGGATGATTTCTCCGGTATGAAGAACTTCTTTTATTCTTCTTTTTCCCGCCTCCGGATGATAAAATATAGCTGACAATATCCGGGAGATTTCATGCTATTGAGGGAGGTATCATCATGTCAAAAAAACTTGGAAATCTGGTCAAAGAAGCGCGTACATCCAAAGGACTGACGCAGGCTGCACTTGCTGACAAAGTGGGAGGCATCACGTCCTCCGACGTGAGCAAAATCGAACGGGGTGAAAAAGAGCCCTCACAGGATATTCTCAAAAAAATGGCAAAGGTCCTCGGCGTGACACAAAAATCTCTTCTGGACGCGGCAGCGGGCACAAAACCATCATCCGCGTCCAAAACATCGGGCAGCGGCAAGAGCAGCAGCAAGACTGCTGCCGCAAAGAAGAAAACTGCCTCGTCCTCCTCAAAGACACTTACACTGACCGCAACAGAGAAAAAGCTTGTCGAGCTCTACCGGAAAGCGGACAGCGGCACGAAAAAGGCTGCCATGAATCTGCTCAAGGGAGAGGGAAATGCGCTTGAACTGTTCGGTACTCTGCTGACCGGCAAAAAAGAAGTCTCATCCATGGCCGGAGACCTGCTTGGGTCCCTTCTTTCCGGCAAAGGAGAAGGCAGCACGACAAAAGGACCTGTGGAAGAAGCTGAGGAAGGCACAGAGCAAGGCTGATGCCTGCGCAGTGATCTTTCATATAAGTATGCGGGCGCGAGACCATGGCCGTATGGATGAATATGCTGCGCGTAATGCCGCAGACTGCAGTTGATTCACCAGGCCTGCCGCTTCGTCAGTCCTGCTTTCTGCCGGTCATCTCCAGAAGGAAGGCGCGGACCGCCTCCGTCACCTGTTCCAGATGAAAGTCATAGCAGTGGCTGTCCCCCGGAACAGGGACCAGCCGGGCATCCGTATACTTTGCAGCTATTTCCTCGGAATAGTGATACGGAACAGATTCGTCCCCCGTGCCGTGGATGATCAGCACCGGCCCCTTATAACGTGAGATTGCCAGATCCACGTCGATCATCTGCGCCGCGCGGATATAATTTTCACGGATCAGGAGAGACTTGCCTGCGTCTATTTCCATAGGAATATCAGCCGGGTCAAAGGGAACACCGAGCAGTTCTCCCTCCCGAGCAATCTGCGGGATCATGGAGGCCGGTGAAAGAGGCAGGAGGGCGCGTATTCTGTCACTCTCCATAGCGCCGACAAGCATGGTCAGAAGGCCGCCCTGGGAGTGGCCGCACAGATACAGATCCGAGACAAAGTCCAGTGTCCGGGCATAGTCGATCACAGCCATGGCATTGCTCATCCATTTAAAAAGCGTGTGGTCGCAGAAAGCTCCGCCGCTCATACCATGGCCGTACATTTCCGCGCGCAGGACCGCAAATCCGACTTGATTGGCCGTGCGCTGTACAGCGACTATGTGTCTCTCCTCCATGTCTCCCGTAAAACCGTGGATCAGGATCATCAGCGGCAGCTTACGGGATTTCTCCCGGCATTCCTCTGCACAAGTGTTTTCCGGAAGATCCAGCTTTGCGTGGATCCGTATTCCGTCATCCGATATATAAAACTCTCTTCTGTTTCTCATACCAGTTCCTGTCTCCAATCATGGGCTGAGTGCAATTTCTAATGAGATTACAATTTCTTATGAGATCATTATATGAGATCATCTTACGAGATAAAATGATATAAAAAACTTCCGCCGATATTGATCGCCCCGGCGGAAGTTTTTATATTCTCACACGACTCAGTGCTGCGCGCCTTACAGATGCAGGACGCGCTCGCGGATCTCCTGGGTCCGGCCCTGGTTCCAGAACTGGGTTCCGATGTATCCGCAGGTACGGCGGGCGACGCTCATGCGGGACTGGTCGCGGTTGCCGCAGACAGGGCACTCCCAGACCAGCTTGCCGGCATCGTCCTCGACGACCATGATCTCTCCGTCATAGCCGCAGCACTCGCAGTAATCACTCTTGGTGTTGAGCTCGGCGTACATGATGTTGTCGTAGATATATTTCATAACAGCCAGAACAGCGGGAATGTTGTTCTGCATATTGGGAACCTCGACATAGCTGATGGCACCGCCGGGAGAAAGTTTCTGGAAGTCAGCCTCGAATTTCAGCTTGTGGAAAGCGTCGATTTCCTCTGTCACATGAACATGGTAGCTGTTGGTGATGTAGTTTTTGTCCGTCACACCCTTGATGATGCCGAAGCGCTTCTGCAGGCACTTGGCAAACTTGTAGGTCGTGGACTCCATGGGAGTGCCGTAGACAGAATAGCTGATGCGCTCCGCGGCGCGCCACTCGGCGCACTTGTCGTTGAGGCGCTGCATGACCTTGAGACTGAATTCCCTGCCCTCGTCAGAGGTGTGGGACTTGCCGGTCATGCGGACGCACATCTCATAGAGACCTGCGTAGCCCAGGCTGATGGTGCTGTAGTTGTCGAAGAGCAGACGGTCGATCTTCTCACCTTTTTTGAGACGGGCAATGGCGCCGTACTGCCAGAGGATCGGAGCGACGTCGGAGACAGTGCCAAGCAGCCTCTCATGGCGGCAGCGCAGAGCGCGGTGGCAGAGTTCCAGGCGCTCTTCCAGGATCTCCCAGAACTTGTCCATATCTCCGTAAGAGGAGCAGGCGACGTCAACGAGATTGATCGTGACGACACCCTGATTGAAGCGTCCGTAGTATTTGTGCTCTCCGTTCTCGCCCAGGCCGACGGTATCGGGCGTCAGGAAAGAACGGCAGCCCATGCAGGGATACACATCGCCGTTTTTGTACTCCTTCATTACCTTGGCGGAGATGTAATCAGGCACCATGCGCTTTGCCGTGCACTTTGCCGCAAGCTCGGTCAGGCCGTAGTATCTGGAGCCGGGGAAAATATTATCCTCATCCAGTACATAGATCAGTTTGGGGAAGGCAGGTGTGATCCAGATGCCCTTCTCGTTTTTGACACCCTGCATGCGCTGGATCATGACCTCTTTGATCAGCATGGCCAGATCGTCGCGGGTACGGCCTGCGGGGACCTCATCCAGATACATGTACATGGTGACAAAGGGAGCCTGGCCGTTGCAGGTCATCAGGGTGATCAGCTGATACTGGATGGTCTGGATACCGCTCTTGATCTCCTCCGCGAGGCGGAACTCGACGACCTTGTCAATAATCTCGTCGACCATAGGCTCACCGCAGGCCTGCCGCTCTTCTGCCACCTGCTTGCGGATCTTCTTGCGGCTGACGTCGACAAAGGGAGCCAGATGCGCCAGAGAGAAGGACTGGCCGCCATACTGGTTGGAGGCGACCTGGGCGACGATCTGCGTCGTCACATTGCAGGCAGTGTAGAAACTGTGGGGCTTTTCAATCAGAGTCTCGCTGATGACAGTGCCGTTCTGCAGCATATCCTCAAGGTTAATGAGGTCGCAGTTGTGCTCCTTCTGGGCATAATAATCGGAATCATGGAAGTGGATGATACCCTCTTCGTGTGCTTTCACGACATCGGCGGG
>OCTX012272929.1_pt1 | contig 13309 bp, 10 predicted proteins | sample 1539691 | NCBI WGS metagenome assembly OCTX01 (sample SAMN02144231, study PRJEB22623) | gut metagenome | biome: sheep rumen | host: Ovis aries | place: New Zealand
TAACAGATAAGAATCTTTGAACATCATTACGGCTTTGCGAGCCAATCCTGCCTGTGGAATTGTACTCTTGAAGTTACTGGGTATTGAGTCTCGATTGTCATAGGAATTGGAGTTTATAAGCCGTATGACTTCCTTTTCTGTAAGGTTCTCTTCTGCAACACGATGTATATAATAATACTGAGCATCTAAATCTTTTACCCCTTCGATAATACGTATATGTTGGGTGAAGGGGACTCTGAAGAAGTCCTCAACTGGAAAATTCTTGATTTCAGGAATTCGTATAGATTGGTAGATGTCTATTTCATAGTCTTGCAATTCGACAATTGCGCTTGCCGATTTGTTAGATTCCATTTCGACAAGTACACTTGCCGAATTATTATCGTCGGTCGTGACCGATGAATTTGGGTCAAGCATTTGCCAGTTCTCGTAGAACTTCCGCATGTTTTTCATGCTTGACGCAGAATATCCTTTTAATCCAGGAAGTTCTTTTCGTAATATCTGGCTGATAGACTCCAAGGCTCCAGTGCCCCAAACTCCCTTGCGAGTGTTCTGAGACACAAACTTTCCAATGCCGAAATAGACAGCCAACTGTATGCGGTTCACACCTTTAGCTGCTTCGTATTGCCCCTGCAAGATTGCCGTTTTTATTATTTCAGCTGCAGGTCTGTATAATACAATTGCGTTTTCTTCCATACTCATATTCCGTCTGCAAAGTTAATCAATTCTTTCGAGTTTCACTGCTCAATGATTAGAAATCAAGTGCCTGTCCCCGTGATTCTCTGCATCTAAGATTGTCTCGGGAATCATCGAACTATCAATAAGATCACACTTATATAGGGATGTCCACAAGTTTGGATACTTGCTTAAAAATTCTTTTATGTCCTTTTTATTTGACTCCTCATATAATCCTTCTTCATCGGCTAATATACATTTATGAAAGAATGGATTCATATCAGCAATGCTTATTTCCGGAATATCAGTGATGCTAACCAAAGGCATTTTTATTTCACTACCATATTCACTGCGTCTCTGAGGTTGGAGCATAATCAGCCATCGCCTGTTTAACCATGTTTGATTCTGAAAAGTCTCATATTCGAGCATATAGCGGAATTTGTCAGGAAAAACGTCGATGATAACAGACAAGAATTTCTTGCCTGTCACATTCGGATTCGACGGTGTAAGAGGCCCGGCAACATCAGAAAATGTGGCTTTGACGCTATCACACCAAGTACAGAAGTCCCTTACTGTATTCTGCAATCCCATAAGGCATAGATATACTAAGACCTCCTTAAAATTGTCATTCTTGTAAATCAAGAATTCAGGAAATCTGAACCAATACGACATCGTCATATCATGCCCAGTTTCGTCAACCATGATAGGCCCCATTCTTGTTTCCATCCGTTCATTGTTGGCCAAATGCGCATAGATAGCGACGCTCACCATCCGATACAGCAGTTCCCATGCTTCCTCTTCTGCAATAGGATGCCTCGTCATGGAAACGGCCTCCAGATACTGTACGATGGTAATATTAGATTTAAACTTGTCCTTTACAGGGACAAACCATTCTTCTTGCCCTAAACGTTTACAGAGAAAGAAATAATTGTACGGAGTAGAAAGGGCATCCAGATTCTCTGCGAGAAAATCTTTTGGGAAGAAACGGGTAATCAGCCACCCACATTCTTCATCATGGAATTCATTCCAAGCCTGTTTCACAACATCAACAAATGATTCGTCCCATAACCCATATAGTTTGCTATATGCAAATCTACGGTCGCTCAAACTCTGAGACAAAAACGCCTTGACAATCTTCACCTGCTGAGAATAAGAATAGTAGTAGAAACCGCCTGTCAGGATCTGCTTTGCGTAACTCAACTTCCCCCGCTTTCTTTCCACGACCCATTTCAGAAGAGTGTCAAAACTCTCCTGCTTCTTGTGCTCAGACATATTATATTCCGGTCCGTATGGCTTTTGGTATTCTCTGCCATCAACCATGAATTGCTCTATAAACTTGTCATCAATATCCATAACCAAAAATTTATTTGAAAGGCATAAAGGTATTTTCATCCTATTATACTTTCACTCTCATCATTATGCTTGTCCTTATTCTTTAGTACAGCCTCTTTACTAGTGTTTGCATAGCAATACACACAGAAATGACGGCAGGTATTATACATACCAATATCTTTGCTTATCATACAGCCACAGATTTTTCTTTGGCCTTTATCCTTCAGATTCTTTTGTTTCTCAGGAATTGGAGGTATCTCACCAAACATATCGCGTTCTGGCATCTTCCCAGTATGGAGATAATATACAAGTTCTTCGTCTTCTGCAAAGATACGTTTCATCAGTTCGCCATCTATGCAACGGTTATGTTCAATACCATATTTCTCCAAATCTATCTCCTCGGCACAGGTTGCCAGTTGCAAATTCCAGCCTTCTTGTTTCCAGAGGCCACGTAGTTTCACGAGCCCATCCACAATCTCTGCACGTTGAGCATCTGTCATCTCTGCTTGCTCCACATTCTCTTTGTTGAAGAAAGGTGTTTCTTTAACCAGATTGCTCTGCACCTTTCGATATGTTTTCACGTCAACGAAACTAAATACAAGTTTGTCTGTATATCCTTTCAGTTCGTTACCTATATGCCATATCTTTGTCAGTAGCATTCGTGGGGTGTGCTGAGGTGTAATTATTAAGGGATCAAATCGCCATATCACCCGCTCCTTACCAATCAATGATGAAAGTTGCCTAAATGTTTCTATACGTTGGTTTATAGGTGGTACGTTAGGCTCAAAGCCCTCTTTTTCATAATCGTTTAATGTTACTTGAAAATAGTAATGTATACCTCGCTTGTCTAATTCTGGCAAAAGTGGAATAATTGGTGTGGGATCCTTGGTCCAGAATACCACCACTTTACAATTTTTGAACGAGATATACATAGGCTTCTGATTGAACGGATTTCGCCATACACAATAACCTTTTTCCAAACGATTGAAAAACCATTTAGCATAAAAGGCTGGGATATCAGTCGAACGGCTGGCAGATATTATAACCGGTGCGAAAGATTCAACATTTTTGGTTTGTCCCAAATTCAAATTAAATTTATCGTTTATCATATTGATTGTGGAGGTATTTAATTACTTTTTCAATATCCCGTTCATAATTTCCTCTAACATAATCTTTTTTCATCAACATTCGTTTAAGAGCTTCGATGACTGTTGAATTTTCACGGCTTGCTTTTGCATAATAGTTCGAACTATCACCTTTTTGATATTCTCGCTGAAGCCATACAAAATCCTTTTGAGTTTTTTCTCTTATTTGCAATGGTACCATAGCTCGAACAATATCCCATGCGCTACTATCCGAAAAAAAAGGAATTAAACTATGGTCTATCTCGGGGAATAAGGATTTGGTGTCATTGTTTCTTTTCTCTTTTTTTGAACTTTTTGCTATTTTGGAAGGCTTTAATAATTTCTCTATGTTACTTATCACCTTTTTTTGAACTGACTTACCGTTATTTAACCTTTTATCCCCTTTTATTACATCTAACAATTCATATGACAAGCCATATCGACCATATAAAATCTTATATATATTCTCATCTTTTCTTGCTGTTTTACATCCATTACTAATAGCATCCATAAATACAATGAATTCATCGCGATTAACAAAATCGGTTGTTTCTTTTATCTCATTCTCTATTTCTTTCCACTCTGGCTTAAGCATATCTGTATTAAACAAACATCGATATATCTCTTCGTAATATTGCATATTCACGACAACCGATAAAACGTTCTTGTTCATCTCCATATAACCACATAATGCACCCCATAACATCAAAGGACAACAATAATCTGATATCTCGTTCATCTTTAAGAAAGTGAGATAATTGTCTATATTATGTCCTCTCAATAAAAAAGCTGCAATAGCAAGTAATTCCCCGTTTTCAATCGAATGAATACTAAAAGGGAATCCAATATTTTGTATATGGGAATACAGATTGTTCACGTAAGTACGCACGTTCTTATTCCATGAGTCTACTCCGAACTCATTAATATAATAAGTCTTTATTTCATTAATCATTCCTAAACAAAGATCTGCTCGATGTGCGGATAACTGTTCTGTTGTAATTTTATTATTAATTATATAATTAACAGCAATCGTTAAAATGGGAAGCCCTTCAATATATATTTGATTATTATTTTGTATTGAAGTGAGCGATGGGCGTAACATGGACTTTCTATAATTAACAATACTTTGTTCCGTATGTCGTTCCACGGTCTCTCCTAATCTTTTAAAATCGTCACGAGAATTTAATTCTGATACTAATGGAAGAGTATTACAATCCCATTTCTTTGACAACTTGCGGTAAATAAACCCCCACACATCCCATTTCTTTAATAAATCAATTAAATAAGATGACAAGAATTTAAATCTTCCTAAATCAGAATTAAAACACGAACGGAATTTTTGTTCGTTTTCTTTTTCTATAATATCTACAGACTTATATTCTCCCAAAAGAGTATTTAATTTAGTTTTAAATACGTCCGACATAGAAGGATTTGCAATAATGCCAGAAATCATGTCATAGATATTTTGAGTGAGTTTATTTTGATGTGCCAATTCTGCACTTAAAGAAAGCCTTTTTCCCAATAAATAGGCATAAAGCGCTCCTTTTTTCTTGTCAATTTGGTTTTCAATACTATCTGCCAGATGCCCATCCTCCTCAATTTGGATAATTGGCATTTCTTTTAACAAAAGACCTGTCGTTGTTGGGAATATCTGGTAATTCTCATAATATTTGATGGATTTATTGCTTTTTGTGTTAATGGTTGTAAGCTTATACGCATGTTCTGAAAAGAAAAACAAACGGCAATTTGTTGGCGTCAAATAAAGAGTTTTACTATATGCATAAATACCATTTGACACTTTCTGAAAGCAAGTACCTTGTAATTGATTGTCATCCTCAACCTCTATCAACATGGGGTAATTGTAGCGGTTGGGATCATCAATTGTAAAACGAACGGGATATTGGAACAGAATAATTCTATTAAAGCCTCTCAACTCTTGTATAACCTCTATACTTTTATATCCTGTATCGCGAGATAAATAATACGGAGCGGGGGATATACATTCTGCTTGAAGTATATTATCTAAATTTAAGCTCGAAGTTGGAATATAGTATTTCATATTTTATTTAATTAAAATGGACTATTTTGTATCTGAGGATTTGCATAAATATCAGATGTTGTAGGAGGCAAAAAAGCACATAAAGTTCCCGAGTATATCAAATACATTTGCTCTAATGGGCGAGTTGTAGCAACATATAAAGCAGCCTTTTCATCTGAGTAATGAAAACTTTCACAGAAAGGAATGAAAACATCAGTAAATTGGAGACCTTTTGCACAATGAAATGATATTACTATAGGGTTGGTTGATTTAAAATCTATTTCCATCTCATCAGATGTCTTCCATTCTACAGGAATGCCTTGTTTAGCAAAATAATCTCTTATTCCTATAACTTGATTATTGTAATAAACCAAAATTCCAAGTTTTGTCAGGCTACTATTATTCTTTATACGTATAATTTCATCAAACTGACTATTTGAGTTTATTTGCAATGGTTTGGGACCGTGCTTGTAACAAGCAAAGGAAAGATGAGATTTTGGACGAATAAATTCACCTACTTTTGCATTTTCAACAGTTAAACGATGATTAATACATAGGTCTTGTGGGGGAAAAACGTCCAACTGCCTTGCCGTATCATCAACTGATTGAACTGTATGACCAGGGCGGGTGTTTGTTGGCCTAAAATCCATTATAGACTGGTTCGTATCACCGAAAAGCCAACAATATTGTCCATGTTTTATGAAATCGTCTATTTCTGAAGCATTAAAGTCTTGACACTCATCAATAAACATATAAGTATAATTAGGTTTTGAAGAACGTTTCCACTCTTCAAAATAATACACATGGCCTTCTGTCTGCCCAATTTCGGCTAATTCATCTACAAAAAATTGTTTTAATGATTTTGTATAAACAATAATAGCATATGACTGAGAAAAAGTAGATACCTGCTTTGCTTTTTTTAGCAAAGTTAGTGATTTACCAGAACCAGCAACACCTTTAACTACAATGGTTCGCTCTGCTGTTAACCCCAAGATTATATCTTGATATTTATCGGGAGTAAGACTATCTAATGACGACATAATTGTTTATTTTGATTGATACGGAATTGATTTGTCTGCATTGGGGAAATTAGCTCTACATATTTGTTGAGTAGGGATGCCAGACATCAACTTTTCAACAAAATCGACCTTTCCAATAATCCTATAAGAGATTTTACTGATATCCTTGACTCTTCTACTGTGGGATACATACACTATATCTTGCATATAACATCCAGAACATCGATGCTCATAAAAGAAACACGGATAAGGGTAGAAACTTTTATATGAATTATCTGAACGTAATAAAGAATTAAAGCCTTTGTTCATCATCTCAGGATAAAACACTCCTTTCTTTGGATCTTTATGGGACAGATCAGATATAAGTAACACACCATTTTTATTAAGACATGGTAGGAATGCTCTAGCAATCTTTTCGTAAATATTTTCATTTGGGAAAACATCTTGCTGAATAAACTCGTTTAATGCCTTACAAGAAAGAACTATATGGTATAGTGTATTTGTGTAACTCACTATATCTTGTAAATGTTGTTCTGTCGTGATATGATAACATTGAGGGTTAATAATGACATTAATACCAATATTCTCTTTCAGTTTTTCACCCAAGTGGAATAAAAATCTTATATAATCTGAATTTGCATCAAATGCATCTATCCGAATACTTTTTAAGTTAGGAAGACTCTCATGAAGAATAGAGATTATACCAAAGATTTCACCACCAGTTCCGCAACAAAAATCTAGAATACTTAATTCTGGAAATTCATTCAAAACATGATAATAGTTCTTGTTATCCAACAACTTTCCAAAGATACAATACGCTTCTGCATAACTACGAGGAAAGTATGTACCAAGATATAATTTCGCAAAATCAAAATCTTTATCTGCATTAGACATAACTTCTTCTGGACGAGGTTCATATACGGCTTTATAGTCGTTAAATATAATGTCGTCCAACCATTGTGGTAATAATATAGACTCTTTCATATCTTTATGATTATAGTCCCATTAGCGGTTTCAATGCGTTCAGCAGTAATTCTCTCCGATGTATTTCTGCATCCTTTTCCTCATGGGTTGCAAAAGGACAACTATCAATATTCCTCTTTGTTCCTGCGAAAAGAAAATCAACCATATCACGAGTTTGTTCCTTGGTGACATATCTACCACCTAATAAAGCACCCAAATATTGAACTGCTCCATTAGCATGTTCTGCCATCTCTGCGCTATGCAGTAATATTTTCTTTTCATCTACCATATATCCCTATGTTTTAGGTGTCCCTATACTGTATTGCCAATTTCTGACTACAAAGATACGAATAATTTCCTAATGAGATGCACAATTACTAAAAAAAGTTACTTCCACAAGCCTTCTTTTCTTGGAAAAGCGTCCTAAGACCGAGCGGTAAAAGCTATCTTGTTTGGAGAATTCGAATAAATTGCCTACTTTTGCTCAAAATAAATAGGAACATGGCTACACAAGAACAAATTGAAGTACTGAAGATTGACGAGAATGTCTTTGAATTGGGAGAGGATACAGAACAGGACTTCAAATGTTATTAAAGGGGAGCCTGTCATCAATTGAGCAGGCTCCCTATCTTCAATATTTTTAATGAGAAACTGTTATTCTTATAGTCTCGGCCCTCGCTTCTTTTTCATCCGTCTTCTGAATTCTTCCTCAGCAGGGTCATAGACGGGATTATTAGTAACGAATAAACTCAGAGAGGACTATAAAAAATCCCCGATTGACTCGGGGATTCTTTTGTTATCGATTCATCAGGTATTGCTTGAAATCGTCAAAGTCTTTCGTCATCGGCGTGCTCTGCTTCTGGCCTTGCATGAAGGCTCGGAGGCGGGCTGGGATATCGACGTCGATGCCGAGGATGTCATCGACCTTCTCCTTGAACTTGGCGGGATGGGCCGTCTCGCAGAAGACACCCACTTCACCTGGCTTGAGGCCGTCGGCGAGGGCCTGATAGCCGCAGGCGCCGTGAGGATCGAGGATGTAGCCCGTCTTTTCGTAGCACTGGCGCATGGTCTCGCGGATCTGTTCGTCGCTATAGGTGGCACCGCTGATGAGGCTGGTGATGCGCTGGTGGGTCTCTTCGGGCGAGAGCCTGTTGTTCTCGCTGTAGAGGTTGATGATGCGTGCGAAGTTTGAAGGATCGCCTACGTCCATCGCATTGGCAAGCGTCTGCTTCGAGGGCTTGGGCTCATAGCGGCCTGTCTGCAGGTAATTATAGAAGATGTCGTTGGCGTTGTTGGCAGCGATGAAGCGACTGACGGGCAGTCCCATCTGATGGCCGAAGAGGGCGGAGCAGATGTTGCCGAAGTTGCCGCTGGGGACGCACATCACGACGGATTTGCAATTTTCGGATTTGCTGTTTGCCATTTCCTTGAGGCGGGCGTAGGCATTGAAATAGTAGAAGGCCTGCGGCAGGAATCGGGCGACGTTGATGGAGTTGGCAGAGGTGAGTTTCATGTGCTGATTCAGTTCAGCGTCCATGAAGGCATTCTTCACCAGAGCCTGACAGTCGTCGAAGACACCATCTACCTCAATGGCGGTGATGTTCTTGCCCAGCGTGGTAAACTGGCACTCCTGGATGGGGCTGACCTTTCCCTTTGGATAGAGCACGTAGACGTGGATGCCGTCTACGCCGAGGAATCCATTGGCAACGGCAGAACCCGTATCGCCGGAGGTGGCCACGAGGACGTTGACAAGCTTTGAGCTTTGAGCATTGGGCATTGAGCTTTGAGCATTGAGCTTTGAGCTTTGAGCATTGAGGCTTGAATTTTCCTGACGGATGAAGTACTGCAGCAGACGGGCCATGAAGCGGGCACCGACATCCTTGAAGGCGAGGGTAGGGCCATGGAAGAGTTCGAGCGAGTAGATGCTGTCTGTCACTTTCACCACAGGACAGTCGAACGACAGGGTGTCGTAGACGATCTGCTTCAGGGCATCGGCCTCTACGTCCTCGCCGAAGAAGGCATCGGCTACGGTATAGGCTATCTCCTGAAAGGACATCTTGTCTATGTTGTCGAAGAACTCTTTCGGCAGTGGCTTGATGCGCTCTGGCATGTAGAGACCTCGGTCTTCGGCCAGTCCCTTGACGACGGCCTTATGAAGGTCGGCGATGGGAGCATTACTGTTGGTACTATAGTATTTCATGTTTTATTCTGTTTATTGTTTAAAATCTATTGTTTATAGATGATTACTACTGAGCAACTCCTATGATATCTTCATAAGGGCGTGCATGAACTCATCGAGTTTGAGGAGGCCGTAAGCACCTGATACACAACTTACTTCGTCGTACTGCTGAACCTCGTCAGCATCGATGCCGCGATGCCAGATGAGGAACGGCACGGGCTGTCCGACGTGGATACGCATCTCTACTGGCGTCAGATGGTCTGGCAGTATGGCGATGCATACGGGCTCTGCCCACTTTGACACCTCTTGGTAGATGGGGGCTATCAGTCGCTGGTCGAGATACTCGATGGTCTTCAGTTTCAGTTCCAGGTCGCCGTCGTGGCCAGCCTCGTCGCTGGCTTCCACATGGACGAAGACGAAGTCGTCTTGCCTCAAGGCCTCAATGGCTGCCTGAGCCTTGCCTTCGTAGTTGGTGTTGGCCAGACCTGTGGCACCTTCCACCTCTACAATCTTCAGACCTGCATAATGGCCGATGCCCCGGATAAGGTCTACGGCAGAGATGACCGTGCCCGACTTTATCTGGGGATATTGTTGCATCAGCGTCTCCATCGAAGGGCGATAGCCACCGCTCCAAGGCCAGATACTGTTGGCCTGACGCTCACCGCGCTTGGCCCGCTCGATATTGAAGGGGTGACTGGCCAGCAGGTCCTGAGACTTCAGGATCAGTTCGTTCAGCAGGTCGGCAGTCTGTTGGGGCGTGAGTCTGTTCGGTTCCTCCGGACAGTCTTCGGCCTTTACCAGCAATGGGCGCCATGCTTCGTTGGGGTGATCATGGGGTGGGGCACAGACAATGTGCTTGGAGCCGCCTTTGATGACGAGCAGGTGACGATACTGGATGCCTGTGATGAATTTCACACGCTCACATCCAGCCCGTTCATTAATGGGCTTGGCCAGCGTCTCGTTCAGATAGTTAATCAGCACACGGGCATCGTCGGTCTCCAGGTTACCACCGTTGTGAGTGATGATCTTTCCGTCTGCCAGCGTGATGATGTTGCAGCGGATGGCAAAGTCGTCATCTGCCATCTCATAGCCTATCGATGCTGCCTCCAGGGGGCCGCGGCCTTCGTACACTTTGTTGAGATCATAGCCAAGGATGGCAGTGTTGGCCACCTCGGAGCCTGGAGGAAAGCCTTCGGGTACGGTGATGAGTCGTCCACAGCGGCCTTCGCGGGCCAACTGATCCATCATGGGCTTATGGGCATATTGCAGTAAGGTCTTCCCACCGAGTCGCTCGACGGGAAGATCTGCCATGCCATCACCAAGTATGATGATATGCTTCATAAGTTAGATGTTTGCAATCGACATGATATTGGCGAAGACGCCGGCAGCAGTAACAGCAGCACCTGCGCCATAGCCCTGAATAAGCATCGGATACTCCTTGTAGCGCTCAGTGGTGAGCAGCACGATGTTGTTCGATCCCTCCAGGCCATAGAACGGATGGCCATAAGGCACTTCCTTGAGGGCAACACTGGTCTTGAATGATGACGTATCCTTCTCGTCGGCTTCCATCGTAGCCACAAAGCGCCAGCGCTTGTTCTCGGCCTCGAGCACCTTGCGGCGGGCCTCGAAGTCGGCATCGAGTTCAGGCAGGCGTTTCCAGAAGTCGTCGATAGAACCCTCGAAATAACTGTCTGGCACGAAGAGGTGCTTCTCCACGTCCTCCTGTTCCACCTTATAGCCAGCCTCGCGGGTGAGGATGACGAGTTTGCGGATCACATCGGTACCACTGAGGTCGATACGTGGGTCGGGCTCTGAGTAGCGCTGTTCCTTGGCACGACGCACGGTCTCAGAGAAGGGCACATCGGCTGCTATCTCGTTGAAGATGAAGTTCAGGGTTCCAGAGAGGATGGCCTCGATCTTAAGGATCTTGTCGCCAGAGTTGCACAGGTCGTTGATGGTGCCGATGATCGGCAGGCCTGCGCCTACATTGGTCTCATAGCGGAACCATACGCCACGGTCGCGGGCCGTCTGCTTCAGTTTTAGATAACTGTCATAGTCGCTCGAAGCGGCAATCTTATTGGCTGCTACTACTGATATGTTGTGCTCCAGGAAGGTCTGGTAAAGAGAGGCAATCTGACGACTGGCCGTACAGTCTACGAATACGGAGTTGAAGATGTTCATCTTCACAATCTCATCCCGCATGTGGTCTGTATTGGCCGGATAGCCTGCACGTAGGATCTTCTCATAGTTGTCGAGGTCGATGCCGTCACGGTCTAATACGAAGTTGTCGACATCAGAGATACCCACTACGTTCAGTTGCAGGCGCTTGGTCTGCATCAGGTATTGCTGCTGGGTACGTATCTGCTCAAGCAGCATGCCGCCAACAGTACCGATACCGCATATAAAGAGGTTGAGCACCTTGTATTCAGAGAGGAAGAACGAGTCGTGGAGTACGTTGAGGGACTTCCTCAGGAATCTGCCATCAACGACGAACGAGATGTTCGTCTCTGAGGCACCCTGTGCACAGGCTATCACGGAGATGCCAGAACGGCCCAGCGTGCCAAACAACTTACCGGCGATGCCTGGTGTCTGCTTCATGTTCTCACCTACGATGGCAATGGTAGCCAGACCACTCTCCACCAGCATGGGATACATGGCACCTGTTTCAATCTCTTTGGCAAACTCGGCATTCAGAACCTCTGCAGCGGCTTCAGCATCTTCATCGCGCACACCAATAGAGGTGGAGTTCTCGGAAGATGCCTGTGACACCATGAAGACGGAGATGCCCTTGTTAGCCAGTGTGGTGAAGATACGACGGTTCACACCAATGACACCCACCATCGAAAGACCAGTCACCGTGATCAGTGAGGTGCCCTTGATGCTCGAGATTCCCTTGATGGGCTTGTTGTCGTCTTCGATCTTTGCCTTGATGAGGGTGCCAGGGTGTTCAGGATTGAAAGTGTTCTTTACCTTAATGGGTATGTTCTTGACACAGACGGGGTATATGGTCGGCGGGTAAATCACCTTTGCACCGAAGTTGCAAAGTTCCATAGCCTCTACGTATGAGAGTTCGTTGATCGTATAGGCGGTCTTGATCACCTTGGGGTCGGCAGTCATGAAACCATCTACGTCAGTCCATATCTCAAGCACTTCTGCATTGAGTACGGCGGCTAAGATAGAAGCGGTGTAATCACTACCGCCACGGCCCAGATTGGTTGTCTCATGAGTGTCACGGTCCCTGGCGATGAATCCAGGCACCACGTAGATGGTCTTCTCGCTGAGGTCCTTGAAGGCCTCTTTCACTAACTGAGTCGTCAGGTCGACATCAATCACGTGCTTGCCCAGCTTCTTCTCTGTGCGGATGAAGTCGCGGCTGTTCATGCGTATGCCGTTTTTCACCATTGCTGCCACAAGGTGGGAACTCAGGCGCTCACCGTAGGAAACGATCGTGTCCTCAGTCTTCTTCGAGAGGTCATGGATCAGGTACACACCATAGAAGATACTCTTTAACTGGTCAAAGAGTTGGTCCACATTATTAAATAAGTCAACGCGCTTTTTGTCGTCAGTGATGATCGTGTCAATCATCTGGTGGTGACGCTTAACCATCGCGTCGAATTCCTCGCGATAGTGCTCGTCGCCCTGTTTGGCCATCTGCGACGTGGCAATCAGTTTGTCGGTGATGCCGTCGAGTGCGCTTACTACTACAATGACAGGTTGCGTCCGAGCCTCTGTCTCCACAATTTCTTTTAAGCTCAAAATGCTTTTTACGGAACCTACGGACGTTCCGCCGAATTTCATTACTTTCATATTTCTATGCAATTTATCTTACCGTCGGTACCCCTTCACAATGGGGGACTTCTCCAACGGCGGTGCAAAGGTAATGCAATTAGTGAAAATAACAAAATAAATCGCGAACTTTTTCGCGATTTACTTTGATTTACTTGCGTCCGTAGTTGCTGTGTGGATTGATTCTCTGTTGTCT
>OCTX012263477.1_pt1 | contig 13307 bp, 4 predicted proteins | sample 1539691 | NCBI WGS metagenome assembly OCTX01 (sample SAMN02144231, study PRJEB22623) | gut metagenome | biome: sheep rumen | host: Ovis aries | place: New Zealand
GCCGCATACTTCGTTGCACGATATGCGTCAGCACTTCCTACAGCCTCGGGAAGCTTGGCTGCCGCGTCATCGAGGTCCTTGAGTATGAAATCCCATGTCTCCTGTTCCGTGGAACGGGGGATGTTGATGGATGAAGGATCGCCGGGGACATAATCCTTGTCAAGGGAGTGATCGATGATGGGAACGCCACCATAGCGCTTGACAAGACCATAATAAATGTACGCACGGGCGAACAGAGCTTCACCGGTGTACCTTGTAGCGGCCGCTTCAGAGATATTACCCTGTGACAGGGAATTGGCGACAGTCTCGATAAAGAGGTTGACCTGACGGATATCGCTCCATGCGCCATTGCCCAGGGCACCGCCTGTCCAGTAAGTGAAGCCTTCGGGGCCAGCGGATGAACCTGCGCTCTGTACGGATTCATCGGTAAGGTTGCACAGGAAGTTCGCGCCGGAGACTCCATTGTAGCCCCTGCGGTTGAATCCCTCGCTGTGACGGTAGTTGAAGTCCTCCATCGGGAGACGTGTGTACACGTTGGCGAGGAGGGCGTCCATACCGCTCTCGGTCTGGGAGAGTTTCTCACCGGAGGTCTTGTCCAGCGGCTCAAGAGTTCCGAGGAACCCGTCGCAGGAGGAAAGTGTGGCCAGAAGGCCGACTGTGATGACAGATATGATTATCTTTTTCATTGTATCTCCGATTTAGAAAGTGATATTGAATCCGAAATTGTAGGTCTTCATCAGAGGGTATGCGAGTGACGCATCCCAGCTGTTCTCCTCACGCTCAGGGTCAGCGTTCTTGAGCTGAGAGTTGCAGAAGGTAAGCAGGTTGAATCCGTTAAGGTAGAACCTTGCGCTCTGCATTCCGAGCTTCTTGAGAAGTGACTTGGGAAGATTGTAACCTATCTCGAGGCTCTTCAGACGAAGGTACGTCGCATCGGGATTCCAGAAGTCGATAGCTCCGGTACCCCATGAGTTACCGTTGTCAAGAGTACCCGCTGAAGTCTTTCGGAGAGCCGGGTTCTTTCCGGGAATCCACTTTGTGGCCGGATCATAAGGGTCATCAGTTATGCCTGCCGTATGCCAACGGTCCATATACTTCTGCATGAGGGTAGGGTTGGTCTTGTCCAGATAACCGAACACGTCATCGTTGGCGTATACGATCCTGAAGCCTGACGCTCCCTGCCAGAGCATGTTGAGGTCGAGGTTCTTCCAGGACAGCGAGATGTTGAGGCCGTACTGCATGGGAGGGTTGGAACCCTTTGCCCAGAACTCAGGGACCTGGTCATTGTAGTTGATCACACCGTCACCATTGAGGTCGAGGATACGGAACGATCCGGGAAGAATACGTGCATTACCGGTATCTCCATTCATCAAAGGAGCGGTCTCGAGTTCCTCAATGCTCTGATACTGGCCGTCGTACTTGGCAAGGAACTGGCCGTAGGTATGCCACCAGAGTGAGCCCATGGTACGGTGATCCTGGCCGTTCTGCCACTTGTCGAATGAACTTGAGTAGGTTTCGCCCTCGCGGTGTCCGTACATGTAACGGGCATAGGTGTAGTTGGCGGAAACCGAATACTTCCAGTCGCGTCCGATCTGTCCGCGTGTTCCGAGTTCCAACTCAAATCCGTAGTTATAGTCTGAGTTGAGGTTCTCCTCGGGGAATGATGCTCCGAAGGTATTGGGGACAGCAATCGCACGGCTGGCCAGAAGGCCGGTGTTGTGGCGTTTGAAAACTTCGAATGTACCGAAGAGTTTACCGCCCCAAAGTTCGGCATCGAGACCGGCGTTCATGATCTTGGAGGTGACCCATGAGAGTTCATCCGTGACCATTCCCGGTGCGACATATGCAGTGGTTGATGATCCGCCGTTTCCGAATACGGTGTTTGCGCCACCCTTGGAATAACCGTATACATATGCGAACGCATTACCTGCATCCATTCCGGAAAGACCGTAGGAGGCCCTGAGCTTGAGGTTCGTCAACCAGGGGATGTTGTTCTTGACGAAGTTCTCCTGGGAGATTCTCCAGCCGATTGATGCTGAAGGGAAGAATGCCCAACGATGACCGGGAGCATAACGGTATGATCCGTCATAACGACCGACGAGTTCAACGAGATACTTGCCGGCATAGTCGTAATTGAAACGGCCCAGATAAGCGGCGAGGCGGCTGTATCCGCGGTTACCCCAGTTCTGGGCGGTACCTGAATCTGCCTGATCAAGGATATCATTGGTAAAGATACCCGTATACTGACGGGAGCCGTTGAGGGCGTCATTGCGGGAAGCGGATGCTTCGGCTGCAACCATCACGTTGAAATTGTGGTCGCCCACGTTCGTCATGTATTGTCCCTGAAGACGGCCATATACACGGTGGTACAGATAAATTGTGTTGCTGTAGCTGTCCGGAGAGTCCTTGGATCCCTGGGGATCATCGGTGAAATAGTCGTAGATCTGATATGAACGGCTCAACTGGCTGTCATTGTGCGTGAAGCCGTCATAAGAGCCGAGCGCACTGAGGGTAAGGCCCTTCACCCAAGGGAGTTCCCACTTGAGTTCAAGGTTCGAGTCATAGTTGATGTTCTCATTGCGGCGATATCCGTTTCCGTCTGGACGGACAAGAGCGTCAGGGTTCTTGTCCTCGGGACCGATCTTGGAAAGATGGTCAGGGTTGTCCTTGACGAAAGGTCCTACACCACGGTCATTGACAAGGAGAGTCTTGAAGGTCCAGAGGAACTCCTCCTTCGCTCTCTGTGTGTTGTCGACACGGCCGGACATTCCAAGGTTCATGGTGAGGCCTTCAGCAAGTTTCACACTGAGGTTGGAGCGGAGCGTGTAACGCTTGTACCACTGGATGTTGCTCTTGATAAGACCGTCATCCTGGTTGTAACCCAGACCGACGAAGTAATTGATCTTGCCGGTACCTCCCTGAACGGAGATGTTGTGGTTCTGCTGGAAGGCGGCTTTCTTGAGATACATGTCGATCCAGTCCCAGTCCTTGTAGCCGTCAACGCCGGCTTTGTACTTGTCAAGGACTTCCTGGCTGTAAGGTTCAGCCTGCCCGACGTTCCTCGACATCTCATTGGCGATCACCCTGTATGTGTAAGCGTCAACCGTCCTTTCCATTCCGGTAGGCTGTTTCAGACCGAAGAGAGCGGAATAGGAGATGCTGGTCTTCTGCTCACGGCCCTGCTTGGTGGTGACGATGATCACACCATTGGCGGCATTCATACCGTAGATGGCTGCAGATGCATCCTTGAGGATGGAGATGCTCTCGATATCATCCGGATTGAGCTGTGCGAAGTTCTTCGCGCCCTCGTTACTGCGGACGATTCCGTCGATGACAAAAAGAGGTGAGCCGTATCCACGGATGGAGATCATATTGTCGAAGGAGCCAGGTTCAGCGTTTTTCTGACGGATGAGCAGTCCGGGCATTTTGCCCTGGATGTCACTCACCAGTGACTCCGTCTTCGTAGTCACGATGTCATCCGCCTTGATCGCTGCGATGGCACCGGTAAGGGACTGCTTCTTCTGGACACCGTATCCTACGACAACGGTCTCTTCCAGAAGTGTAGAATCCTCCCTGAGCACAACCCGCATTGAAGAGGAGGCGGGCATTTCAACTGTTGCATAGCCGATAGAGGAGAAAACCAGCGTCGATCCGGCGGGAACCGAAATCTCGAAGTTTCCGTCGATGTCGGCTACCGTACCGTTGCTCTGGTTTCCCTTCTCAAACACTGAGGCACCGAGCACGGGCTGACCCTGCTCGTCGAGGATGACACCTTTCACAGTGATCCTGTTGTTCTGGGGAGCCTCGGCGGAACCTTCCTCCACGCGCGAAGGCGCTGCGGTGGCAGTACCGATACCCAACAACAGGCACATCGATGCAGTGCCGATCAAGTGGAACAGGTATTTTACACCCGAACCCTTTTTCATTCCATTTCTCATTGAGTAAAGAAGATGATTAGTGATTATTAATAAGGTTTGCGCAAAAACTTTCCTGGTGCAAAATTATCCTATGCCATCTCAAACGAGGTCGAAAAAACGTCAAAAAGGGTTTAGAAAATGACATATCCGAAAATGGAGCCACCAAGGCTTCAAGAAAGCGCAAACCTCTGATAATCTGGACTAATCATGGGTACAACAATCACCACAAGGCAGAGAAAAAGGGTAGAACCGGCTTTGAGAAGGCGAAAAAAAGTTTGGGGTAACCTCACGGCTACCCCAACACTGATGAAACCCTAGTTATTAACACCTATCAATCACAAAATGATCAACTCACACTAAACCTGTCTAATTCCTATTTCATATTACGATAAGCAATCCGACCCGTACAATGGTTCTCACTACTTGTCAAAAGGGTTTCCCGAAGGATCGCGTGATACAAGCCACCTGAATGCGTTTATGAAAAGTAGCTTTTCGGTCGCATCGGTGAACTGCTCGTCCCCATGACCCATATTTATATATACCATACGGTAATTCTTGTTGGTCCACACCACCGGGAAGTCTCCCCCGTATACGACGTCTTTCAGTCCCAAAGGGAAATTCTTCGGAGAGAGTGACACCAGCACCTCTATGTCAGGATTTTCCCTGGGCTCCGGAGTCCACTGGTAGAATTCACTTGCGGGAGCCACATAGGAAGCGGGGAGATTTCCGGTTACGGGATGGTCATTCACATCAATCTCCAGAAGGGCGGGCTGCGGAGGCCAATTGTTGCATTTGAACACGCCACCTCCCAGGAAATCCACGAACCATGGCCACCGGGTACTCCGGTCATTGTATCCGGAGGCATGGAATCCGAGCCATCCTCCTCCGTTTTCCATGTAGTTTTCGAAGAGGGCGCGTTCCTCCCTTGAAGGAGTTGCATTGAGAGCTACGACAACGCTGTAGGCGGACAGTTCCTCAGCGGAGTATTGTCCCAGATGATCAGTGACGTCAACAGTGAATCCCTCTCCGACTGTAAGTTTGCGGAAAAAATCGATCGCCTGATGGTCAAACTGTACATGCGCCTCCTCAGCATAGTCATCATAAAGGAGAAGGGCCTTGAACCTGGGTCCTCCCGAAGCGTAATTGGTCTCCCTGTAAGAGGTGGACTTTTCCTCCCCCGCTCCCGGATTGTTCCCGCAGGAGAGCGTTCCGAGAATAAGCAGCAATATGCCTGCAAGTGTTACGAGCTTTTTCATCCGCATTTGGAATTACGATGCAAAGATATCCCCAAAAAGGGGAGAAATGGTTTAAATATTGACAAGTATGGTTTGATTCCCGACAAAACCGGGAATGTCACTGGATTTTGCTGGGGCTTTGTCCGAACTGCTTCTTGAAGCATACACTGAAATACTTCGGATCTGAGAATCCCACCATGTCGGACACTTCAGCGATATTGTGCTCCTTGGAACGGAGAAGTTCCATCGCCTTGTTCAGTCTCACGATCCGGATGAAGTCATTGGGTCCCTGTCCGGTCAGAGTCTTGAGTTTGTTGAAAACAGCGGTCCGGCTCATCGCCAAATCCTGGCAGAAGACCGCAATGGAGAATGACGGATCCGAGAGATGCTCCCTGATACTCGCCATGACCTTGTCCATGAACTCCTGGTCCAGGCGGTTTCCGTAATCAGGCTCCGGATCCCCATCTGTAGGGGACACGAACGACTCGCGCAGACGCTGCCTTTCCTGAAGGATGTTCCTCAGTCTCGCCTTAAGCACATTGAGGTCGAATGGTTTGAGTATATAATCATTTGCGCCGGCCTCAAGACCAAAGATGATGCTGGCCCTGTCAGACAGTCCGGTGAGAAGGACAAAGGGGATATGGCTGGTTTCGACAGAACTCTTCAGGATACGGCAAAGTTCATCTCCCCTCATCACCGGCATCACAAGGTCAGATACAATGATATCCGGGTTCATTTCTCTGGCGAGTTCCAGGCCTTTGGCAGCTCCGGGAGCTGTCAGCACCCGGTATTCCCCGCTGAACGCTTCTTCCAGATAGTTTCTCATATCGTCCTCATCCTCAATGATGAGAAGAGTGTTCCTTTCTCCGACCGGTTCGGTTGGATCGGCCGTATAAGTCAAAGATTCCTCATCCGCCTGAGCGACATACTCCGAAGAACGGTAATGGAGCGGAAGAGTCACAGTAAACACAGTCCCTTGCCCTTCCGGACTGCGATAAGAGATGTTGCCATGGTGTTGCCTTACAACCGCTCCAGTCATAAGAAGGCCTATCCCATACCCGGTGTCATCGAGCTGCTGTGCATTCTGCGCCCTGTATCTCTCCTGAAAAAGGTATTTGTCCGCATCGGACGGAAGTCCTATTCCTGTATCCCTCACTTCAAGAATCCATGTCGAGGCTTCTGAACTTCTGGCCAGGACATCCACAGACCCTTTGCTTGTGTATTTGATCGCATTGGAAAGAAGATTGTCCAGAACGGTGTCCATCTTCGCCCGATCTACCGGGACGGTAAGACCCTTCTCAACATCCAGAGAAAGTTCCAGTCCTTTCCGGTCCGCAGCGATCCTGTACTCCCCTATCTTTGATGAGAGATAATCATAAATAGCGGTATTCTCGACCTGGAGGGATTCTCCGGATCCGGTATCGCGCCTTAAGTCCAACAATTTGTTGATCATGTCCATCAGCTTGTCCGTATTGCGCATTGCCGTCATTATCCTTTTCCGTCCTTCCGGAGGGATATCCTCCATTCCCTCAAGCTCTCCCAACGGCGATTTTATCAGGGAGACAGGAGTTTTGAGGTCATGGGCGACGCTGATGAAAGTCTGGATCCTCTGAAGAATATTACGTTCCTTGCGTCTTCTGGTGAAATACAGGTAGGAACTTAAGAGTGCAAGGCCAAGGAAAACAGTGTAGAACAAGAACGCCCAAATCGAGAACCACCACGGCTGACGTATCCGGACTGGGAGAGAACGGGAAGAAATGACGGCGGAAGAATACTTGTCTATCGCCCTTATCGTGAAGACATATCTTCCCGGCCTCACCTTCACGTATGTTGCAGTACCGGAACTTCCGGTCTCCAGCCATCTGGAGTCATACCCTTGGAGAGAATATTCGAACCTGATACGGAAGTCCGACTTGTAATTGATGCATGAGTGGGCGATAGAGAATGAATTCGAATCATACCCCAACGTCAGAGATTCAGCGTTGTCAAGAGATCTGGGGAGCACCCCGCCCTTTTCTCCCGGAGTTACGGTCTCATAGTTTATGCTCAAATCCGTAAGGACTATGTTGAGAGTCGGTTCACTGAAGTACTCCAGTTTTGAGGGATCGAAAGACAAAACCCCTTGTGATGTGCCGAACATAAGCGCACCATCCCTTCCTTTCCAGATGGAGTTCGGATTGAAAATACCGCTATTGAATTCCAGCAACCCGTCAGCGCTGATGATTGTCCGCTGCTCCGGATCGAGCCAGAACAGTCCCTCCGGAGTAATGAACCATATCATTCCGACATTGTCCTCATGAACCCCGAGAACATTGTTACCGGGAAGGCCGTTCTCCATAGTGTATCTTCCGGCTGAACCGGTAGAAAGGTCATATTGAATCAGACCGTCCCCGTCGGTCGCCATCCACAAAGTGGAATCTGAAGCCAGGAAAAGCGCTCTCACAGGGGAAGTTATCGAGAAGTCCCCGAATGAGTTCTTCCACTGTAATGTGGAAGTTTTGCGGTCGAATACCCCGAGACCTTGGCAACCGGCCAGAAGCAGGGTATCCTTACCGTATGCCCAAATATCACCGACACATGTCGCAGGATAACCTGTCCATGAGCCTTCCGACATTGAATAACGGCTGAAGTCACCTTCAAGACCTCCGAGCCACATGTTACCGCCATCGGGATATATATGATAGATATACTGGAGAGGGGAAGGCTTGTTTTGCACTTTTCCCGTCTCTTTGTCAATCAGATGAAGTCCGATACCATAGCCTCCAACCCAAATGAGGCCATCACGGTCTTGCGCGATCGAAAGAACCACGTTACCCTCAGCACTGGACAGGAAATGCCGCCACTGGCCATCATGAAGGAGATTGACCCCCCTGTTCGTTCCGAACCAGAAGTCTCCGTCCCTGTCCTGGTATATGACATTCACATTGTCATCGTCAATTGAATTGTCCCCGGAAGGAGCATGTGTCATCCATAAGGGTGAATACATGTCGGGGACAAGATAGCTGACACCTCTGGTGGATGTCGCCACCCATACGTAATCATCGCCGTCTACCGTTATATCGGTCACCGTGTTATCCAACAGAGAACCGGGAATGTCATCTGCAGGGATATACCGTCCTACAATGGATAGTGATACCGGATCGATGATGAACACTCCTGCGCCATCCATTCCGACAAGGATGTTCCCGTCTGAACTGGCACAAATGACCCTCACCGCGATTGTAGGAAGAGAAGAGAGCCTCCGAAGTTCAGAGCTGTTTTTGTCCCAAACCCACACTCCCATATTGAAAGTACCGAGAAAGAGCTTCTCTCCGCAATCAAAGACTTCCAATACAGGAAGATCCCCTATAGATTGGACCTTCATAAGATCATCTCCGGTTGAGGAACAATGCCAGACCCCTTCATCGGTAGATAGCCACAGCATACCGTCTGAAGAACGTGCAATGTGGTTCATATTAACCCCTTCGAGCCCTACTTGAGTCACCGTAGCGCCGCTCCAACGGAAAAGCCCCTCTGAAGTCGCTACCATCACATCCGATTGATTGAAAGGAAGGATACATTTGACAGAAGAACGGGAGTCCTGAAAAAGCGAGAACACAATATCAAAACGGTCCATCTCCGAATTGTAGCGATAGACTTGACCGCTCGGAAGAGAAATCCAAACGACCCCCTCTTCATCGACTGTCAGATCAGCTCCCGAGGAATTGTTTTCATTCAATGATGAATTGCCACTGAGGGAATATCGTCTGAAGCTGCTGCCGTCATATCTCTCCATCCCCGCCTGGGTGAACATCCAAAGGAATCCGGACGAATCCTTCTCTATCTGATAGACCTTCCTGCTCCCCAGCCCTTGGTCAACACCCAAATAGCGGAAATTCCCCTCCGCCCTTGTGATCAGGGGCAGAAGAAAAAGAAACAGCATCAGAATGACAGATTGTTTTAAGATTCGCATCCTATAGTGTTGGCCACGTGGCATAGACAAAGGTAAGCCGAGCGCACAAATTAAACAAGACTTGTCGGCACACAACAGTTCTCCTTTTCGGGCAATTGTTGAAAATCAAACTGATTTTGTCAGTTTTTAAACCATAAAATGAAGAACTGTGCAGGAATAAAAAGTTGTACAAGAAAAACAATCGGACACATTGTCCCGGCAAGTGCCACGTTATCACCTTGCGAGAATTACAGGATCTGGACCTGCGGCCCCTCCGGTCTGAAAAAAGACAGCCCCCAAATTCCCTACCATATGATAATATATCAACCTTGTTTGTCAGTTATTCGACCTTTTTTTCAAAAATAGACCATAACTTTGACTATACCGTGAGGCAGCGCACGGCATCAATTTTCAAAAGACTTATAATCAATTGATCAACAACGATTCTGAAATGTGAGAGCCAATTGGCCACAAAAGCCCTACCCGTTTTCGCCCTCCCGAAAGCATGGAGTGCGCCGGGACCGGAGGAAATTGTTCCGAGGCCAGTTTCCTTCACTTCAACCGGAAATGCATACCGCCTTTCGCTCCGTATGATTCTTTCGCCTTACTGAGGGGAAAGACGGAATCCGAATCGCGGAGAGGTTTGATACTTTTGACAAAGAGAAATACATATCGATATGAAACTGATCGTAATGTCTTTATGTGCCCTTTTGGGAATGCAATCTCAGGCACACATCTACCATGACAAGTGGATCGACTTCAACAAAAACGGGAAAAAGGATATTTATGAAAATCCCGAAGAACGTATACAGGACCGGGTAGATGATCTGTTGAGCAAGATGACCCTTGAGGAGAAAACTTGTCAGCTGGTGACATTGTATGGTGCAGGAAGAGTTCTGAAGGATGCTCTCCCGACCGACACATGGAAGGATGAAGTATGGTCTGACGGCTTGGGGAACATCGACGAACATCTGAACGGTGTCGGTAGCGCATACGGGAAGTTCCGCAATCTGATCTACCCTTTCTCCAATCACGTTGAGGCGCTCAATACTGTCCAACGGTGGTTCATCGAAAATACACGCCTGGGTATACCTGTAGAATTCTCGAACGAAGGAATCCACGGCCTGAATCACACCATGGCCACCCCCCTTCCCGCTCCCATCGCCATCGGTTCCACTTGGGACCGCGAACTTGTCAGGAAAGCAGGAAGCATCGTGGGTAAAGAAGCCTCTCTTCTGGGATATCACAGCGTCTATGCTCCTATCCTTGACATAGCACGTGACCAACGTTGGGGCAGAACTCTCGAATGCTATGGAGAGGATCCCTATGTAGTGGCCGAACTCGGCATACAGATGGCATCAGGTATACAGGACCAAGGTGTCGCCTCTTGCCTTAAGCATTACGTCGCTTATGGAGTTCCCAAAGGCGGACGCGATGCGGACTGCAGAACAGACCCGCACATCACACCCAGGGAGCTGCATGAACTGTATCTGTATACCTTCCGCCGTGTAATAGAAAAGGCTCACCCTCTGGAAGTGATGTCCAGCTACAATGATTGGAACGGCGAACCGGTAAGCGCATCCCATTATTTTCTGACGGAGCTGCTTCGTGACACTTATGGTTTCGACGGGTATGTCGTAAGTGACAGCGATGCGGTGGAATTCGTGCACACCAAGCATCAGGTCGCTCCAACATATGATGATGCTGTCCGCCAAGTGCTTGAAGCAGGCCTCAATATCAGGACCAACTTCTCCCAACCATCGATCTTCGTTGATGCCGTAAGGCGTCTTCTGTCCGAAGGCAAACTCTCTGAAGAGACACTCGACAAAAGAGTAAGGGAAGTGCTTTCGGTCAAATTCCGTCTCGGTCTTTTCGACAATCCTTTTTCCGGAAACGGGAAGAAGGCGGATGAGGAAGCCGGGCTTTTGAAGAATTCAGACTTCGTGGCTCAGATGGGTAGAGAAGCGGTCGTTCTCCTCAAGAATGAGAACAAACTCCTTCCTCTGGACAAAAAGTCCCTCTCCAGGATCCTGGTAACCGGCCCACTTGCTGACGAAGACAATTTCATGACAAGCAGGTATGGTCCCAACGGCATTTCTACGGTAACGATGCTCCAAGGCATCAGGAATCATCTTTCTTCCAGTGGAATCACTGTCGATTACGAAAAAGGATGCGAAGTGAAAGACGCCCGCTGGCCCCTTAGTGAAATAATTCCCGAGCCCATGTCGGAGGAAGAGGAAGAAGGGATTCGGAAAGCGGTCGAGAAGGCCGCATCGGCTGATGTTGTCATCGCGGTGATGGGAGAAGACAAAGATGCCACCGGAGAGAGCCGTTCAAGGACATCCCTGGATCTTCCTGGACACCAACGTGAACTTCTGCAAGCCCTCTACAAGACCGGAAAACCCATAATCCTTGTGCTCATCAACGGCCAACCGCTCACTATCAACTGGGAAGACAAGAACATTCCTTCCATTCTGGAAATGTGGTTCCCGAACTGTGAAGGAGGAACCATCCTTGGCGAAGTGCTTTTCGGAGAGGTGAACCCTAGCGGAAAACTTACGGTCACCTTCCCGAAAACCGTAGGCCAAATCGAAACGAATTTTCCCTTCAAAAAAGGCTCCGAAGGCGGACAAGGTCGGATCGGAGACCCGAACGGATGGGGTGTGACCCGCGTCATCGGGCCATTATATCCTTTCGGATACGGACTAAGCTACACTGAATTCACATATTCGGATCTGGAAATCCGCAAAACGGATGACAACAGAATAGACGTATATTTCGATGTGACGAACTCAGGCGACCGTGAAGGTACCGAAATCGTGCAATTGTACGTCCGGGACAAGTACAGTTCAGTAGTCACCTACGATTCCCTTCTTCGTGGATTCGAGAGGATACCGCTCAAAAAAGGAGAAACCCGCCATATGCATTTCACTTTGGAGGGAAAGGATCTTCAGATTCTGGACAGAGACATGAAATGGACCACCGAAGCGGGAGAATTCGAATTGCTGGTAGGGGCAAGCTCCACTGACATACGGCTGTCCGGAACGTTCTCTATCGACACCGACCACACTTATTGACCCTCTTTACAGACCTCCAGAGCGGTTCACTATTTCCGGGGAAAAGGATTCAATCCGCATCACTTCTTGTGGAGTAAGAACTTCCGACCAAGTCTGGAGACGGCTTTCATCGGCCAAGAGATCAGCGCAGGACAGGGCTGAGAAGCCAAGGCGACAGTCCGGGAATACGGTGCCCGGCCTAAGATGTCCGACTCGGTGTACATCGTACTGTCACTTGTGAATCTTCCCGGTATGTCAACGCCCTTTGGACAAGGCATAATGATGCTGTATTCACCTTATTGAGATTTCCGCTCAACAATATCTTACACCTTTTTCAGATTTTTGACGACGCTGAATCAAGTCCTCTTTGGATTTACTGCAAGAATCCTGAGAAAAACGAGATGTACACATACATCTCCGTGATCCGTTATTACCTTGTGAGGAATACCGGATGTGAAGTTGTGACCTTTCCTGTCTGAAGACAAACGATGGTCGACAATCGTCCATATTCCCTACCATATGATTATAAATCAACCTTATTTGTCAGTTATTCGACCTTATCTTCAAAAATGGACCATATCTTTGACCATACTTGCAATAGTACACATCATCTTTTTCAACAGGTTTATAATTAATTGATTAACTACAGACCCAAAAGACCATGAGTATATTGATCCCAAAAGTCCTGCTCGTTTGCGCCCTTTCCATTGCGGCATTGAAGGCATGGAGTGCACCTGGACCGGAGGACATTATTCCGAGGCCAGTTTCCTTCACTTCAACCGGAAATACGTACCGTTTCCGTGAGGACGGAAAAGACATCAAAGTCAATTTGGGCGACAAGGCCTTCAACAGGGAACTACATTCACTTTCTCTTCCCTCTTTCGCCCTGGATGAAGCTTACCGGCTTACTGTCGGGAAAGACGGAATCCGGATCGCTGCCCTGTCGCAAAAAGGTGTTCTCCGCGCAAGGCAAAGCCTCAGTTACATGGAAGCTCTTTCCGATGACGGAACAATCCGGCAATGTTCCATAACCGACTACCCCAGATTCGCGCACAGGGGGCTGATGCTCGACATTTCCAGAAACTTCCGTTCAAAGGACTTTATCCTCAAGCAGCTCGATGCTATGGCAAGGGTAAAACTCAACTCTCTCCATCTGCATCTGACGGAC